>Ga0126342_10006401_pt1:0-17500 | contig 20868 bp, 18 predicted proteins | sample Cyp1metagenome_FD_92528 | JGI IMG/M metagenome (GOLD analysis project Ga0126342, IMG submission 92528) | Coral microbial communities from Lord Howe Island, Old Settlement Bay, Australia - Cyphastrea 1 metagenome | ecosystem: Host-associated > Invertebrates > Cnidaria > Coral ...
ATATATTATATATTATATATTATATATATTATATATTATATATATTATATATTATATATTATATATTATATATTACTGTATATATTATATATATTATATATATATATTATACATTATACATTTTATATTATATATTATATATTATGTATTATATATTATATATTATATATTATATATTATAATTATATTATATATTATATATTATATATTATATATTCAGGGCACCCGCAGCTTGGGTAAGACATTTCAATGTATACATTATATATTATGTATTATGTATTATATATTATATATTATATATTATATATTATATATTATATATTATATATTATATATATTATATATTATATATATTATATATTATATATGTTATATGTTATATGTTATATGATGTTATCGTCATCGTGTTCGTTTAGGACCCTTCATCTCGCAGTAAAATGTCCGTACGCCTGCTCGATTCGAACATTGACACGAGCGTAGATGTATCTCAACAAGTGCGATGGTGAGTGCCAGAAAAGCCACCCCTTCCATGTCTCTAATTATCTAATTGGCGCCAAGACTTGAAGTTCAAGGGACTGCCAAGTTGTTGTTGGTCCCCTGGTATCTCAGCAGTTTCGCATGCCTCAGGGAGATCGTAACCCCATGAGGATCTGGTTATCTGGCTTTGGCAGTGATAACATGATGCCAATGACGTCAAAATGTGTATGCTGCATGGCACCGCGGAGAGCAGGCAAATTTCAAAAGGCGTTGCAATTGCTACACCGTGCTAGCCGCTGCTAGCCCTTTTCTTCGTGACCCAATCCAACTCCAAGGTACTCTTCGCAGTGCCGCTTGACTTCTAGCTCGGCAGATTCAAACCTCAAGCTATTCCCTTTGCCCAAAAACAAAGCATGGCATGAATCTATCAATCGTCTGTGCATCTGAACAAGCCCATAATAAGCCCATTCAAATGCCTGTGTTTTACTGGAAAACCTGGAAGAACTGTGGCGAATCTTTGACACGGTATTTGGATGTATTTGGAGGCATTTTCTGTCTCATGATACATAGGACACTCTGCTGAACTCAGGCCATGCAAAATACGTCAAAAAACGTCAAAAAACTGCAAGACTGCACTCCAGCCAGGCGCTCTGGTTGCAATGCAGAAACAGGTTGATGTGTGGTCCACTTCCCAGGCCCTCTTTGCCCCAGTAGTCCTTGCAGAGATTTGTGGCCAAGGAATGTCATTGAATTTCCTGACGAGTCCACTTCATTGCAGGTCTGAAGATTCAGTGAGAACTTGCCAAAGTCATTCCAAGCACTCTAAACATCTTTTAAACATCTTTAAACTCTCTGGCCTCCAATCTGGCTTTCTTGAGGCAGGACTTTAGCTGGTTCTCAGCCTGTTTGAGATTGGACTTGGTGACGCCATACTTCCCATAGTCGTCACCTTTCACAATGCTTTGCCAATTTGAAGTCAAATTCCACAAAGCAAATCTAGGCCCAAGAATCAAAACAATGAAAAAAATATCTGGCCTTGGGCTTGTTTTGCTCCAATTGCTGATTGTGAAGCCTCCGATGGCACCGTGAAGGCATGACACCGTGAAGTCCCAAGTCTGAGAAGGCATGGCGGTTGAACCGTATCTTGCTTTCTCCGCACTGGGAGGGCCTTGGTTACCTACTTGGGTTACAAAGTCTCGCACGAGCTCATGGGAAAAGGCACTGAAAAAAGGCAAAACCTTGGTTGATACTTTGAAATGGAAAAGCACTTACGAGCGCCAGTACTGTCAGCAATGCACCTGCCTTGTTTCGGCCAACCGGGTCGATGCCAACCATGTTAGGGCCGACCGCATTGCTGGACGCCTGGTGAACCACTGAAGGTTCTAAGACTTCAAGTCCAGCAGCGCAACGCAGCTTTGATAGTTTTCCTTTGAAGGCCTGGCACGCTGTCTGTCACCATCTTTAACTTGAAACTACTACCATCATGCACTCGTTCTATATACACTCGGTAAACTCTCGTGGATCGGCTAAAAAGAATGGGAAAGGCTGGAAGTCAGGCGAGAAGCAAAGCAAGAACCAACTAGACAGACAAAGCTGACAAGCAGCATGGTAGATCATGAAGAGCTTGTCCTTGACCTTTCCAACATGTTCGCACCAACACATAGAAAGAATGGGAGAACAAATACTGCATGATACGTGTGTGTGCGTGTAATTAAATATATACAGTATATAATATATATTTATTATTATCATTCTTATTATTATTGTTATTTATTAGTATCATTATTATTGTTATTATCATTACTATTATTATATGTGCATAAAAAAATCCTATCATTAATACATATGTATTGTGTATATATGAAATATGTTTATATATCTGTGAAAAAATGATTTGCTCTTTCGGCGCTCCTCTTCTCTTCGAGCAGCCTCCTTTTCTGCCTCTCTTGCTGCGTGCTGCAACTCATCTCTCTCGACCCGCAGCCGATTGTCCTTTGCTCTGCATAAATTTGGCCGCAATACAGCGCACAAAAATAGATGTGAATCAAATAAGTAGTGGTTTAAAATGGTTCACGATGTTCATGATTAACCATAAGTGATGATTCAGCAACAAAGGCCAGCTTAGGCCAAATTGGAGCGACCTGCTGCCAAGCTTCCATTCGCCAAACATGCCATGACTTTTGGTGTAGGATGTTGATCCCTCCATGGCGACCCATTTTGACAGTTTGCAAAGCTTCCCAGAAGACAAGGGCCTTCAAGTCTTCTCACCGCACACGCTGCACACGCTGCACACGCTGCACGTTGGATACTGTTCAGAACACTAGAACAAAGTCTGCAATGGTCAACTCTCCCAAAGTGAGGTATTACAGAGAATGCTGCGAATGACAAATAGATGTGCAGTCTTTCTTGACCTGAAATGTTGCGTTTGTTGCATGGCAGGAAGAGCAGAAAGAGCAAATACTACTACATCTGGCCGCAAAGCGTTCATCGGAACACATTGCAGAATCATTCGGCTTAGATTCGGCTTAGATTCCTGAGTTGTTCCAAATCTGAGAGGTTCTTGGTTCGCAGCCAAACCCAGCCGCTCGCGCACACAACGCCATGCTCCACGGACAGGGGTCTGGCGGCTGACAAGCACTGGGCGGACAACTTTCCGGAAATCAGAATTAAAAACTGATCTTTTCTGCCCATCGAATGAAGGTCTGCGACAGGAGGATACTGCAAGTAAAAGTATATCCAACTGGCCAAGTACAGGAAGTAGGACGGTTTGCTGTTTGATTTTTCACCTCGTTTCCGCCCCTTGCCTCTTTCCGCATCAACTTGCCATGCAACTTGCGCTGCATGAACTGGCGCCGTCGACCTTCAGGGTTCAGTTTCAGGTCCACACTCTGCAGTTGGACAAAGTAGGCGTGTTCAAATTCTGAAAAGGAAGAAAATTCATCAAAATTCCAAGTACAGAAAGGATCGCAACTCTTGGTACTGCTGGAAACTCAGTACTGTTGTAGCACACACATAAGCTCTATGAAGCTCTACATGTGGCGCCCAAAAGACACCCAGGTCGCGCACCATCATCGAGAATCTGCTCTTCCTCAACTAGGGCTAGGCGACCACCTGTGATGCGCACAACCTCAGGACCAAAGGTGATAGGCGATGAAAACAACAAGGAAAGACGGTGATAAGACGGTGATGACTCGGCGATTTGATCGTGATTGAGAATTGGACAGAAACATAAGAGTATTCGAATCGTTTCCACTTATATAGCCAATGCCAATTCTGTGGCAGGGCTAGGTGCTGGGCCAGAGTGACCTCAACCAGGGAGACATTCCGGAGCAGCTTTCCATTCTGCGTCCGGAGCCGATGCAAGCAGAGGCAGCATGCCGATAGGGTCAGCCAGGTGATATCAAGTGATATCTTAGTAGATGCTCAATCTTCCACTAATTTCAAATCGACCTAAACTAAGCATTTATGTGCAACTTTTGTCACGACAAATTCAAATCCTACATGTTACATTCAATCCAGGGGTGAGTTGGAGACCAGCCAGCAGTACTTTTTCTTGCTTTAAAAAGAAGATAGATTTTTTTTGCATCATGCCAAAGGATGCCAAAGGATTCTAATTCTTTAGGATTCTATTTGGGTTTTCCTTCCGTGTTAAACCACCTTCTCACCCAAGTGGTACGCTTCGATAGAGGCTTGATGGCTTGATGGTATGGTTCCAGGTGTTTAGAATACTTTCGTAACGGAATAGTTTAAGGAATAGTCTTAGAATGGTCGAACTGCAAGATGAACAACACAAAAGTCAGTCCTAAGACTCAAGTCTAGTTAGTCTACTTCGTCTACTTCCTCTACTTCCTTTCTGTGACTCAAGTCGGATGCCCAGCTCTTCGATGATAGCACCTCATCGGTCTCCAGCCGGCACTGGCCGTGTGACACTTCTCTGGCTAGATCTTTGACAGTGAGGCAACCTGGCTCTCTGCAAAGTCGAGACTTGGTCATGCCTCAAATTGCTTAATGGCAAAGGTGCTCTTTTCTCTTCTTTCTCCGGCAGAAATTGAGACTTCTTTTAATGTATCTCTTTTCCAAGCCCTCTTTTAGCTATGCTGGTGAAGGCTTCCGAGTTTTATTTAAAAAAAAATCAATCGTCATCAAGAAAGGTTGAGAACGTCCAAGGTCCAATGAGTTCCTACAAAGAGGTGTTCAAGTTATAAAGCCGCTTGGCAAGACCCTGGATGTGTTCCTCCTTCCCAAGCCGGCTGCAGCATTCAGACTTTAAACTGGTTTGTCTGAATTCTGATGGCCGGCTAAAATGTCAAAAATGTGTGAATTCTGAATTCTGTGCACATGTGTCGGCACTTTGTTTCAACCCAGCTCTCTCGCTCACGTGTGCAGCTCTCAACACAAGCACTTGATGCTCATAACCCAGCCTTCTCTACCGTAGCTTGAAGTGTTCACACCATGCCTACTGAGAAGCTTCTGCACTTCAATCAGCTGAGCCTGCCAAGGTCCAACTAAAACTAGATAGAACAAGCAACCAATCCGTAGATATTGGTGCTATATGGCACCGAAGAACCCCTGACTGGGGTCTCTTTGTTTTGATTGGCAGGGTGGGCACATCTCACCAACAAGCGGCTTGGCATTTTACCGTTCGCACAAGTGCCAACAATTTGGCCTCGCCCGGGCCCATGTCTGAACCTGGCACAAAAGGGATGTCATGCAACCTTTCAGGAACTAAGTGGAACATCAAAGTATACATGTTTTGTCACACTGGCAAAAAGAGCAAAGTCGCAAATAGACGCGTGTGTGGAGAATCCATTGAGAGTTTCCCACGCGCCCTGATCTAGTGCTGAGAGTGTGGCTTGTTGCAGAAACACGATGATTTCCTGGAGGCCTTAGGAAATCCAAAATGCAGGATGCCTGCAGGCCTACAGTGGCCTACACAAATCAAACGAAGCCAACGTAAGCCCAAAGGCCAAATTACGAAGTTGCCATTGATTTTTAGAACACTTGCTAACTTCTCTATGCACATGCTTTGCTAATCTGCATGGCTTGAATGTTGGTTGGCAGAGCTTGCACAAACCTCCCAAGCCATAATATGAAAGAACAAACAGAAGTGATTCAGAAAAGCTTCCAGAGTTCCCATGTGTTGCAATTTTTGAGTTGCTGTTGGAAGAAAGATGAAGAAAGCATATCGTCCAAGATCAGGAACCTTTCGGGAAATGTGTGGTGGCTGATCTCTGACACATAGGCCACGAGCACATGGCGGCCATCTTCCGGGTTTTCTGCAACCTGAAGGATGAATTCACCAAATCTGGGTTGTGCACGCATCAAGGTTCAAACATGGCCCTACAAGCAATGAAATAAGCATGATGTTCGTGCTAATAGTAGGATAGTGAGGTCATGAGATCGTTGCGATCGTACTTGGAACCGTTGCCTGCAACATTGCAGGTCTTTTCGGAATGGTTGCTCTTGGGACCCTGCCTGGGAACCTTTCCCTGTAATCTCAACATTTTTGGAACCTTGAAGAAACCTGTCTTGACACTGTGAGAGTTTCTTCAAACCTTCAAACCCGGGTGCCGGATCAAATCAAGACCTTTTGGTTGGTTAGAGTTAGAATCGATTAGAACATGTCAGAAGCCTCGTGCAAAACAAATCACCTGCTCTTGACACATAGCAGACATAGCATTTCGCTAGGAGCCGTGCAGCAGCTTGCACAGATTCGATGGTTCCCATCGGTGCCTGAACTAACACCAAGCTTTGACAAACAGATCAAGGAACTCAAGAAACAGTTTACCGCGCAAATGGTCGTTGCGATTTAAGATAACATTGTTTTTACACAAGAAAATATAATACAGCTTACAGCAAGTACAACACAAAGTAACATGGACGATGAGTTCCAAAGAGCGTTCGGTGTCAATCACACAAGGCCTTACAGACATCTTTCAAGGACCTTTTTTGCAAAGAAATGGTTTTGTGCGGGGAATGCAATTGCAAAGCAAACCCTGTGTTTTTAGAGATTCTTAAAGTCTGTTTAAGTCTATATCTGTGCGGTTTTCCGAGGAAGTGCCTTGCATCGGTGCAAAGATTGATAAGAATGCACCGTAATTGTTTGACTGTCTGCACATTCATCCACTATTGTTACTTGTTTAATTTTGTTTATTTGTGGACATCATATTATGTTGATGCCTTTGGTTGCTCAACGAGGGTCTATCTCTCAAACATGGTTTTCTCTTAAGAACTTTGTTTGCCATACGCACTGTTGCTTTACTGTCTGTTGTCTTGGATTGCTTGGATTTTCCACAAGACATTAAAACAACTCAGGGCAGTTTAGCATCGTCTTTCTCAGCTAGGCAAAAAGCTCTCTGTGGTGATCTATAGTTGCCCGGTGACGAGGAAGAATGCTTAACTCCCACATTGTAGGCTTTGGGCTGCGTAGTGTATTGAACTGAATTTTGCATTGTGTGTCCATGCATACTTGGTTGCCACCAGTGTCCTGTGTGGTGAAGTGGGGCCGCAGGGTTCGAACTTATAAAAATACACATGCGATCACTGCGATCACTGCGATCACATACACATATTCCAAGATTCCAAGATATTCCAAGATATTCCAAGTTCCATCACCCCATTCAGAAATTCAATCCCGTGCACATACTGCACATACTTAGCAATCGAGCAATCGAGCAATCGAGCGAAGCTGAGACCAAGACGTCAACGCCCGGGAAGGGATTGGCGATGCCCTGAAAATTTTGAAAGCTAAATACGCTAATCGCTAATCTATGTACAATCTAGAGCTAATCTAGAGCTAATCTTCTGTGCTTCTGTGGCTGCTGGTATGCTTCTCAAGATGCTGGGTACGAAAGAGCTGAAAATGGGAATTGTCTTGGTGAGAGTGAGGACTTGTTTTTTGTTCCTTGGTGGTAGGCCTGTCCCAACGTGCGAAGGGCCTTTCACTGTATGTGTCTGCTTGGAATTGATGCATTCCCAACCAACTGAGACCAACCTTGAAGCAAACGAAAATCAACGAAGCTAAGAAATGAATCGCAAACATGTTTTTTCTTGCCCAAATATATGATGAACCATCAACTCTTTTGCAAGTATCTACAGTATGTTCGTATGAATAGGACAAGTCTGCCGACTGATGGACATGTTACTGTACATGTTTCCGTCTGGCGAGTGCATCTTAAAGCCCCACCTTGCTGAATCCTGTGCATATCAACATATCGAAGGCTAAAGAGATGTCAGTCTTGTCCATGGAGAAATGCAGTTAAATGCAATTTGTCAATTTGTCCATGTCCATTTCATGTCCATTTCATGTCCATTTCATGTCCATTTCGTTCATTTTCTGTTTTCCAAATGCTCTGCAATGCTCTTGCAATGTTCCAGCCCTTTCGGTGATTCTCATACGCACCTGCTGAACCTGAGACAGGCCACGAGCGGGCAACAGTGGGCAACAGTGGGCAACAGTGGGCAACAGTGGGCAACAGTTCATCCAGGGTCCGTTCCAAAAACAGAAGCTAAAAATGAAGCTAAATGAAGCTAAATAAAGCTATATATAAAATATAATAAAATTTAATATGATATGATATAATATAATATAATACAATACAATATAATATATTATAATATAATGTAATATAATATAATGTAATATAATGATGTCTAATATAATATAATATAATATAATATAATATAATATAATATAATATAATATGATATAATATAATATAATATAATACAATATAATGTATATAATATAATACAATACAATATAATATAATATAATATGATATAATATAATATAATATAACCTGTCCATAGCTCTCTTGTAAGTTTGCTCTTTTTCCTAGCCCATTCTAGCCCTTTTCTTTACAGATCCTGATGCTTCGTGTCTGTGCAGCGCAAGCTTGTATGCTGCAGCCGCTAAGGCATCAGTATGAAGGCAGCTTCCGTCCACTCGGAGGAAACACGAAATCATTGACCCTGACCAGTCGCCTCGTTGCATGGAAAACCAGGAAGGCCTCGTGACCTACCCATTTCAGTCCTGTACACTTACACCTAATGTCAGTTAGGCAGAAAACCAGTCCCTTGAGGACTCAGCTTCCTAGCCAGGAAAGAAATACAAGAACACTAAGCTACGAGTTGCGCAAGATCACATTCTGGCATTTCTGGCAAGCAAAAAGTGGGTTGCTTTAGCCTGCCAGACTTAAGACACTCCACTCACTCTGGTGTTGGCATGCCGGCCACAGAAACCAAATTGATGCAATAGCCTCAAGCCACAAATAGAGATTTGAGTCTCTGGAGGTTCCGTAATCGGTTTCTAGTGATTGGCAACAAAATTTCTTTTGGCGTTCTACCTTTGAGTCGCATAAACTTATTGTAAACCTAACATCCAAGCAAACAGAAAGGCAAAATCAAAATAAATGTAATCAAAACAAGTTGCGGTTTCCTTTGCCGTCGGGAAGGTTGTGACCCAGATGTGTTCCATCTATGCTCACAGCTTCCCCATCTGAAAGCACTCTTACATTCTCGATCACCACTTCCTCAAATGTCACTCCACAAACAACAACATGCCAATCACAAATGTTGTTGGGACAGGCTTGATTGTGGGTGCATGGATCTGCACATGTCAGCAAGGCACGTTTGTGCGCGAGCCAGATTCTGAAGATTCTAGAGCTTTAGGAGCTTAAGTGTGTTCGACTGTGAGTTTGACGACTTGGCGAGTACGGCTTAATTTGATTGCACGCGTCCATACTGCCATGTGCATTGCAATGCGTGAAGTCCCAAGCCCTTGAGGCCACAATATTTAGTTTGAACCAGGTTTCATCATCCCGAAACGATGGCCAACCGTGGGCTTTCGATTCCTGAGGCATGCGCACAGTGAGCAAACGAATCGGGCATATGCATTTGCCCACTTTGCCTACTTTGCCTACTGCATGTGCTTACAGCACTGCGCTGAGCCATGGAGGAAAAACTCATGTAGAGCTCAAAGTGGAACGTGGAACTGTGATCAGCGGCTCCTTGTTGAAGTCCTCCCAACTTCGACCTGAGACCCAGCCAACAATGTTGTGACAACGGCTATGCACCCGGCAACGGCTTGAAGTAAGGCGACGTTCCTATTTGACCTGATCGAAGCTTTGCACTACAAGTTCCCTGCCTTTTGGAGCTTTGAAGAGTGGTTTGCCTGAACATGTTCATTCATAGATATTCATGGTCTGTGCGAAGTCTGCGCATAGTCTAGTGAAAAGTTATAAATGGTGTGGCTAAAGTAGCTGCTACAGGTTTCATGAAGTCTTTCTAGCTCCATCTTTCAGAAGAAATGCAGAAGCATTTCTGCATATTTTTGCATTTCTATATTATGTATCCATCTGCCTGTCACGGAGTCGTAAAACATGATCGTGGAGTTGGATGCTTGACCTGCAAGGACGATTTTAGTAACTTTCAAAATAGCAAAATGATGTGCAGTGAAGTGCCCAAAGCGACGACATGAATAGACCACCATAGACCACCGTTCCCTTTTGAGGCGCTTAGATTTCATAGGCCCCACGTCTGAGAGAAGGACTAGCAATGGCAGCGGGCAAGCCAGTTCGTTCCCAGGATCCGGCAAACTCTGCGTGGTGTCTGTTGAAACAACAAATGCTGTCTGCCTCAAGTGCTGAGAGGTGTCGTTTCTTGTCGTCCAGTTCATGTCCACAATATTCGTTCATTGGTGCGATTGACACCACCCCACAAATATCATGCTACCCATCCACTTTCATCTCAGCCAGGGACTGTTGCGTAGTCAGCATCCCAGCGAAGCGGATTTTGTGGTGGTCCCACACAAGTGCCATGTGCCTTTTGAGACATGAGGTCCTGTGCGAAGGACCAACTGGGATGAAAGAAAAAATCGAAAATCCATACATTATAGATTCATGATATATTATGATATATTATATATTCATTCCCATATGTTATAGGAATAGAAAACGGGTTTCCCACACTCTCCTGGACTCCTCTGCAATTCCCTGTCCTCTGATCCCTTGATGCTGTCGGGTGCTGACTCACCTCCAGAAGGTGCACAGCCTTGGAGCATACCTGACAAAACATGTACACTGTGTACACACAACTCACACAAACTATCCCTACAGGAATTGCACTAAGAATTGCACTAAAAATTGCACTGTGTTCTTAGGGTTTTTTCAAGAATGCAATGCTGCATTTGCTCCAAAAACGGTTCTCTTGGCTCCCATGTTCAAGTCAGTACAAAAATGTGGTTTTCTCTGGACCTAAGTTTGATCAATTCGTGCACTTATGGGGTACTTGGTTTGGAAATAACAGTAGGAAAGCATGTCATGAAAGAAAGAACATCAGAGCCAGTTACGTTCATTCTTTTGTGAAAGGTGCCCCTGCAAAATGATTTCCGTATTTATATCTCGGTGGTGTTTCAGAACATATTCTTTCGGTTCTTTTGATCCTTTCCGCGCGCACATTTACTTGGATTCAAAAATGTTTTGGTGTCCGTAGTGTTTATTTTTTTCAAATAGCGTTGGCGTTTGTTGTGGGGATAACTCGATCAAACAATCGATATGTCTGAGACATGCAAGCCCTCCCACCCTCCATGCAAGTTGCGCACTGTTTTGCGTTTTGGCGCTGGTCTGCCCTATCTTTGGCAGTTGTACTAATGGGTTCCATCCCATTTCTGATTTTCATTCTTCTGCCACATCTTCACAGATTCTCAGACGTGGATCTTGTCCATGAAGTTCCATGCCCTGCGCCCACTCTCTGGCACCTGGCACTTCTTGCAATGTGAGGCCAACCGCCTTGGGTTTTGGGTCAACTCCACCTTCACGTTCCTTCTGGCGAAGTTCCAGCCGCAGATCGTAGCCCACTGATCTAACGGTATTCCCCACGCGGCCTGGCCTACAAGGTGCTTCGTCCAGTGGCCTCTGGACTTGAGATGGCGAAGACCGAACTGGGGACGAGAGGTTTTGTAAGTCCCCTTGTGGGTTCTTCAGAAGCTTCCCGCTGCGGTGGTGCAGCTTTTGACTTGGGCCTCAGGGCCCTTTTCTTTTTGTTTGCCTCTTGGTTCTGTGTCTCGCCCGCTTCAGCTGTCTTTCCGTCTGTCACGTTGAGGGGTATTTCCGTCATGGCCTCCTCCACATACCGAAAAACTGCTGACGATTTCCATCTCCCCAAGAATTGGATGGCCTGGATGCTAAGCCCCTTCCGAGCGTAGCACATTGCCCCTGATCTGCGGGCTGAGTGACCTGACATTGCTTCATCTAAATTTAAATGTCTGGCCCATGCCGTCACCATGTGGATCTTTGACACCGGTTTCCTGTCAGAATCTGGGAACAGCGGGGGCTCCTTGTCTGCGTTCCCCAAGTCGTTGAGTGCAAGTATTGCCAGATTAAATGCGCAGTCTCTGGCACATTGCTCCTTTTGACAGCACTTGAAGGTTCTCCACGTGCCTGAGCCCTTCTGATCTGTCTTTGATTTCCGCACGTGAAGTCTAACCATCTTCTCCTCAAACTTTAAGACGACATCGCTCGCCTTCATGTTTGCCGCCTCAATTGCCCGCAGCATCCACACCGTTGCCCAGGCGTAAAACCACGCCACTCGTTTCGGTTCACCTTTTCCTTCGCAGACCCCGGTCCATTGGTCCTCCGAGATGGCACTCACTCTGACCTCTTTTGCTCTGCACTCTGGGCCTTTGCCTCTTTGCATCGCTCTCTTGCACGACGAGAGCTGTTTCTCTAGGAGTAGTGTCCAGTCATGCCCCCCTTCCACGTGCATGGCCTTCGCTTCTGCAAGGTATTGGTCACCTGCTCTCATTCCCGTGGAATCCAAAACTGCTGCAAGGGTTGTGAGGGTGTCCACATCCAAAGGGAAGTGTTTGCATCCCATGCCCTCGAGGATCTCTATCGCTTTCTTTCTTTTTGTATTCTTCGTTGCCAGTGTCGATGCTGCATAAAACTTCCTGATGAAGCTTTTCTTTACATTGCCCAGCCAGGCTCGGTCTTTGACCTTCTCTCCCACCAGTTTCAGGGGGATCTGTGTCTCGCTTCCTCTCATTTTCTCGGACTGGCTGCTGCGATTATTGCACCCATCACCGTCGCCATCCTTTTGGCTCTGCTCTGCGGAGTCGTAGCTCCTCTGCGAAGCTTACCCTCCTTGTGTTGAAGTGTGGGCCCCATATTGATGAGCTCGGCGTCTCCTCGCTTAAGACCAAGTTGTGTCGATCTTCTGGTGCTCTTATCTCTGTCATGCTGAGATAGTTTGGGGACGTTTGCTCGGTATTCGTATGCGTCCCAGGCTCCAACATTCCATCTCTTTGCACTGGCGTTGTTCTTGGGCTCGCTTCTCTGGTCAGTCTCTGGGCTCTTCGTCCCTTGTGAGTGGTGCCCTCGTACCATCGCCAGCATGTCATAACCCCTCTCAGGAGCCTGCCGCCCACTCTATCTTGACGTCGACCAGTGTAGGGGGCATCTGCCCACGGTCACCAAGCCTCGAAAGCCAGTCTGCTTCCGTGTTGAGTTTCCCCGGCACATGTTGGGGCACCAGCTTGGTGATTGTGGCATGCTCCAGGAGCAACGCTATCTTGGCCGCCAGATAGTTCAAGGTCTTGGTTGGTGACGACATCTTCTTTGACATCGACAGGGCGACTGAACTGTCGCTCCTGATGACCACTGGTCCACCTTGAATCTTGGTGGACCACAACTGCAGTGCCCTACTGCCAGGCCCTCCAGCACTGCCTGACCCGCCGCCTGCTGGAACGGTATCTCGAGGGCTTTTGCTTGGTTCGCCTGCACCGGGGCCTCGAATGCTTCCAAGATGTGCCATTCTCGCCCCATGTCGATGGAGAAAGGTGAACGGGGGAAGAGAGTGGTCTGGATTGTAACGGAGTTTGAGCTCTTCCCTGACAAGGTGGTCCTGGGCACTCCGAGAAAGATGGTGGAGGACATCTGCGACACCTTGAAGGCATGGGATGGGAAGGGCATGATCCCAGTGAAAGATCTACGCACCTTCCTGGGCAAACTGGCCTGGGTAGCGGGAATAGTGCCACGTTTGAAATGGACGGTGACGGCCCTGTATGCCATCCTCACCAAGATGCAACAGGAGGAACAGTCGGAGCACGAGAGAGCCCAAAAGAGGACAAGAGATCAGAGAATTAAGGTGGGCCTCGTGGCCGTGAAAAGGATGGGCACCACACTGCCCTGGCTGCGTGCAGCCTTCGAGTCAAAGGAGAACATGATGATCAGAACCGAGCCGCTGGACGAGGTCGGGCCGGTATGGGGGGTGGTCACCGATGCTTCCTCGAGGGATAGGGGGCCTGCTGATACACAGAGAACCCCAAACGCAGAGAGGACATAAATCACCTTGGACAGCTGTATCTCCCTCCATTCTTTTGAGCCTCGCAGCATCAGGGCCACATCGTCAATGTAAACCTGCGTCTGTCCCTCAGCAGGGTGGAAGGACGCCGAAATGGCAGAAGGCGTCCTTCAGGTCCAGCAGCACGAATTCTACTTCTGCCTCAGTGTGCCTCTTGGACCCCTTGAGGATCGACCTCGTTTCGCTTTCGCCACCAGCTCATGTTCTCGGGCTCTCATGACTCGCAGACTCGCCACGATGTCTTGGGACCTTGGCAGAACTATTCGTTCCTCTATCTTCGCCCGGTCGTTCCCTTTGGATCTCCGCATGTCGATCACTATCCTTCTCTTTGTGCTGCCGTCCGCCTTCTGCTTCAATATCAGGGCCAATCTGGACGCAGTCCCAGCTGGAAACCTGGAATGGATTTCTTCCAGTGCCAAGACTTTGCAAAAGCCCTTCTTGACATATCGGTCAATTTCAATGGCTGCCTCATCCAGTTGTGCCTCCACCGAGTCATAGTTGCGGAGGGGGTGCAAGATCGCCATGTCGGTCTTTGTCTCCAAGGCGCCGCCAGCTTCCACCCTGGGAAAGATGCCTGCGTCGGGGATGCTCTGTTCCATTCCCAATGGGACACCTTCTCTTGCCCATTGGCCTATGAACTGCTCAGGGTCTCGTGCACAGACCCTCCAAGCGTCCCACATGGCTGCCTTCAAAGGAGACGCAAATTCCACCTTCTCTTTCAACGTGATGCCGTCTTGGTCCATCACTCCGAGTAATGACGACAACCTCTCGGACCATTCTGCCAGGATCTTCTCGTCAATCTTTGCCTCGCTCGACCCATAGTTTGCGGCCTCCAACGCCTTAGGATGGTTTTTTATGAAGTCCATCCATGCCATGTGGATCTGGCTTCCGATCTTCTTGACTTGGTGCAACCTGGCCACCGCAGCTGCAGGGTTTCTCATTCCTCTATGGAGAACTCATTTTGTTCTTCCCGCCTTTGTTTCTTCGACTGGCCAGTTGAAGACGACGGCAACTCCTCTCCCTCCTGCTCTTTTGCCTCGCACGGTGGGTACGCTGGGTACGGTACGCTGGGTACGCTGGGTACGGTACGGGAGGTACGGTGGGTACGGTACGATGGTACGGTGGGTACGGTACGATGGTACGGTGGGTGCGTACCTGCACCCACCGTACCGTACCCATCGTACCCGCATGTGCCGTACCCACCGTACCCACCGTACCGTACCGTACCCAGCGTACCATACCCACCGTACCCACCGTACCAAGAGACCGCACCAGCGTACCAAGACTCCGTACCCACATATATAGAAAGTGTCCTATGTACCTACCCGTACTGAATCATCAGAAAACATGCACCTTCTTGCGCAACGCTGCCAACTGTGAAGCTGTAGGTTCTTCAGCTTCATCCGGAGGAGCCCCCATAGTCACTATGAAATTCTGATACCATTTGTCCACCTCTGATGCATCCGGTGGCAACAACTCTGACTCGTCCTGCTGGTCTATGGGCACTCATTTTGAGTACCCTCTCTTTGACTCCACTTGAAATCCTTGCTGGAGGTTCTTGTCGAACTATGTCTCCTGAGGCACCTTCAGGCTCGCGCCATGGGTCCACGTCCTTGAACTCTGTCTCGCTGAACCCTGACTTGAAGGCTATCACCCATGTGACCACAACCGCGATGAACAAGGCAAAAAAACAGCTGAATGATTTACACTGCCATGCCCAACCTCTTACTTGCTTGTAGGAGCCAAAACCATCGTAGCTATTGCTAGTTTTTTGGTTGACGTTTTGGGGGTGGTGTCAAAACCGTGATGACCGTGATGCACCTAAAGCCATGCAAATTTCCTACCACCATAGCCCAACTAAGATCTCAACTGCGCAACAGTAACAGAAATGCCAGATAGTGCCCGGCATGTGCCGGGGCGGAAGTTTCGAAAATAGGAGATGGCCTATAGGAACGTTTTTGAGGTGCAGAAACCATGAGCGGTTGAAGCTGTGAGGTGCATCAGCACAAGAGCAAATGGTGGTTGAGATGCCAATGAAATGACATGAAAGAATCCGCGCACAAATGAGTGAATGAAACAATGAACCAATAAATCGATGAACCAATGAATCAATGAAACAGTGAATCAAAGAATCAACGAAGCAATGACTCAATGAATCAACCAACCAGCGAACCAATGAATCGATGAAACAATGAGTCAACAGTCAACACATGAACGCATGAAGGCATGAACGCATGAACACAGAATGAGTGTTTTGATGAATAAATGAAAGAAGGAACTAACCCACCAAAACAAAACTGCATGACGTGGGCTGCTACCGAAACTTTTTCTTAGTTTGGGCCCAACAACAACAACAACAACAACAACAACATGACAAACAACAGTCCGCTGAAATTGTAAATGGCCGTTGGCTCAAACAACCGCACCAACCGGACTCAAGCCAAAGCTGTGCAAAAAAATACGTCAAATTAGATTCTTTCAGCCATGTTCAAAAAAAACTAAATGTTAAATCGTGTCGGAGATTCACCATACAGCTCCTCATCGCTGCATCACCCAACTTGCGGCACCCTTTGGTGACAACGACACGCACAGCAAAATTATTGAAAGACTTTCCCTGGTAACTCCATGACAAATCCAACTTCCGTAGACTTGAAGACTACCTGCCACGCAGCTGTCACAATGCATGTAGCTGCAATCGCACTTACCAGGAGCGTCGTAGCATCAATCAGGCTTTGCTGCGCGCAGCCATGCCAATGCGTTCTGTCACAGCCGGTTGCAAACTCGCATAGCAGGAGTGTCGCACTCAATCGACCAACGTTCGAGCAGCGCTGACAATGGGGACGGTTCCGCGCTACTCCGAGCATTGTGTTGTTTTTTTGCCGTTTTTATGTGAGGCCGAGCTCTCGCTACAGTCTGGTGCACATTTTGCTGACCTCATCTGCCAAAAGTGCTCCTAACAGGCCATTTTTGGACAAGTTTTACCTGAAATCGAGCTCTCGCTACAGTCTGGTGCACGTTTTGCCGAGCTCATCTTCTAAAAGTGCTCCGCGCACCTCACTCTCTTTTAGATTTTGAATTGCAAAGCAAGCTCTCGCCACAGTATGTCACAGTCCTGTGCACTTTTTGTTGACAACTTTTGCAGATCAACGCGCGAACCCGCGGAAACAGAGACCCTACTTCAGCGACCCCAGAAACCACTTGACCCGAAAAAGACACAGGGTTTCGCGCCCGAGAGTGTTGTCACCCGTGACATCACGCGTTCCCGCACTGTTACTCTCCTCACGTGAACGATTATGATATCATGTTGGCATGAACATAATGATAGCATGATGATGACATGCTGAAAAGAATGCCCCTGGACAGTCGTCCGTAACTCAGAAGTTGTCTAACTAAACTTCCTTTGAAGATACCTGTTGCATCAACTCCGCTTACAAATTCATTTTAGCTTTCAGGTGGCTGTGAGGTTTCATCACGCCTGCCGCCTGCCATCCGCCCCTTGTAATCCTGAAAAGCAAAATAGCCAACCAAAAGTTCACGTCAGCCGAATTCCCTTGCCACCGGTACAGTGACCATTCAATTAGAAACATGTTATAACATTTGGCCTTGAACTACAATGTTCAGCGTGATCCGGCACGTATTTAGCTCTTCAACACCCTTTAAT
>Ga0126342_10006402_pt1 | contig 20867 bp, 24 predicted proteins | sample Cyp1metagenome_FD_92528 | JGI IMG/M metagenome (GOLD analysis project Ga0126342, IMG submission 92528) | Coral microbial communities from Lord Howe Island, Old Settlement Bay, Australia - Cyphastrea 1 metagenome | ecosystem: Host-associated > Invertebrates > Cnidaria > Coral ...
ACGGTTGCGGACGGTTGCGAACGGTTGCGAACGGTTGCGACCACAAACGCAACGTCGAGCGAACACACCCTCAACCCCCAGACCCCCAGAGTGAAACGGGAACCCTTGCTACGCATTCGGGAATAAACTTGATGTTCCCATCATATCCCATGAATGGTGAATTATGGTATAATGGTATTATGAATGGTGAATTACTAAGGATCATCATCCCTCTGAAAAATATGACTTCGTCACTTGGGATGATGACATTCCCAATATGATGGGAAAGTCATTCAAAATTCCATGGTTCCAGTCACCACCAACCACGAAAACTGGGAAGCTAATCAACTTACAACCAATGGATATCTGATATTTCTGATATTTCTAAAATACATTGAGTACATGATATCCATCAATCCCATTACCCTCTGGTAATTTAACATAATTATGGAAAATCACCATTAATAGTGAATTGTCCCATTAAACATGGTGATTTTCCATAGTTTTTTGTATGTTTACCAGAGGGTAGATCATCCCATCCCATTGCCTGTGTTGGCCATCAAATCAAAGACCCAGTCGGACCATCCTCCACCGCAGCCATCGCGGCCGCCGGGCGGCGCGCAGGACGCCACGAAGCCTCGCGAGAGCTGCGCCTCGGGACTGCTGAAGACACCGTTGGTGGCGATGCAGAGCCGGGAGTCCAGGGCTGAGGTGGCGCCAAAAGACCAGCAACTGCCACATTGACCTGGCCAAAATGGCCCAAAACCAGTGTAAAAGCCTTGGAAACCTTCAAAAAACCTTCAAAAACGAATGAAAAAAAGGTGAAAAATGTGGACAACACCTTGAAACATGCGGGAAAACATCCAAAAAGCCTTGGAAAAATGCGGGACAACTCGAAATTTCATAGGATTTAACAAGCAAAACATAGCAGGAGTCAATATCAAGTTGGTGATCTTACCAGAAAGAATGTGGGAAAAATATTCTGAAAGAAAGGGAAAAAATGTGGGAAGATGAATGAAAAAATCATCAAAGATGGGAAATTGACAACTAAAAAACAAAGGTTTTTTTTCCGAGGTCTTGGTAGCAGTTCACCATCGTCCAAGACTCCCATCTCCGCCGAAAGCTGCATGAATTTCTTCCATATACCTTAAACATCCATATCTAAACCATATCTAAACCATATTGATGGTTTTTTTCACCAACAAATCGCGGTTGTTTTTTCTTGATGGCCTTGGTTGTGGATGCGCACGATGATCTCGGCACAGTGGGGCCACTGGACGGCCGCCTCGAAGGTCACCGGCAGGGACCGGGTCCTTTCCGGAAGCGGCGCGAAAGTCACCGGGTCCGAAGGGTTGATCAAAGGGATGTTTTTCACATCACATACCTAACGAAAATGGGGATGTATAGATGGATATAGATGGATTTAAATGGATATACATACCACATAGATGGATATAGATGGATTTACCACATGATCTACCAACCGAAAATACCGAAAATACTCATTCAAACAGCAACATATGGGGATTGAGCAAGAAAATCTGGGCTGAAATGGGGTGCCAGTTCGGCAACCCAGTGCGGCTCGTCATGTTTAGCGTTCAACCGTCTGGGGGTTCGTTAAATTCGAAAAAAAAAATGTTCAAAACCATACCGAAAAAAATGAGGCTCCAACTGTGCAAAATCAGGGGGTTCATGATGGTGCAGGCAATCATAGATTGAAAAGTTGATTTCCACAGATCAAAAGGTTGGATTATGGGATGATGTTTTTTTTGTAGGGGCGTCCCAGAAAACTTGAGGGAAAGCCGAAAACCTGAGGAATATTTGAAACAGGTCCCAGTTGGATAAATTTGGGATTGAATTCCTGGTGACTTTCAATTTTCTGATGCGGGAGCAGAAGATCCATCACACACATCACCATAGCACTCACTTTGTAAAGCTTCAAATCAGGTGGTGTATGGTTCCAAGGCTAGTAATCAAAACCAGGAATTTGGCATGTCCAACAGGTGGTTGGAAAAACGTCTCAGCACTCACCGATGAGAAATCATTGTCCATTAATCACTGCTAAATATCTGTTGGCTCGTATCTGACCTGCAACACTCACCAGCCACATTCCCTTCATTGTCTGGGGTCAAAAACTCTTGGCCATGTCTTTACATGTTTAAGGCCCCATTGAAGTTGGTGTGTTTGCCCATTTTCGTGATTGTTCTCCCCATTTGTTGCCATGTTTGTAGCATGTTTGTTGCGTTTGTGTTGAACCACCATGTCAGGTTGTTGAACCTTTCCATGGAAAAAGATGGGCGAGGGTCAAAAGCCTGGTACCTTTGGTTTCCACACCGACATGATATAGCTGATCAAATGTTCATCCCTCATTCATGTGCAAAAAGAGGGTCTGACGGTCTGACGCCACTAAAAATGAAGTCTAAATGATTGGTACTGTATCTATCTCAAAACTCAGCCTCCAAAATCTCCCCCCTTCTTTGTCCCCATATATTTTTCGTAGTATCAAGGTACTATGCTATACCCAACAGGCCGGGGGCCATGACCACCGGTGGGTGTTCCCCACGGTCATGATGTTGTCGGTGATGCTCTGGGTCTGTAGCATGGAGGCATTCACCGTCTGCTCATCGTGGCGGATGCCAGTGCGACGCCTCAAGTCTGCCGCGCTGAAGTTGGCCAACCACTGGGTGAACTGCAGGGTATAGCTGGCCTGGCGGCCCGGAAAAGCACTAGGGATGCGGTCAACAAAACAGGGCTAGTTTTTTGGGGGTCGATGAGGTTATTCCAAAATACTTACACCATGGGGCCACAAGTTGGGAGTATCATTCCAGTCACAAGTAGGGGCCCGTCGTATGGAAGATCCTCAGGGTTAGTTGGAAAACAAGAAATGGGTGGGATTCTCCGGCCAAATGGCTGAAGAGCATGCGGTTGCGATCTGATTTTAGTGACTTGTCATGACTTGTCCATCACTGAGCTGACCCTTATAGACCCAAGACATATTGACCCATACTATACTACTTTACAATGCAAAGGTACGTCTGAATATCTGTGCTGCCCCGCTCGCACTGCTCACTCGTCTGTAAAAATACATACCTCCACTATTTACACACATCCGGGAGTAGATACGATGTGATTCCTCTTTCAAGTAAACTGTCCCTTCACACTGCCTAATAGGCCTTTCGGCCTTTCGCAATACTGAGCACAGGATAGCAAAGCCTCATGGCAAGTCTCATCCAAAATATCTACAAAATCAACATCCCCAAGCTCCACCACTGGACACCGCTCCACCGCGCCACCTCGGCTTGCAGCACGTGGAAGAGGCGTTCGGACAGCACCGGCATCTCTGCCTGGATTGCCGCTAGGAGATCCTCCAGCCAAACGGCGGCCTGCTGCTGGTGGTCCGGGATGGTGTCGGTGCCATGATGTTTGCACAGCACCTGACCGAAGCAGCGAAGACCGAAGACCCCGAGCTGTGAACTTCGCCGGACGTCCCGGGGAACATGGGAAAAGGGGGGATATAAATCGTAACTTTGTAATGAACATGTATATATATATATACATACATACATACATTGATTCATGATTTATGTATATATATATATATATGTATACACACACATATAAATATGTATGTATAATATATATATATATAACCATAAGAAAAAAAAGATTCAGCCAAAAAAAATCTGACAATTCTTGAGGCTTGAGAATCCAAGAATTTTTGGTTGAAGAACCGGAGATATGTTGAGCCAAGCCGTTCTTTTAGTTCTCCTGGGATTTTGGCCGGCCCAAGCCCCCAAGCCGAATCCACAAAATGGCTGGGACATGCTGCCCTAAATCCAATAACAACCCAATCCAATCCAATTCACTAGTTCTTTACGGTTAAATAAGTTAAATCCTTGTTTTTTTCCAGGGTATATTGATGAGAAGTCTCCACAAAACATTGCATATCCAACAACCCAACAGTGAAATCCAATGATAATCTAAGTGTAACGGAATATAACTTCAAGACTTACAAACCCATCAAAAAATCACGGCCTTGGTGGGTGAACTCCCTTTTTATTTCCGGGAATCAATCCCTATATTTTGGATCAAAGTGCTAAATATTTGGCGGTTGCACCATGTTGCACCTGCATCTCCTCCATGAAGCGTTCCTCAAAGGCCAAGATCTCCATGTCCGTCAGCTCACCTTCCAAGCCCGAGGAGTCCAGAAAATGGTGGAAGCCCTCTCTGGCCTCGGAGATCGGCAGATCGATGGAATGAAGACGGCTAAGATGGCTCCCCCATCTTAGGCCCATAAATTTCTAGGGGCCCAAAAGCCCAGGGCCGTGGCTGAACTTGAAAATCTTCAGAACCTACACACACAGGACATCCCATGCGCACCAAGCAGCATTTTCCAGGCACGTCCCATCACGCCGGAAGCTCTTTGCCTTGTGTTTCGCAACCAGATCCGATCGCTCGATCAGCAGCTTGCTGCGCTGTTGCAGTTCCCGCCCCCGGGCGAAGGACTCGGCGGTTTTTTGCTGCAGGGCTTCGAAGGTCATCAGCTGAGTGGCGTCCAATTGGAGCCCGGCACCCTTGCTGGCAATGCCGGCATGTTTCTGTAAGAGTTCGCTACCTCTGGCGGCACACTCCGGTAAGGATGGATTTTCAGCACAGGAGGCTGAAACGGCGGTAAAGAGAGCGAAAGTCGTCACAGCCCGCATGCTCTGTGGCGGAGCGGTTCTGTGGCAGCAATGCGAGTGCAATGTTTTGGAAAAGAGCGCTGCGGAATGATTCAGGAAATCAGGGGACTTTGTCCGATCTCAGGAAATATGATTCAAAACTTCGCCAAAATATTCCGGGTTCCGATCTGAAAATACTTTGACCCACCAGCTATGCTCTCAACGAAAATGCCCCCAAAACATGCAAAAAGCGTCAACTGCCTTCCATCAGTCGCTCCACCTGTATCCAAGTGGCCCAGATCGATCATTGCTGAATTGTGGAATATTTCCAATACCTCAGAGGCATACCCCATCCCAACAAGATCCAAAGACTCTCTGTGAAAGGTGCATTTGACAGAAAAACCTACCAGCTGATGGGAAGCAAATGCAACAAAAATGGGTGCAAAAAGTACTGGCACTAGGCATCAGGCTTGAGTAGAGAGTATCACCTGGTCAGTCCGCAGCATTCACCGATTTCTGGTAAAGGGTTTGTGTGGCTGCCCGAATTCTGTAGGACATGTACGAAATGATGTGGATTTCTGACCATGATGGACAAAAATCTCATGAGTTATCTTATTTTCCCATATTTTCCCTGTGGCCCTATTATTTGACGCGCAAATCATGGTATCAATGGTATCCAGTATCCACCAATTGTTCGACAAAAAAACGTGGTATGTCCCCTTCAGTTGGTCATGGAACAGTCCCCCCCAAAAAAAAATGGGGTGTTCGTCCGCGAAAAAAATTGCGAAAGCCAAGATGTTCAGAAGTGTCACTTGAAGCAGTTTCCTTTCTGTTCTACCAAGAAAATGGAAATGTGATAAGAATTTCAAGGAAACTAGATAGTATATAGCAGTATAACCCATATAGGAAACAATGGAAGAAACAAAGGAATATAACACATGTATAACTCATGTTCCAAAAGACTGGTAGATTTGACCCGGAAACAACAAGGGGCAGCCCGACTTCCACCTGCAGCTCGATTCTTATCATCCCTGGCGCAGGCACATGTCATGATCAAAATCCTGGGTTTCACCGAAACCTTTGGACCGGCAGAAACATTGGAATCTTACCGAATGCTGGCTTGAAGGATTCGCCTGGGATAGCCTGCATTTCCACTTCAGCCGAGAGTCGAATGGTGAAAATGGTGAAAATGGTGAACGGTCAAGTTTTTCCGGGCTTGAAATCTTTGAAATGCTCGATCCCCAAGTCACCGTGCTTGTTTCAATGCTAGCAAGTCATGGTCATCACGACTGGATGATAACGTAAGGGCTACCTTCCTGACTTCGGAAAGCTCCAACAAAATGACGTTTCCTGTCATTGGGCCACCCAACACGGCCGTGTTGTTGGCCAACTTCGCGTTGAGCGCGATGTTTTGTTGCCCTGGGGGTAGCAGACCGGATTCAGCCGGCGGCGGATTGAGTTATTCAGCCGATCAAATTAAGGACATCGAAGCCCGATATAAGGATCACATCTTGGCAACTTTGAGAGGGAAATATAGAAAAGATATGAAAACATCGCATACGAAAAAATGATTGTAATTCATCATCACTGGATGACTCGGATTACTATCAACAGATTCATGGGACAGATTATAGGAAATCCCAAAAATATCTCATGCTGAAAGCCATGATTTCCTGAGATTCCTACTGAGCTGGTCACGTTCTCGAGTGACTGCTTGCAGTTGGTTCTGGCATATCGGTGGCTGGAGAAGGGCTATAAAAGGTGGCTGTCTCAAACTGTGCCAAATGGCCAATTTGGCTTCTTCAAATGCGGGATCCCCGTCACCTCTTTGTTGTTTCAAGATGTTTCAATGCTAGTCGTCAGTCATCCCAAGTATGGGAAATCCCGGCCAAAGCCTGCAGCTTCTGAAATTCCTGGTTCACCTTGCTGCGGATTCCAACACAGGCGCGAGCTGTTCATCTCAGGAAATTTCTTCAAAGGCGCAGCAAATTTCTGAACAGATCCCGTTTGGTGATTTGGAAACGTGCCATCTCAGCCATTCGTTTCTGGCGCGTTTCGACTGGCCAAAGGCTCCACCGAGGTGCCAGATTGAACAGCTGCGTCTGACTGGCCAAATTCTTCTGCACCTCCTGACATCTGACAACTTAAGGTCAAGTTCATAGGGATAACATTATCATGCTTGGAAAACCACCAAAAAATCGGGATCAAATTGTAAACAGAATGATGTATCCATGGAAAAATGAGGACTTCGCCATCAGACCTTGGGACTTAACCATCAGCAAAAGTGGGTTAACCATCAGCAACAGCTATGCACTTTCGTGATGAACCAATGGAACTCCAAAAATGGATGCATTCGTGGTCTCAAAAATTGTGGATATTGATGGATCATATTTTGATGGATATTGGATATCATGATATATCATGATATATTGGCTGCCTATCAGCTATACATCCCCCTTTCAGGGTGAAAAATCATCCCCACGTTTGATCCTTGAAATTTTCGACCAGTTTCTGGGAATTTACCCCATATGTTTTCCCAGGTCTTCATGGATGAATCCCGATAAATCTCATTAAACCACCATTTTTCACAGCTAAACCACCATTTTTCGTCGTTGAACCACCATTTTTCCAGGGATGTGCCGCCTCTTGCAGCGCTTCGGGTAAGCGATCCGTCGTTAAGGTGGGCATTGGTCGCGCCTCGGGGAAAAAAAAAAACGCGAAGTTCATCATCATGACTTAGGGTGTAAATGTGTGTACGTATTACATATTATATATATTATGTATTATGTATATAACTATATTATGTATATATATATATAACTTATAACTCTATATATATAGATAGATAGGTAGATAGATAGATAGATATCAAGGTTGACTTTGGGGAGAAAAGTCAAAGCGCAAAAGCGCGCACGCGCACACACACACACACGTTTATTAAGTTATTGCTATAATCATTACATATCATTACTATGTTCCTCCGATGATTATGATCTTTATGAAATTTTATGATTGTTATCTTTCGCCCCAGCTGTCGATTTTGGGTGGTGGTTGATATCAATATAGTGCCTTATCTCCTGGAAATTGACCGTCTCATTGGATGCAAAGGCACAAATTTTTTGAGCACCGAAATTGGAAGCGGTCACCCATGCTGTTTTTTGTCGAGCGTGGAACCCGAAAATGCCACTGGAAATGGACCCTGAAGGTCGGAGGGTCCAAAAGTTTTCCAGGAACAAGATCATCCGTTGCTCGCATCGCCATGTTACTTTTTGTTTTTGTTTGGTCATTTTACCCACAGTTTCCTTGCCGTGTTCCAATTTCTGTGTCCTTTTGATGACCTTCTGGGAGATCAGTTGATATCAACGAAGCTTCCCGCAGATCAGCGATCTGCGGAAAAATCTGCTGCATATGTCTGTCCAAAGAGAAATAACTTCCAAACATTGGAACATCATGGAACATCCACATCCAAGTTCCCGCACTGGCATGGTGCCGACCCCGACCTCTAAAAAAGCATCCAATCTAAAAAAGCATCCAAGCTTTTTTGGAGGTAGAGACGCCAAGCCGTGGCAGTCCCATAGACATTTGCTGACTATAATAACTATAGTGGAGGATGTTTACCAACCAAGAATGCTAAGAATGTGGAATTCGACTCAACAATATGGATGTGACACAAGAATCACCAAACCAAAAATGGAACCCCCAATTTAGTGATGCCAAAATCATCCCATTTTACTCATTCGTTCCCTTCCTTCATCTACCTCTGACATTCCCCGCAGTCCAACCTGGGCCCCAAAGAAATGGCAGCTATGCAAGTTCTGAAGCCAAGGCCAGAAAACAGCTGGGCATAGCTGGGCGATTTTCAAGCAAGTCCCTGTCAGAGTTTGTGACCTGAAGTTTTTCCAGACTCTTGTGGGGATGACTCTGTCCCCTTGTAACAATTCGCGGGAAAATCCCCAAATTGGTTAGACATCACCCACGTCACAACAGCAATACTAATAGTAGTAATCACAATAGTACTCATCAGAAGAGTGGTAACTTTTCCGAGGTGGTCTGCTGGCTAGGGTTTTTCGCCATGGTATACCATCTCATGGGAACCCTTCTAGAGAATGGGCATATGAATCTTGAAAATGGAAGACCTTCCTCACAGGGTGTGGAAGACAATCCAACGAACGGAACTAACGGAACCCCAACATCTGATGGATCAACATTTTTTTCATCAATAACAACCACATCCCATGATGACATACTATCACATAACATTAATATAACATTATACTGATTGTTATAAAGGAAAACCCTCCGCCAGCCACATGGCCACGGAAAAAAAAAAATCATTAGTTCGATGATTCGAGCCACATATTCTGTCCAATATTCCATTTAACATCCAGTAAACATTGAGATTCCATGGTCTTTCCCATCAAAATTTGCAAGGTGCGTTGTTAGTGCAGTTAGACCATTTCCCAGTGATATTATATGTATACATTATATATATAGATATATACACATATTACTGTATATACATACATATTATGTATATATATATTATGATGTTATATGTTTGAGAATCCGATCATCTCATGGACATCCGAAAAAGAAGCGGACCATTTTCTCTCTCTCAGTTCTTTGGCCTCGTTTGGGCAGAGGCTTGGCAACTTGGCCCATGGGACTGATGGGTCAAGGTTCACCCCGTTCTCCAGGAAACCATGGGAAACTCACAAATATGTGTATTATATGTATATATATATATACATTATGTGTATATATATATATTATATATATATACATTGTATATTATGTGTGTGTCTTTATATACATATAAATTATACATACAAGTGTTCATGTTAAGGGCAAAAGCTAGGAAAAATGGCACAAATGGCACAACATTGCCTTTTTAAGAGGAAAAGATGATGATAGTCCAAAGGAATTGGGGTTTGAACACAGACAAAGCCCAGTGAATCAAAGACTTGCGCAGTGCTGGTGTGGCTTTCCAATCCTACGAAAACATTCAAACCTTCAATGAGAACCTGGTGTGAACATCTGCTCCAACTATCTACCAACTAGTTCTTGCTCCCTCCAGATCTTCGGGTCGCAAGGAATCTTCGGATGTCGCCATTTGGTGCAGTAGTCACCGCTAGATCTGGAGGAGATCTGGAAGCCCATTCCCCAGCATCCCATGTCGAGATGCACTGCAAGGCTCGGCGCCTGCCGATTCATGGCGAATCGATATCTGGATCTTCTATCGATATCGTACGTGGCTATATGTGTTGATCCATCCCTAATATGAAACCACCAGAGATTGGGAAAAAGAAAGGAAAAATGCTGGAATCAACCCTGAATTCAGGGCCATACCTGAAAATCGCTCCAAGTCGGGGATTACTCCAAGAGCCACGAGCTTCCACGAGGTTCTCTGGTAAGATGTGTTTGATAAGAAACGGAGTTTGGGTTGGGACTTGAATCGGTTTCCTCTTGCGGGGATCTATGGAAAATGCATCAAAAATGGAGGGCTATACACCCCAAATGGCCAATTTACTGGAAAAACGATATATGACATATATATACACATATATGACATATATATACATATATATATATATACATATATATATATATACATATATATATATACATATATATATATATGTATGCATAATGAATCGAAAAAATCTCGTGGACTTTGGGGTTTTCCCCAGTCTGTTTCGCAGCATCCCACCTTGGCTTCTGGTCGAGCCAATCGCTTGAGCCGAAGGCGAAGGGATTCGTTCTCATCCTCCTCGCTCGATGGTCATCCCAAACTGGGCAACTTGGCAAACCATGCTCTGCAAGTGATCAAATATATTCAACAGAATCCAACACAAAAGATTAAAAAAAACTGTCACAAGCTGATAAGATCATAAGTTCTGAAAACATGTATAACTTTCATGTCTTGAAGTGATAGTCCCTCCAACTTCCAAAGGCTGGATAATCCCCTTGCCAAAAGGATGTCCTTCTTTTGAAGGACGTCGCGCATCTTGACCACCTTGGCCTTCAAGGCCTTCCACTCAAAAAATGGCACTGATCCAGCAAGAAAACAGCCATACCCCATGGCTTACCGGCTTCCCCATGTGTTACCCATGAATTTTGAGCTTCGCTTCCAGCGCCTAAGAAACGCAACGAAACGAAACGCTCAGAAACGCCGAAACACGCAGAAACGCACCTCGAAGGTGGCCAACTTGTCTTCCTGGATCAAGTGATCCCCATGTGCCAAAATCAACCAACCAATGTCCAAGTGCTGGAAGTGTTTACCCAAAATAAACTTAGCAAAAAAAAAGGAGTTCCTCGGAATAACCCATATATCGACATATCGATTAAAAGATAATGCTAGTTAGGCCATTGGGCCATGATATCCAATCTATTAAGTACCGTATGGGTTTGTCTCAAAATAGTGTGATTTTGGACGAACCCACATTGGTAATGCCAATGGCTAATATTGGCTAATCACCGTTTTCCCGGTGAACAGTGTTTATTTAGGGGTATACACCATTTCACACACTCTCGTATTAAGTACTACGTTAAAAAAAAAAACATAATAAATAAATAGATGAATAAATAACAATAATAAAAAAAACGATAGAAAAATAACTAAAAACAAATAAATGATAGAAAAAATATGATTAAAAAAAACAAAAAATGATAGAATAAACATATTTCCTACCATGAATTTCCACATCCATCAACCCTCCAAAAACATCGCACCTCCTCTGCCTCTGCTTTGGCGGCAGAGTGTGCCAGCATGCCAATGGTCTGCTGGTAGAGTGCCGACACCCGCCCCTTCTCCTGTTCTCGGACCAAGTGGAGCCCAGTTATTTGACCCAGAAAAAACTGGTGTAACGTTTCTCCCGAGCCTGTGGTGGAATGAGCTGCTCTGTGTTCGAAGAACTGCGGACGACAAACCAAAACTCCGAAATAGGTGGGACTGGAGAACTATTGCTGCTGCCATGTTTGGCTGAAGGATTTCTGCTTGGGACTGAGATTTTCTCCCAGAATCGTTGTGAGCTAGGGGCGTCTCCTCTTTTTTCATGAACCAACGAGCAAGAAAAGGACTCTGAAGGACCAAGGACAGCTACCCAAGAATGGAAAAGTGGCATCACCAGTGACGGTCAGTCCCCATGACTGGCTACTGTAATATCCCCATCTTCAGTTGAAAATTTGGGCAGTTTTCAAAAGTGATACACCTGATTTGGGTTTGAAATCCTATTGTGCTGGCTCACACGCCAAAAAATGAAGAGAATAACACGTTGGAATAATCATATACTGCATACAAAATCATGACTATCCGACTATCCACTTTCATTGAAGTGATCCCAATATTGTTTGGCTTAAAATCACCAAACTGCTCCAAAATATCCTCAGATTTTTTTGAAAAATCCCTGGTTATCGAAATCTCCACCTGAAACTCCACTTGGTCCTTCTCCAAACGATCTCGCTCCTCGAGCAGCCTGGCAAAAAAAAGCGAAAAAAAAAACGTCAGAAACTTTTCAAAAACAAACCTCAGCAGCGCATCTTGGGAAACAAAACATGAAAAAGTTGCTTTAAACATATGTTTTATATCTTTGAAAGGACAAAAAAAACGTCAAACATATAAATATTGATTGAATATGTGTTATATGGTTTATATGTGTTATTAATCTATTAACAAGTATGTGTTCCATTGTTCTCCAGCCGCAAAAGACCCACAGCGGCCTGGCATTGGCCTGGCTCACCTTCTCCAATGCAGACCTAGGGAGGTGGTGCCAGATTCTTGGGCCATGAACAACGATAATAGATATTAAGTAATATAGTTATATATGATAATATACACTAATATATATATAATATGTATATATATATGATATGTAGTGGTTTATAGATGTTTATAGTAATATGTATCAATAATGTATAGTAAAAAAAAACTTTCAACATGATGATAATATAGTGTAATTAGTGTAATTTTTTAGCATCTAAGATGTTGACATGTTTCCCATTTTTTAGTCTAGTTGACATGATCACAGCATGATGGACGCTTAGTACCAGCAAACAACCTGTGGTGGCTTTCGACCCAGCATTTTATTGGACAAATGATGGATTTCAGGTGGAATTCAGAATCGAGAGGTATCCCACCTTCATTCTGTGGAATCTTCATCCCCAAAAATTGGTGGCTTTCTATCCCCGTGGAACACGGTGGCTGCACCCAATGACTTCACCCATAAACTCAGCATGGCTCAGCATGGCTCAGCATGGCGTGTGCGGTGGATTTGCTTTGACCATCAGCTTGCGCATCACGGTGGAATCAACAGGCCCTGTGTTTTTTCCCGAGGAACTGTTTTTTTCTGAAATTCCAGTGGCTTCCTCCAATTTTTCTAACTCAAATGTATTCAATTGTAACATTGGGCAAATCTATCTGACTGTAATTCTATACATCAACTGACATAAAACTCAGATATTTCGAGCTTTCAACCCCTCCGGTGTCGATTCGGTTCCCCGCTCCCGGAACTGCTTTTGCTTCTCACGGTCCTTGTCCATGGCCTAGGCTTCCAAGCCGAAAGAATGTCACCGAGGTTTGGGATGAGAAATCGCCACCAATGGCATATGTGGTATATGAAAATTGATGTGTTTAATAGGTAAAGCATCTATTTCGATTAGGGCCATCTATACCATGGCGAACTGTTAGTCATAACCAAAGGGTATTCGTTTTAGATATTGTTAATGTGTTAATTTATGTTAATTTGAAATTGTTATGGCATAGATGGCCATGATCATACTGTAGTTCAATGATCTAGCCCTAGCTATCAAAAATGTTGATTTGCAATAGCTACGTGAAATTAGCAGAGGGCAAAATACGTTCAAAACCCATCCATTTCTGTCAAGATGATGGTAGGCTTTTTGGGTTCAAGATCTAAACCCATACTAAATGTTGTGAGTACACTGAAAATCCAGATTCATCCGATTATGAGTTTCCTCACCCGAAAAAAAAAGGTCCGGGGGGGGCGTCAGTCAGCCCGGCCTCGACTTTGACCATCAGCCGGTTGCGCTCGTCAACCACCTGCATCGTTTGGTGCGTGGATGGGGCCATTCTTTGGGGTAGTTCTCACCCCCAAAAAATTCCAAGGTTAGGGGCTCCACCTGCTCCATGCCAAGGTCCCGACCTGATTGTAGGTGTCGCGCAGATGCGCCACCTACCGAGGTGGTAAACGATGACACGGGAGGCCAACAGAAGAAACTACTATTTCTGGAGTCCCTTTTTCATGGACCTAACCCTCCCGAAAATACGACTCAGATATCCTAAGCGATATCTCTATGTTTGGGTTAAAAATGTTTCTTCAATATGTGGAGCCAAAGATTTCTACAACCGCTGTTCCCAATATTTGTTCCATCAAACCATAAAAAACCCAGGCACTCGACCAATCAACAATGTTCCTGCACCTCACGTTCATGTTCTGGAGAGCAAGCAGGAGAATTGATGCAGGCAATTTGCAGCTTGTCCAGGCAGCCCTGCAAAAACAGTTGAACGCAAACCAGGTGGAATTTTGAAAGGACCAAAGCCGTACATTGGCGGGTTATTTTTTTTGGTGCACCATCTGGTCTTTTTGAATGGCAACCAATTTTTGAGCCCTGGTCCCCATCATTCAAAACCTCTGATAGTCCGAATCTTCACGACTCCAACTCTGAGAGTCAGCCGTCGGCCGTTTCTGCCAACAGCAACCGCCATTTCTGGGGCACAATCCACTTCCATATCTTCCATATCTTCCATGACCAACTCTCCGTTCGGTGTTTGTGCAGTTTGCCCAGTTTTTTTGGCCCCACCTTGGTGTAAAGAAAATTCTCGATGAGATCTTCCTTTTCCTTCTCTGCCTGGCAGATCCATGAGATCCAATTTGGGAATAAAATCAGTCATGTGCCACCCACCGAATTGGCTTGAGCAGCGGAATATACATAATACGTTGTGTATTCAACCACAATCCTTTGGAGCAACAGCCACATAGCTTCCACACTGACCACCGCTTCGAAAAAAAACGCAACGCGCCGAAGTGTAACAGCTACGCTGGAAATTGTGCGGAGATTTCGCCCGTGCCATCAATTCACCAGAATTTCGGTGGACAACGTTGGATGCCAAGTTGGTTGATTTGATTGTTGGGTTCAGCAGATTTTTTTTGCGGCTGCAGATTTGGGAACCATGGGAAAATACCCAAATTCCCCAAATCTGCAGCCAAGTTGGTTGATTTTTGAGGATCCAAACATCAACACAGCAGGCTGAGCGACACAGCGACCTGTGCCACGCTCTGTTCCAAGGCTTCCTTCTCCCGGTTGAGGCTGTTCACCTCGAGAAAGGTCAACCTTTGGTGGAGTTGAGTAGTATACAATATACCCTCTGGTAAACGTTTACATAGCTATAGAAAATCACCATTTTTAATAGGTAAAGCATCTATTTCTATGATTTTCTATGGGCCATTTTCAATAGCTACCATATATAGCTGGTTGGTGGTATACCTACCCCTCTGAAAAATATGAAAGTCAGTTGGGATGATGACATTCCCAATATATGGAAAAATAAAATTCATGTTCCAAACCACCAACCAGCATATTATATGTACACCCCATTTTCCAACGAATCCATGTATGAAAACCAAGAAAAACCCAAGAAAACCTGCTGGGTGATACATGAATTCACATCCAGGGAGATGCTGGGTGATACCAGATGTGCTCCTCAATGCTGCTTTTCAGTCAACTGCCATAGTGACTTCAACGCACCAGTTCCAGCTGGTGCCCCATGGTTTCCCATCCCCAAACAAACCATGGGTAACCTATTTCAATATGGTTTCCCCATGGGTTTCGCCATGGTTTCCCAGAGGATAAAGTTGACCTCTTTCAGAGCTCAGCATCTGGCATCAGAGCGTAAGCGTCTCAGCTCGTCGGCTCGGGTCATGTCCTGGTGTGCCGATGATATGATGGAGATCGGCGATCGATTTCTCCAAAAATATCCAACAAAAGTCTCAATGTTCTGAGATCGTTCCATCAAAAAGACGCCAATGTCCTGCAAGTCCTTGGATTTTGGTGATTTTTACCAAGCCTTGCCCAACGCAACAGCCCCCCAAGCACCGTTCCCTCTGAGAGTGCATCTCCACGTTGCCGGCCAGAGAATCTCAGCGTGCTGCCGGAGTGATGTGTCCGATTTTCCCGAATCGGATGAAACAATGATGAAACAATGATGAAACAATCCCCCATCAAAATCATGATGATCATGGGCTAATGAGATGTAGATAGATGTAGTGATTTTTTGTAACGATGGATGAATTCAGATCTGCTTCCAGCCCTGAGTGTCTGACTGATCTGTGCACGAAGTTTCGCGATCTCCATTTTGAAACCTTCAATGGCTCTGGCCTTGGCTGACTTGAAGCGGCCCAATGGCTGTACCTCAACTTGTCGATGAAATATGATGAAATCACCTACTTTTTTCGTAAAAGTCGTAAAGGTTCTTGCTTCGATTTCGATTTCTGGTCAAAACTGGATGTTTGTTCTTCCAACTATGTCCAAATCCTTGTTTTTGTTGTACTCAGATAACCATACTATGTTTTTGTCAGATATGCCCCCTTTGCCACAAAATCTCAGTGCCCCAAACACGCTTCTCCAGGGCCGGTCCCTCGTCCCCTGCCGGCGGAAATCATTTTTTACAGTGGAATCCAAGTTCTGTGCTTTTTCCATGTTAGGCGATGTCAAAAAAGACACTGATAAAACCACCAATGATAAATACATATACGTATGTATATCTATATGTATGTATATATATATATATACCAATCAATATATATATATATATATACCAATATATATATATATATATATTATCTATATATATATACTTATATGCTGATACATGAATATTAGAATAAGTTTGACAATTTTAGACCTGGATATTTCAATCATATTTATCGGTACAGAAGGTTTCGATCCTGCAGCTTGAAGGTCTTCGAGCTGCTGCCTGGCATGGTGAAATCGGTGAAATCATGGAACATCCAAGGAGGATGATCATAAGTGCTATTTCACCAGCTTTCCAATGGAAATGATGGTTTTCACCCGTATAAAATATAATATTTCCATTGGAATACCATGAAATTTCCATTGGAATACCATGAAACATCTTGAAACATCAGTTTTCCAATGGAATCTCGGCAAATGAACCATGAGTTTTCCGGAAATTCGGCAAAACTCATGTGCATCCTCCATTCCAAATAGCTACAGAATTCGTGGTGACCCATCCCGCATCCCGTTGCACCTCAGTTCTTGAGCTTCCAGGTTCAAGCGGCTGTTCAACGCCTCGGTCTCAACCAGTGGTTGACTGGATTGAAGCATATTGAATTCATGGGATTTCAATGGCAAAGTCGGCCAGGAATCTGCTGTGGAAAATGCTCCAACAAAATGCCTTTCCAATCCATAGGATGGCTCCAGATGACAGCCGAAATGAAGCGGTCTAGATGGCCATCCTCAGCAGGGCCACCGCACCCGGCCGTCGTGGATCTGCAGTTGCAGTGCTGCAGCAGCACCACCCTGTCGCAAAGTGCAAAAGTTTGCAGATCGCAAACAGCTGCTGTGGAAACATCAAGATCAACCTCCATCCATTTCCTCCATCGATTTCTACTACCAGCTTTGTTTGACAGCCACAGCCTTGGTCGGCGTCAGTTGCTGATGAAGCTTCTCAATCGCCTCAAACAGCAGACTTCGGATCAGGTGGTGTTTTTTTCGGAAGAGAAAGTGAGATTCAACCTACAAAACTCCCCAAAACCGGGGTAAAACTGTGAGTGTTCAACTCAACTTGGGGATTTAAGATGATTTAAGCATTCAAGCTGGAGATTTCATGATCAAATCTGATGATTAATGGATTGGTCCAAGGGAAATCTTGAGGAATCTTAGAGGAACTCTGGTTTGAACTACCCAATACGTCAGGCTTTTCTGCAGATGTTCCGACAGAACCAGTTCTGATGATTTTGGAGTAGGACAAGGTCTTGGCAAGCTGGCCACTCAAGAGAGTTCATAGAAGAATTTTGATTCAATGATGATTATCAATTATGATTCAATTCAATGATTGATGAATCAGTTCTATATTATGAATGGTACCATTTTCATGATTATCATTAATCCAATAATTGTGGATGGTACCATCAATCCATGATCAATAATTAATCATAATTAATCCATATTCATGGATTTTCATGGTACGGCATCATAATTATTAACATTTATCAACCAAGAATCCAGCTAAATTATAATCATTCCATGATTTTTTAGCAACCAATGGTCGAAAATCCGATCTCCTCAGTTTTCGGATGTTAACTCGGGCGCCTCCGTGTAGCTGCCAATGGTCTCGGAGAGCTGCGCCTGCAACTCGCGTTTCTCGTTGTTGGAGTTCCGCACCACCCGCCTGGCGCGTTTCGCAACGCCGTGCGTGCAACGACGTGCGTGCGTTTCGAGCCATGGTTGTGGTTGGATGGTGAATTCAACTGTAGATGGCCTATTTTTCCATAGCTATGTTAGTTTACCAGAGGCTAAATGATGTAAATGATTACAATTCCTGAACATATTCCGTGATTGATGACCATTCCCCCAATATGTGTAGGTAATCCATGGTTTGGCCATGGCAAACATAGTCAAGATGAAGGATGTGAACATTCCATAACATTCCATGAGTTTTTCCCATTCTTGGGCTCAATTCAACCACCCGCACAACTCCAGCAACTTCGCAGCATTTTTTTTCCCATCCGCAACTTCCACTCATATACTGGGGACCACTACACCATCCATGGACCCACTTGACTCGACTTCTATACATCCATATATGGTCCATATACTGTTACTATCTGTTACTGCATCTCGAAACCTCGAAAGATCTTAGAGTCTTAGAGTAGATGATCTCAGGCAGCAAAGTGCTAGTCGCTGTGTTCGACTTCCTCTCCATTGGCCGTTTTGGCATTTTTCTTCCGCTTCTTTCGCGGGTTTTGGCTTCTTTTTGGCCTCATAAAGTCAGCTTTCCAAGAAAAATGCAAAAATGTCCCATAAATTGCTGTTGGTGTCCCAGCACAACTTCAAGAACAAAAAAACATCCTCCAAAACAAAAATAACAATACACGTACTTTCCAACGTGCCAATTGTTTTTTCCAAGCGTCTCCACCCCCTCCACAAAGTCGCGAAACTCATGTTCAATCGCCACCCTGGCGGCTGAGTGTTCTGCCGCCTTCTTGCTGGCGCAAACTTCACCGAGGTAGCCGCCGGCCTCGAAGAATTTGCAATCCAAAGTGGATTGATAACCCGAAGTCCCATCTTCACTCTGCACGCTCTCGGTGCTAAAGGCAATCTCCTGGACGATGAACGAGATGAACCCCAGTTGCAAAAACCATGGGCATTTTTGGAAGATCCAAAGGACAGACAGTAAGCCAACATTCCCATCCCCATCCCCATCCTTTCGATGACGTTTCCAAAACGACACCTTTCCCCCCTGTCTTTCCAATCAATGTCCATCCATTTTCAATATTGTCCGTCCATATTGTTTCACATATACTACACATCATACATCTCGAAATCTTCGATGTTAAACTTCACATCTTCCATCCAAATCCCCCAAAAAATCCATCCAAAACCAACCATCAACCATCAACAATCAAGTTCCGCTCATTCCGCTCCTGCTTCTCGAGATTGCGCTTCAATTTCTTGCCACAGAGTTCATGCAACTTCCCAATCCAATTGTAGGCGCCTGTCGGAGGCTCGGGCTCCTGCGGCCCCTGCGGCCCCGGGCCCAGCCCCTGCGGCCCCGGCGCCGCCGCTGAGGGCACAGTGCTGGGGATGGCACGGGCACTGCGGTGCTGCTGCACTTGGCTGCGGAGCATCAGCACCTCCTCCCAGAGGTAGTGCAAATCATCAGAATCCTCGAAAATCTGGAAGTTCACATGGTTTGGAAAGATCCACCATTTTATAGCTGGGTAAATCAACTATTTCGACTGGGCCATGTTCAATAGCTTTTTGTATGTTTACCAGAGGGGTAGCAATGTTTAACATGCTTCAACTGAGATGTTCAGTTGGATTTGAGTGACTCGATTTCTTGATAAGAGATCAAACAATGTAACTCAAAGATCAATGGGAAAAACAGAGTCGAGTGATTCAAATATAAGGACATGTTGTAAAGGATATTATGGATATATGACACGATATTCTGTATATATGAAAATAGTGGCTTCGCTAGCCTGCAAAATGAGATGATCCGATCGTTCACCAACTGGGAATGGGGAATCTCATCCACTTGAAGCATAACACCCCCATGGAGACCATGGTGCCAAATATAAGGACATCCTCTTAAAAAAGCCACGGTTTCCCGGGGTGTTTGATATTAGGGAGAGGGATTACAATTAACTCATGTACTATTGGCAGAACAGTGCAGCTGAAGGGTTGAATCGTCTCCTACCATTGAGTTGAGACGCGGGAAACAAGTGAAATTCAGGCACATGGAGTATGACCCACCGATCATGAATGGGGATGGTTATCCGTCAGTTGTTGAAAATGGAAACCGTGATTGTGGAAGGCTACCTTTTGATGTAGGGATCAAAATCAACTTGTACATCCAGTGCTTCATCGGAGTTGACGATGTGAGGATATAATATAGCAGTTCTTATTTTATCAGAGTTCATCCAATCATATTTCCACATTGCTAACAGAACCATACACAACCAATGATGGGGATATGATCACCCGAAGCTGAGAAGATCAGCAATCATTTTGTGGTGAACCCCCAAAAGTAGGACAGTGAAAGTTATTCCCTTGCGATATCTTATGATTTTCCACTTCAAACTCAGAGATCTCCAACCATCACTGGGTTGTTTTAATTGCTCGTGGCAAACCATTCGTCTTTCAGCATCCCCCCATTCTCCCAGGCTCATGCTGTAAGTCCAACACTGCATCGGCCAGTTGCATCACACTCCGACTGAAGTCGTAGTTCCAAAGCCTTGCAGAGTTTTCTGTACTGATTTCCAATGGACAATTTTCAAAAAAAAATAATCCAATTTGAATGGTTATATAACCAATATACACACATATTATATATGATATATGATATATGATATATGATATATATATATATATATGGATGTATAATATAACTCAAATAACTTATATATATAATATTATATATAACTTATAAAGTTTAGATCATCAATTTGAAGCCCTGCCTCTGAG
>Ga0126342_10006403_pt1 | contig 20866 bp, 23 predicted proteins | sample Cyp1metagenome_FD_92528 | JGI IMG/M metagenome (GOLD analysis project Ga0126342, IMG submission 92528) | Coral microbial communities from Lord Howe Island, Old Settlement Bay, Australia - Cyphastrea 1 metagenome | ecosystem: Host-associated > Invertebrates > Cnidaria > Coral ...
CATTGGAACTAAAGACCATGCTTTAATGCGACAGGATGCGTTGAACACCTCCAGAGCAGTAGTTGAGGCCGTGAAGGCATCTGCGTGGACAAAGTGACTCAGTGAATATATATATATATATATATACATATATATATAATTTATAATTATATATATACCCTAGCCTTCAACGACCATTTTATAAAAGGCTGTTTCCAAACGACCATTTCTTATGGTAAAACGACCTTTCAGGTATATTATATCATGCCTTCGCCTTGCTGCCCAGGTGCCGTCCCATTGGAATTTGATGCCCAAACCAGGATAAGTATGAAACACACATTACCAAGTATGAAACACACATTACCATGGATTTTATTAGATCCAAGGGATTCCATCAAATTACCATATAAGATATCGGCATCTTACTTGATCTTAGTTGCTAATACTTCTACTTTGGGGGGTCACACCCAAGCCACCTCCAACTGCAAAGCATCCTTGTTCACAGCGCTGCGCTCGGGTGGCCCAATGGAACTGTCATTGTGCTGGGCTGGTGGTTCAGTCAGCTGGATTGATTGGTAACTTGCCTTTATTTCGGCATTTTGTCATCGTTCAGTTATTAGTTATTAGCGTACTTTCTGAATATTTTGAAATTTAGTTCAAGGATATTGCAGTCTGAACCCGTGGCTACTTCCCAAGGTAGCTGGCATGACTGATGCAGAGAGCTTTACGGAAAAGTAAGAATCTCAGCTAGTTGTGTTGTAAAACTGGCCCATCTTAGTCAGTATAGTTGAACCAAACGCCCAGGACTTTTGGAAGACTATGAACGTCACGCTGACTCCTACGGTTCGCCTGCCATGCACTGCATGCAGCACCAGGTTCCACTGAAAAAAACACACTCGAAAAAGTGTTTTTGGGATTAGAATTTTTTAATGGTCGTTTGGAAACAGCCTTTACAATTCAATGGCCGTTGAAGGTTTTTGCCAGGGATGATTAAGATTGCCAAATTGTTTTACAACCAATCCATGGGTTCATTGATCGATGTCATGACTGACAACTTGATTTTGGTTTAGGGACACTTTCCCCCGGTGCTGCCGCATCCCCGCTGAGCCGCAATGTCAAAGCCCCGAAGTGGGCCAGATCAAGTCGCCCTTCTCAAGGACCTGCCAGATTGGATTGGTCCACATCCACGTCCACCCCAATGAATGAAAAAAAAATTGGTTTCGGATGGGAATGCCAGTTTGGGAATTAATTCAAAACAAACATTTCTTTGGCTCTAGGACTTTCTCAAAGAGTTGTGTGGCGAAGATGACTATGTGATCAAAAGGCGAAAAGCAATCAAAGCAGCCAGTGGTTTGAGTTTGAAGGATAGCAGGGTTCAGGACTCAGAAACTCTCAAAACAATGTGTTTACTAGTCACGCAACAAAATAACAGATCGTCTAGTTGGGAACTTTGTTTGATACTGATTTAATTTATTGCTAGATTGCTGCCCGGCCCAGGTTGCTCGGTTTACCTTTCTGTCCCGCTATGCAGATACAGCTGGCATCAGAGAGCATGAGGCCCAACTGGTTTCATTGGTCCACAGCCTTTGGTGATGGTTTTTTTGACCTCATATCAACTGGAGCTATAATTTGTCGTATGACTATCATCATAAATTATAAATATATGTTATCTCATCTAGAGATCAATCATATAATCATACGTATACAACATACAAATTATCGAATTTATGATTTTTTTAGAAAAAAATATGCATGCACACATTATTGCCTGGTACTAAAGACGAATACGTCCATGCATGCATGGAAAAAGATGTAGATCAAATATTATAACCCAAATGCCGAGCCAATCGAATTCTTCAGGTAGAGCAGGATGACAATGCCAACTACCTCTTGCAATTTTTTGCCACTTTCGCTGATCAGTTACCGGTGGACGCCGAACTGAAGGACGCTAGGGAGTTGGGTCGGGCGGGGTGTTAAAACTTGTCTGTTGTTGTTCATCGGTATTTTGTGATGGCCCATTCTCATGACCATGACCATGATTTTTTATGCAGGAAGCCCTGTGCTGGGCATCGCATAGCCTCGGTCTAAACCCTCACTTGAAGTCTACACAGCTTCACATGGCTGGGGTCTCACAATGTTTTTTTGAAAAACTAACGCTATGCTTGTGCATCTGTGGAATATATCGATCTTTTGAACAAATATCCCAGCCTAGCTTGTTGTTTTATCCCAAGGCTTGGGCCGAGTCGGAGTCAGAGCTCCAACGTGCTTTCTTCAGCTACATGATGAGACGGTTCCAGAAGAACAGCAATGCAAGGTACGTTGGTTCAGCAGTTTCCCTGCCATCATATTAGTTAGTTTGCTCATCGCTACATGTGCGCCCCAAATTCTTTTGAACATAAGTTGATTTTTGTCACGCACACTGTGTCAACACGGAAGGCCTGGCCGGTCACATATGTCGGACATCAAGGCGGTGATACGAGCGAAGCTGAAGGCTCGATCCAACAGAGTCACAATATTATATAAATATTATATAAATCTGGTTCAGTGTTTAGTTTGTTCTCATTGATTTTAATGCACATGCATGCAATGTACATAGGCATGTTATCGACCCTGGCTCACCTCGTTTAATCTTGATCAATTACATATCTCTTGCAACGCAAGGCCGCTGAACTTTTGACGAAGAAAGGCAAGAAGGTTGCTTCTCGGGGAAGAAGCTCTTCGTGGAAAAATCTTGATCAAGCAGGTTGTGGCGCGCAAACACACACATACACATACACACGTGCACATACAACTGGGGGAGGTGTATCTGGACAGAACTGCACGTACTGTTTATACACGTTATATAATTTATTGTTGGCTTTGTCAGCTAGCGTGCTTTATATAAATTGAAACAAAAATCACATCAAATCAACTGTTGATGGAGATCATGTAGAAGCCGTCATATTTATTTTTGCAGGATGGATGGGATAGATTCCAATCGCTTTTGCAAACCCCACTCAGCAGCCTCTCCCGTTTTCAACCGCAGGTGACGAGAAAGCTGAAGATGAGAAGATTTCTCCAACCGAACTTGAAGAAAGTGAGGAGGAGGATGAGGATGAAGAAGAAGAAGCACAGCACCCCAAAGACGAAGGAGAGAAGGAAGACGAAGAAGACGAAGAAGGCAAGGAAGGTGGACAAGATAGTTCCAACGCAGGCGAAGCATTGGAGGAAGGAGAGCAGGAAGAAGAAGAAGGTGAAGCAAAGAAGGGTGACGATCAGGATGAAGGACAGAAACATGAAGGAGATAATGGAGCAAACGAGGAAGACTTTGATGATGGCGCAGCAGAAGCAGAAGGCTATGAAGTAGAGGAGGTTGAGGGCTACGAAGAAGGACTTTTGCGTGAGGAGGGAACTGGCGAGGAGGAAGCCCGAGAAAACGATGAGATCCTGGAGGCGATGATGGCTGAGGACGAGAAGGAGCTTGATGACATGATGAAGTTTCTTCAAAGCGACCATGAAGAGCAGAAGAAGAAGACAGCAAAGAAGGATTATGGTCCTCTTCGCCCTGACCAATTTGATACTTTGCCGATGGAGTCAGACCCGGACTTTTGGCGCCTAGATTCAAAGGAAGATTCCCAAGTTCTCATCTACAGCCCACCTGATGAGACAAAAGCGAAAGCACCTGAGAATGCAGAAGATGACAAGAAGGCCAACAAGAAATCAAACCCTCCAGATGAAAAAGTGCAGGCAAAGTTGAAGGACATGCCGGCTGCTGTGTGGACTACTCGCTGCCGGAGGTTGAAGAATCCTGATGCCGAAAATGAAAAGGCTGGAAATGAAACAGAAAGTCTGAAAGATGAAGAGGAGGTGAAGACCAAGCAGGGAAAGCATTTGGACAAGAAGGATGCTCCCAATGAGGAAGATGCGCCCAAGACAAAGGATGATGATGTGAAGCCAAAGAGATCCAAATCAGCCAAGGGTGAAGTCAGCAAGCAGGACACGCACAAGGGTTCTTCGACAGACAAGGCAGCGAAGGACCCGAAAAAAGAGAAGACACCTTTGGAGAGCAAGGCTTCTTCAAAAGACAAAACTGCGATCCCCAACAAGAAAGACCCTGAGGAGCCCAAAGAGATCGAGCTCGTGAGTGATGAAAACGAAGAGCGGGAAAACAGAGGAACATTCAAGGACAGAATCAACATTTGAAAGAGATGCATGAACAGTCGTGCAACATCCATGCTTCTAGGTGTGAGCATGCAATATACTCTCAATACCACGAATGCAAAAAAATATGTTATATTCTTTATATCATCCACACATGCATCATAATATACAAACATTGCAATATAGCATATTTCCCTCGCTTGGGCTTCCATTTTTGCCAGGACCGAAAGCCTATGACCAAAGAACCTCCTGTCTACAACGACAGTATCGCATGCGTTGCCAAGAAAAGAGCCGATGAAGAAGAGAAGGCAAATGATATCGCTGAGGTTTTGGAGGTGGGGGGAACTGCAGCCATGGGTGTGTGGGAGCTGGGGCGGTTTAAAGTATGAACTAATACAATAATATCGATTGAGTAATAAATTCACTTGATTTTACTATCGATATAATTCTGATACAACACTCTTGCAAACACTATTGGAATCAGAACAACTAAAAAGAGCCTTCGTCATGTGGGCCCGTCGTCAGATCAGGCTCAAAAGATGATGAGACAAGCCGTCAGAGAAGAGGAGGAAGAAGCAGAGGACATGGATAGATTTATGAGAGAAGATGAAGAGTCATCAGAAGGCAGGAAAGGTCGAGGTAAAGGAAAAGGACGCGGTCGAGGTAAAGGAAAAGGACGCGGCCGAGGACGGGCCAAAGGAAGGGGGAAAAGCACTTGCGCAAGAAATTTGGAGACTGAGTTCAAAGAAGCAAGCGAGAAGCCAGAAGGAGAGAGCAAAGTGAAAGAGCTGGAGGCTGCAGAGGAAGCCAAGAAGTCCCAAAAGAAGAAGAGCGATGCAGGAGATGATGGTGAGACACCCCCAGCAAAGCGCAGAAAGAATGCACCGCAGAAGAAAAATGAGAAGGGCAAAAAAGAAGAGGATGATGCAGGGGGAGCAGAGAGGAAGGTCCCAGTAAAGGCAGAAGCAGCTACAAGGAGGAAGAGAAAGCAGAAGGATGAGGATACCACGCCAAAGAAGGACCGGTATGGAGCATACACATCCGCATGCTTGCACATGCATACATTATTTGTGCTATAGCCCGCACACGTTGAAGACCATGGTGTTCAGCAAGATATGTATTTAACTGTACTTTGAAAAATGCGAAAAATATGTGAATAGTAACCAGCACCAGAAAACAATATTCCAAATTGCAACCCATGATGTCTAAGACATATTTTCTTGGCATATTAAATAATATATGTCATGGGTTGCCCCTTTGCCCTCTTCAGGAGCACAAGGAGGCAAGCGCAGAGAAGCTAGGAGAAGAGAGTGAAGGTGCAAAGCCAGCTACGGTCACTCCAAAAAAGAAAGCACGTGTTGGGACTGCGGAATCACCGAAAGTATCCCCCAAGAATACCAGGAAAAGGTGGGCAGCCATGAAGGTGCGCCTGTGGGGACTATGAAATTGTGGGGTTGATGGGGAAAAGAACCGGTCTATCATGAGTCTATGTTTTGTTCATGCCATATATACAATGTACATGTATACACACTTCACGTACATTGTACACCACTGCAACAAAACAATCTTTACCGCTTCGATCTAAGTTGAAGATTTTCTTGTTCAATAAAAAATAAAATGCATATGAGCCCTGACTCTAAAGAACTTTAAAATTGTTGATCGCTAAATTTATGTTCTCCAGTTCCCAATGGCCCCGTTTCCAGGACGTGTCATTTGCCGAAGTGAAGCAGGTGATCAACGCCGACCAGGATTTTGCGGGCCTGGCACCAACTCTCAAAGAGCTCGAAAAGACATTGGGCGAAGGTAAGTAGATTCCTCAGCTCATGCCGGATCCAACATAAAATTTGAGATCATTGACGCTAGATGTTAAGGGTTTGGGGATTGATGGGTGTTGTAAGGTCATTTACTTTGCGAGCCCCTGAAAGTCTGCCTGACAAAGTCCCGCTGCAACCGGGGCAGAAAGAACCTGGACTCCAAGTTCTGTTTCGGCCTTACTTGGGTTGAAAAAACATTGTCATTCTTACGTCAATTGCTACCACCCCACATTGTGAATTTCTGCATACATCTTATTGTCATATCATGATCATATGCCATGCAAGGCTGACTGCCCGGAGCTTCTATGTCTACCCGGTGTTGCCTGCTACCGTGGCGTTGGTGAATAAAAACCTTGGAATGGCATTCAAAGTTTCTTGGATATTTGATGAACTCCATATATTGGTTGATGTTGATTTATGGTGTGTTTTACTAGTGTCAATTTTAAGTACAAGATCAACACATCTCCCATGTTCTGGTTGATCCTATACATATAATGAAAAATATATAATATTATTGTTATCTCGATCTCCCCAAATAATATGATCTAGCCGCCAGCCAAGGTGAATAGCCAGAAAGGAGTGTCCATTGGATGGGCGAAGTACTCCGGTGTTGGCCCTTCGTTTGGCCCTTGGTGATCCTACTTTTCTTTGGGCTATGGATCAGTTTGTTGTTATAAAAGGTTGTAAACCCCCCTTCCGGGACAATCGAGACGAGGTCTATGCATAAAACCCCATCCCTTATTAGTCAATAGAATGTCTGTAAATTTGTAATTTATGATCTATATGACCTGGCCATTTCTTTTGTTTCTAAGGTGGGAATGTGCCAAGTATTTGGCTGGTTGGCAGCGCTCCTATGAGTCAGAGACTCGCTGAGCTGTGGGACGTACGGTCCCACCATTTTAGTTTTCCCAGTGTGGGCACCCAATACAGTCCAGTTTCCAAAAGCGGTTGATGATCTCTGCAGGATATGACCACCAGCAATTCCTGAGCAATTCTGTGAGCAATTTATCAATCAATAGATCATGAAGAAAGTGGTGACCCAAACTTGTCGGGGTAGGCACCTTGTCCCCTGCGTGATTTTGATCACGTGGATAGTGAGGAGGTGTGTTTGGTCTTTTAGACCCAATCCAGTGGAAGGCGATACGCATACACATCATTTGCTGTGGGAAAAATGTTTACAACCATGTGCGCTTCAGGTTATCCCAGCGATGCAGTGGTGCTAGCAAATATTGTGATTCAGCCCGGTACTCGATCTAGCTATTGATCATTGATGTTCTGAAAGCTTAAATCCATCCTTTCTTGCAGCCTTTTGGTGGGTTCATGCCTGTGGTCTAAATCTAGGACATATCACCTATCAGCTGCCTGCGCAGTACTTAATTTGGCCATGGCGGGTGGAACGAAAGGTGCGGGGTCCTGCCAGTTGGCGCTGTCCCGGCGCGCATTTCTATTATTGGTACACTTTGGATTCCCATTGGTGGTGTTTCTCGGTTGTGCTCAAAGTTTGAGATGACTGCATCATTGCCAACTTACTCTTTGGTCGCTATTACGTTTTTTGGTTTATACGTGTGAAAAACCGGCTGAGGTTGCATGCCTGTGATTACATATGCCAACATGCTTCGGGGCCACAGACCCAGCGGGCCTGCTTCCCAGTCCCGTGCTTCAAAGATGTTTATAAGTATACTATAATCAATGCATCCAATCGGCTGAGAATTTGGACTCCGTGGACTTCTTTGCCGGGGAGCAAGCTGTCAAGAAGAGTTACAGTGAGAAACCAAGTTTGCATTCTCTTCAATTCAGTCACCTCTTGAGCAACATCGCGTGTCTCTTTAGCCATCACTTTGACGGTTGCTGAGTTGAAGCTGGCATGTGGTCGTTTTTTTCCTCAGTACTGGATTAGTCTTTCTCAGCCAATGAACAGAATTAAACGGTTTGCGGAAAAAAACCACAGAATATCACAGGTTCACGTGCTGAAATTTTGACGATGGTGTGTTGCTGTGCAATACACTTTCCGTTGTTGAATTGAAATGGATCGATTGTACATGCATGCATGTATTATACACATGCATGCATTATGATGAACTAGTATTTATTGGACATGGTACACTACGTACTAAGGGTGGCCTATGACGTGGCGCTGCAGGGAGAAGACGGTGACCTGACCTCTGTGTGTCGATCTCAACTTACAATGTCATACGGCGCCGACCATGTCAACTAATTAATCATCGATCATTATTAGGTTGTAAGTTGCGCATGCATGTTGACAGCTGAGATGCGGGTTTCTTCGCGCATTGCACCTAGTTTTGCGGATGCGAGAAGGTGGCATGATGATCGCCGGACCACCGTGTTCCAGCTTTGTCTTTCTCAACTCACATACTAGTGGTCGCCGTAAGAACCGGCCACTGGGGTTTGCATCCATTCGTCCTTATGTGAGAAACGCAAATCGGAAACTCGATTGGAATATGATATTCCGGGATTGAATTTTGGATGACATTATGTTTATTTCTTTCGACAGGTTTGTTGACCTATGCAAAGTTACTTGCAATTGCTAAGGATCACAACACGCCTTGTGATTCTTTGGATGCTAGCTACTGTGAGATGCTGCTGGACCCTGACTGAGCAGCCACTTTCAAGTTGCATGGGTTTTTTCCCATATATCGTCTTCTTCCAGCGAGTGATCAGCAACCTCATCCCTTGGAACCGTGTGACGTTGTTCAAGCCTCAACTACTTTTTCTGAATTTGCTTCTTTTGATCAAATTGACGTACCAGTGAATTACATATAATTCAATTCGACTTTGTGCTCCGCGCCGCTAAGCAACATGGGGACATATGGCTCCCCTACGTTGAAGCCAACTCAGATTTTTGGAACTATGCCGGGAACTTAGAATATCTTGTAGGGACAGCAGGCTTGCAGATCTCAAACCGGTATATGTTATAATATATGCTGTACTCTAGAGTCGATATAGTAGAAGGAACAAATAACAAGATAAGGAAAATCTTGTACAGTCTAGTAGTAGTCATTTGAACATATCGAATATCTGGATTGGATATGTACACATATTTATATCCAATTGCTCAGGTCTTGCATGGACAAGATGAAACGTCGGACCTCAAAAAAATTGAGGAAGCGATTGGCTAGGAAGCAGAAGAAGTCAAAAAACCCCATGGTGAAACACAGCGTGAACAAACGAACTGGCAAAGTTCAAGTGTCAGAGTCTCGGGTATTCATTTCTTGGACCCGCGCTATTTTATATGTCATCGATATTTCTCCAAACAAAAACATTGGGATGGTATTATGATGTGAACACATGAGGTCTGGATCGACAGGCTTACGCAAGTCTCAAGTTTATCCTATTGGATATGGACGGAAGATCGCTTCCTTGCACCAGCGCGACCTTGTTTTGTCCTCAGTATCCCTGTTATTCTTTGGAACTGATTTTAGAAACCCCACAGAACATCAATCATGGTATAAATCCACATGAAAATGATCATGGATCCGATCCAGCCACGCCCAGTCAAGCTCAGCCCGTTTTGAGGCCAAGAATCCTGGTCTTCTCCGGATTTTGCTCTACAACAATGCCGACCTCATGGACGCCGCCCAAGCAGGAACCACGGCTTACAAGGCGATTGCGCTGTGGTAGCGTATATGAGGTTCACATGATCAAAAAACAGCTAATATTAATTATAATTATATGTTTAAATAATATATATAATTTTTTGCAATCTTTTTACTTGAGATTCGTTGATCGATGAATTCATGAGTTCGATTATCGATTTTTTGAAGATGATTATTTTTGAAATGGAGTACGAATTATCTCCATCTTTGGGTTCAATTTTCCCACCGGTATCTTATTTCCCTTAAACCTATAAATAATTATATTGGCAGCTGGTTTATAATATTAATTACTTAAACGGAACCGCCCACCCCCCAAGCGGGGTCTTTTTTAGTAACCCACCATGGTATTGCTTTGATGGTTCCCCACCAAAGTAAAAATACATGCAGGGCACCAGAATACAGCACAATGCCCCCACACTTTAGGAAATATTTTAAGATAAAATTGGGGAATATGGGAGACCAACCGATAATATAACATGAATTCCATGAATAATTAATATATCGATCAATATAAATAATATCATCAGATCATCCTATATGTTCAAGTCCCCTTTGCAGGCACCTTATGGATGGAGGCATGCCGCCTTGGATGATCTACAACAGTTTTTGGAAAATGAAGCAAAGGCTGGTCGGTTCGAACCTATGTTTACTGGTGGCCTAAATTTGTAATGGCCACGTACAGCATCTGTATGCAGTGTATATATGATCGATGCGAACATTTCCGGAATTCAGATCTGATGGTGTGTTGGCTCCTTGGTAGTATTGCCACTTGACACATCAAAGCGAAGACGCCTTTCGCATGTGGAAAATGGAATTGTCGATCCATGTGGTGTCTCTAGGGGGTAGGCTGTCTATTTTTGAAATTTTGAAAACAAATGCATAGCGTGAAACTACCGTGAAACAGCGTGAAACTTGCGTGAACGGCCTTTTTTTAGCGTGAAAGGCATTTTTTTACCGTGAACGGCCTACCCCCCAAAAAACCACTATTTTGGCTGATGTGGACTGAATTATTCCTTCGAATTGAAAACACACCCAACAATACGTGATTGAGAGAATATTGAGAGACATATCGGAAAACACAAAGGTGTTGGATGATTTTGGAACAATTTGAAGAGTTTGTTGACTCACACTACCATTATTTGCATTTTAGGGCGTTGACTGGGTTGGATATGGAATTTTGGACACCCTGATATACCATAGCCATGAATCAACAGGTACCTAAGGTATCCTAAGGTTAAACTTGCACGACTACTATGATCCAGTAACTTTTCCATGATACACATAATCATAAAGCCATTTGGCTTCTCGGCCTCACGGGATCCCTTGGCATTGTGCCAGTCTAGTACGTAGTTATGCCCTCGGCTGCTGTGAAAGCGGCCATGCAAAAAGCAGCTGAACGCGCTGCTCGGGTGGTTGGAAACCAGCCAGCGGGCAAAACCAAGAATGGGAGGCCAGCTTCGTTGGGGTCGCTTGTAAAAGCTTTTTTTGGTTGATGACTTATCTTTTAACGTTCCGAGCACCACACACAATTTATGATTTAAAATGCACGTGACGATGTGACGATGTGACGGTGAGTTCAACTTGTAGGTTGATACCAGCGCATCCCAAAATATCCAAGCCAACAAATCTTTTTCAAAGCAATCGATGTTTATTTCTTGGGTTTGTATCCATCATCCCCTCCCCTGCCACGTGGTCCTTCTGTTTGCCAGGTCGCCTCTTGAGATGATGTTGCAACCTTTGCCATCCAAGACCAGCACGCCTTCTCGCAAAGCTGGGAATCTGGAACGAGGTCTTGTCAGCCGGGGGTGGTGGCATGACTGCGTACTGTGCAATTTGAGTTCGTAACGGCCACATTGATTTGCCGCTTCAATTTCAGCACAAAAAAATATTTTATTATATTTTATTTCAATGTTTTTTACAAAACTGGGATGGTTGGGCCAATTGCTGGCTTGATTATTGTACCTCTTACTTTGCATAGGGGGTTGCAGACACTGCGCCAAACATGTTGACTTGGCCACAGCTTGGCTATACCTGCAATCCAAACTAATGGACCCAAATATCCAAATTATGGAAATATTATATGATCGATTTAAATCATAGACATTAAGCAAATATATAAATTCATTTTCCACCTGTACCACATGCCCACACATGTTCCCGGTCAGGAGTCAGCACTGCCTCGACAGTTCCAGCTGATGACAATCTTGCTCGTAGCCTGGTCGTGGCAGATATGCAAAGTCTCAAGACCCCATCGCCCAGAGAGAAGGCACCAGCTGAGGTGGTTTCTGCCCCAAAGACTACAAAGAAAGAGGAGGTACATGTCACCAGGTCCCCTACCCAGTACTACTCGCCATCAAAAGGTGAACGTTCCAAGAATGGTAAAAAGGTTCCTAAGGTTCCAGAGGCCAAGACAACGGCGGTCAAGAGAAGTGCAAAACCGCCGAAGAAGACGATCGACAAGAAGACACCGACCCAGACCGATGACCAACAGAAAGAACCCAAGACGATCGACAAGAAGAAAAAGAATCAGACTGAGGACCAACAGGACACGACACCCCCCAAGCAGGAGACCGTACCAACAGCCATTGCTGTGCATGCAACCTTGCAACGCGCAGCTACGGTGGACATCAACAGCGGACCCCCACCGCCATCCCCTGGTGGCAGTGACAATGATGAGAGTGGGAGCGCAAGTGACTCTGATGGTGGGGGTGATCAGAATGAAGACAACGATGACCAGGAAGGTCCGGAAGGTCCAGGTGAGGACGGCCTTACAGCAGAACATGTGAGGCAGAAGAAACTAGCACATGCGCGCTACATGCGCTTCAGCAGAAGCCTGCAGAGCACATCGGCTGCAATTTGCATGATATATATCCATCTATGTGTGCGCGTGCATGTGCATACTGCCCAGCAGATCTTTTCAAAACATGCAGGATATGATTTTAAACATGAACATGTACATACATCACATGTCGCAAAGAGCGCTGCTGTTTTCAATCATGGTGCTATAAATAAAATATACTATAATTGCATGTGCATATCAGTGGTTAAAGAATTGTTGGAGAAAATTCATGTTCATCTCTTACGCACGGGATACCATGAATACGTTGATCGACAGTCTATCCGCATTGTTCAGGTCGCCGATGCCCTATTGAAATCAAGCGCGCTGGGAAGGCAGCGTTCCGCTGCAACTGGGTTCATGTGAGATCTGTGTGTCCATTGCTTTGTTGCACCAGGTTGCTAGCAGGTCTAATAAGATGTTCTCTTGACTGGGGCTGGACAAGATTTTGTATAGCGGTTCCCAGATCTATCTAACAGCATGCACTAGCACCATTGTAAATCGTCTCCTACGGATCCTAGGTTCAGAGAGGATCAGCATCTTGTACGAGCAGTGGATCGAATGTGCTGGCCACTGGTCAGAATCATCACTGCTGCAGCAGTTGAGGTATGAAAAGCGTCACAGGCGCATTGGCGCTCGCAAATGGCTGACGTATGCGGAATTGGTGATCAAATATGGGAATTCCGACTGCGCACGCAAAATTTGCGAGTCCAAACGTCGGGATCCTGAAGTGGCCAAAGAGCAGATCAGACCCCATCCAGACTGCCCAGGTGACAGAGATTCTTTGTTCCAATTCAGCGCGGTATAGATCGATATATTATATATAATCTAGCCACTGTTTTCGGATACATTGCGCATCATTGTGATATATATTAGATCGAACTGCAAACAACCATCGACTCCATGCATGCATGCATGCATGGTACCTACAATGGAGCAACCAATCATCCTGAATGTACAGCGCAATCCAAGTCATTCCAAAACCCAGAATCTTTCGACTGAGGAGATGGACCAGTATCTCGTTTGGGATCAGGACAGCGAAGAAGACCAGGAAGACCACGTAACTAGTACTCTGTTCGAGGCCGTGGATCGAGAGAAATCAAGGGAGCGCAAGAAGGAGAGCAAGCCTAAGGACAGCAAGAAGAAGAAGAAGAAGACTAGCAAGAAGGGAAAGAAACGTGGACGTGCCTCTTCGTCCGACTCCAGTTCCAAGCCCTCCACTGATTCCTCTGATGATGCCTCTTCGTCCAGCTCTGAGGCCTGATTTTGATCGTACGATTAATTAATTAATTAATGTTAACCACACGCCACATATCTCGCAACTTGTAACGTCTACTCTCATTGCGTGCATGGTCAAACACACCAGCCCCAGGCATGATGAAGATAGTTGTGCATGTGCATTGTCCGGCCCTCATGAAAGCTTCCCGACAGGACAAGAAGAAGAAGAAGAAGTCCAAGCAGAATAGGAAGAAGAGCGGCAAGAAAAATAGCAAGACTAATGGCAAGAAAGACAAGAAAGACAAGTCGAAGAAAGACAAGGACAACAAGGATAAGAAGAAGAAGAAGAAGAAGGACTCAGAATCCAGCTCGGCGTCGGAAACGGAAGAGACACCTGAAGAGAAAGCGAAGCGAGAGCAAAAGGACCTGGAAAAGAAAGCGAAGGAGGTCAAAAGCAAACGCATTGCAAAGGCAAACAAAGCACCCTCCTGAGTCCTCATTTGCACAGGAAACATCTTTGAACCCGCTTCAGTCAGATATCTGATTGATGCTTTCCATTGACTCCCATCGGTGACCAAAAATGCAATTTCTCCAAACAAGTTACATATATGCTATTGGTTTGTTTGTTACATATGTATGTAGTTTGATGTATGTAATCTCAGCAAATTTGTCCAGCCTGCTACGATGGCCACAATTGCCAAGGCTGTGAACAAGCTCCAGTCGTCGCTCGCAAAGGTCTCCCTGGTTGAGATCAAAGCATCCAGCATGCCAGAACCTGAGATTCCATGGAGATTATGAACATAGGCTTTGATCTCAAACTCCCCAATTCAGAAATCATACTTGGGAATTGGATCCCGATGTAAACACTACGATCATGGCATGGCTGATCTTTTCCAGTGATGTCATTGGCATGGAAGGTGCCCACATATTATAGGGGTCTGTGATAACTGCACTGCAGTTATTTTTGTCCTTTTGGCAAAAGAATATTGAATCCGATGGCAAGCAATTTCCAATAAAGGTGCTTTTGGTTTTCCACCCTCGAATTGGTTGATATTAATGGGGAGTCCGGGATTGTTTATTATTGGGTCTGTTGTATCTTTGCTTGACCCTCACCCCAAAAGGAACCACATATACGGTGAGGCTCCGTAGATATGTATAGTGAAGCATAGTCAACTAGATGGTCTATGATGAGGGATACACCTTACGTATATTCTAATCTATCATATCGATCTGTTTGATGAGAATATCTGTGGGTACTGACTTCTGTAGGTAGGGCGTTTCACTAGCGGCTATGGTATAGCCTATAGATCTGATATATAGATCAAATACTTTTAAATTAATAACGTGTTATAACAGTATCGACCGGCCAGGTCAACCTCTATGTCCAAGTCCCCATGCGATAAAATACTAAAATATACAAATTATATTTTTTTTTTACTGCATTGCGCATATATGATATCGATCTGGTGCATATACTTCTTATAATATGTAAACGGTACTGGTTACAATATAATCTTATAATGAAGATTCCTCCCCATTAAATTATAGTTATATGAAATTTCACCCTGCAAATCCCTGCGACACATGCCATCCGATTCAGATATATCATCATGATATGAGATATTAAGAACACCCATCAACATATAAAAAGTTATTTTCAACCCACTGCAAATTAGTTTAAAGTCACTCCCACAAATATATTAATTACTATATTATAAATTGACTACCCCAGCTATCCTCCAATAGATCGCCCCATATCTCCATGTTGCGAGTGCGCGCCAGGTCGGCCAATCTGAAGAATGTGTTTCTCCAGGAGCTTGCCCCGCAGAAGCACAACCTGAGCAAGGCACGCGAAGACTTGCAAAAGGCGGTTGATGCTGCCAAGGCATCCGGGTATGGATTGGGATGAACACTGATCAATTGATGTTAGCATATCAAAACATTTTTGTTTGACTTAGTATTGTCGACTAGGTTGTCCAGGTTTGCATTTTCTAGGCATGCCCAAGTAATGTACCTTGCAAGTCATTTTTTGGCTTCAACTTAGGCAACCAACTTAGGTTCAATTCAATGTTCTTGGAAGGTTGGTCATGATTTCACCTGGGAGTAGTGCCTTGATGAATGATCACTGTTCCCAGGGTGGTGGGGATTTGGCCCTGCTGGATGCGCCGGAAGAGTCAGCCGAGATCGCTGTGAAAGAGTTCACAGAGTTTTTGACGAGCAACAATATGAAGTAAGTAGGTGCTGCCTATTACATATTTTCCTTTGGGGATCCCGTTGCTGTGGTAAATACCATAAAGGTATTGCCTTAGGAGGCATGGGCACTTTGAACAGCATTTGAAAACCAAGGGTGGCGATTTGGCGTGAAACATACAAATTACACATATCGAAAAATTGGGTTAACCCAAAATCACATTGTTTTGGCTCACCCTTGGACTGGTTCCTAATAACTTATTCGGATTTTGGCCACTCCATTCTGGAGTTCGATCGGCATTCGCAGGCGGCACGGCGGAAGAAAAGGTTTGATCAATTTGCCTATTATTGTATGATTCCGGTCGGTTCTTTCGTCAGTGGGTCCCTAACATTCATCATTTAATCGAATACGTGATCACCGGTATCATATTTCCATGCCTTTACTGCTCTGTTTTGAATGTCATAAAATGCAATGATCAACCACAGATCCCCACGCAGGAGTACCTGAAGATCAACAACATGACCCTGATAAGAACTTCATTCTCCAAGAAGCCATGGAGGACGTGAGTTCTGGGGTACCTCAACTAAGATTGACTCTATACTATATAGTCGACATGTTGTTGTTTTTACTTAATCAGCTGCTATGACTGAAACCGGCCACCCTTGCACACGCAAGGCAAGTAGCGTCAGCCGAGTGATGAAGCATGTCCGAGCCCATGCAAAGGATCCTGGGCATCATGAGACACCCCTGTCAGCCCAGTTGATCAATGTTTTTTTGATCTTGGTTCTATATGTTTCCTTCGATATATCTGATCACACATATGGCAATGGCAATGGAAAATGGTCTCATTTGGGTATCCCCTTTTTATCGATCAATATATGGCATCGCCCATCTAACTACAATACATATATAATGTAAATTATAAATGCATTTCCATGGTTGGTTATTGGACCTGTATATCATATCCCCCACAAATGTCCTGCCCAGGAAAGCGGTGCTGCTTTACATGGAGATACTTTGGCGTTGGCCACAAAAGCTTGTCACAGGAATGATGCCCGTGACTTTTTCAGCTTCAATCAAATCCCCGTTGCAACTTGGTATTCTTGGGAAATTGGAACAACCCTTATGTTTATTATTTTTTTTGCCAACCCTTAGTCGGCAGACTATGGAGGGGAATGTGATTGTCAAAACGTATAGAGGGGTAATATGGGACAACTTGATTGGAATATTCAGTGTGATATTTTAATTCAGGGTTATGAAGATATGGAGGCAACTGCACTCATAGGACATGGTGATTATGGAATTTATATGTACTGGGCACCCCAAAACCCATGAACATACCCCCATTGGGCCCATGAGAAGCTGAATGATTTTATGTGCTTGTACTGGGGTATTTATGGTTTTGTTATGTTTAGATTTTGATTTAGTCGTAGCCAAGGAAGTGGAGATGATCTGGGTTCCTGTTACTGACGACAAATGCCCTGCAGGGTACAGATTGGAACAACAACCGGTATTATTTCCTCACCGCATCATCAAGTATCTCTTCGACGAGTGCCATGTAAAGATTCCCCAAACAGAAATACAAAAATTCTGGGATCATTCGTTGTTGGTTGGCGAACCCTTTGCAAATCCTGTTTCATCTCCAGGGCGGATCCCATTGGGATTTTATGGGGACGCAGCCCAGCTGATTACGAAAGTTCGTCGCGAAAAACTGATGTGTTTCTGGATGAACTTGCCTCTCTTCAGACCCAGGTCTGTGAGGTATAGTCGGTTTCTCCTATGGGCGTGTGATTCGCGCAGCCTGTTTTTAAACAGGACAACAAACGCAGTACTGAGATGGATTTGCTGGAGCATGAATATTTTATATGATGGTGTAAACCCGCACTCTCGTCCAGGCGGTCGGGAACTCACAAGGGCAGAGGCACAGCGGGCGGGTTACCCTGTGACAAATGGTCACCATTTGTTTCAGGTGACCGAGTTGCGTGGTGATTGGGAGTTCCATAAGTCCGTGTGGAATTTCAAAAGCAGCTGGGTCTCAGTTCAAGTTTGCTTTCGTTGCCCTGCCATGACAAGAAGTGACGATGTTGGGCTCTTATATTGGAATGCTGACGATGAAAACAGCACATGGGCCCAAGAGGAATTCTCAACTGAGCAGTATATCGCTCGAAGATTGCACTCTCGTCACATTTGCGCCACGCTCCAACAATTGCATTTTTTGGCTCCTTTTTACCCTGGCACACGTATATGCTATCAATGGGAATTTTCGCGGATGTATTTGTTATACTGGTAAAAACCATTATAATATTTTGAAGTGAACCACATTTATAAATATACCCTGTGGAAATGAATATGTTGCCTGGGTTTGTCTGAAAATTGTGGGTACCATCAAGTTGCAAATTTATCGGAAAATATGTTGTAAATTTATTTTTTGATCGAATCATTATTAGTATCAGCTTTGGAGGTTTGCTATTTTCAGATAGCCCAGGTTTTAAATTTGGGGTAGCCATTTGTAACCATCACCTTCCCTCTCCGCTGGAGGCCCCTTAATCCGGCTGAGAAACTTCGATGTGCACAGTATCAGATGGTGTGTGATGCACGTGATCAACCTTGGAATGTTGGGCAACTTGAACGGGGGTTGCTTGAGACTAGTCACAATTAACATGCCAAACATTTTCTGTACCCGATACTTCCTAGATATTTAAAACTAGTATACAATATCAAATTGGTTAACTTGTAATTAGCTTTTACAACCCTTGGGATACAGGGGATGGCGACCAGAAAGGCAATTAATTCCCAATTATATATAATGGAGCCAGGTATTGATTTGTTTGATCATTTTTGGGCAACCAGGATCATGCTGGCACAGCAATTGAATTGGTGGGGACCAGGCACCTTTCAAGAACAATTGGAAAAGGCATATCAGGATTTTGTGGCCTATTGCAGAACCAAGAAACTTGGCCATTCACAGCCGCCTTTCAAATTGAGCAAAGTCTTTTGGCTAGATATTGTAAGGTTTACCCGTATAGTAAAACATGTTTTCCCAATATATGTTAAGAGTAGCTCAGCACCCCATAAATGAGAGGATTTGACAAAGCAATCAAGTAATTTCAATTTGAACCTTTGAATAACTAATGTGCCTGTCGTATGCCTTACTCCAATATTGATAAGTTTTATGCGGCTGCCCAGGTCAAGATGAAAAAGACTGGGGAGATTATGCTTGCTGCCAAGGCATGGAATGGTCGTGTGGTTTGCTCATGGCTGGCTGATACTATGGTACTAGCCTGTGCTGGGGCGGATCCTGGATTCGATGAGGGGCGGCTGTTTCTTGAATCCCACGCAGCGATGCTCAGCGATCAGATTTCAGTGGTTGATTAGATCCAACCTCAAATTATGCAAATTATATACGTACCATGAAAATTATATGGGCAGGGGTAAGCTACAAAATAGGCACGCTCCAAGCCAAAACTAACCAGTTTTTTTTGTTGTGGTAGGCCCATCTCGTCCCATCCTAATCAAATCCAATCCGGGTGGCCATCCAATCGCTCCAAGCTTGCCCATCCAGAAACATTCCAGCTCAGGACATCCATGGCTCAATTTTTCTGGCTCACTGAGTCAAATCCACGGGAGCTGAAACTTGCCTATACAACAATGCAAATCAGTTTCATGTTTTTGGATTGTGGCTAGAGGTATGTGCAAATCCTCATGAACAGTCTGTTTCAAAATTGTCACCACTTGTTGGATAAAGGGATTTTGAGGAATGTCTTGTTATGAGAACCTCAGATGACTTGGAATTGGATTTTTGAATATCGCTCGCATGTATATGAACGGTTGTTGATTGTAGTTCCATGACATCATATAGTATATACCCTGGGCATCAAATAATATATATAATAATTAAAGTCGCCGTAGAAACGGCATTCAAGGTGTGAAGAAGAGGCCCACAAGATCTACGCTTCGGGGCATGAGTTTTTGCGCTCATATCGGTCTCTTTGCACTATCTCTGCGCGACAGAACAAGCATGAGTTCCCACTCAAACCAAAATACCATGTGACTTGACTGGATTTTCTTTTGATAGACCTATATTTTCCAAATCCATTTCCAATATAGTGGAAGCGGGAACATAAATTCTAATTATAGCACATAATGCTGTATGTCATTTTTTTTGGGTCCTGTTGGCTAGGATTTCAACTTGGGATTTTGTGTGGTAACCAGATCGATTAAGGATTTGGCCCCTACAATACAAATATTCCTCCTGACATTTGAGGCTTTTTTGCATGTTCTTCGTGAAGTAAAGCGGTTCAGAGCCTAGGCTGAAGGCGGCCGAAGCAGTGTTGACCTCTTGGCCAAACCAATTTAAGGTGACATCTAATCACCATTCGTTGCAGCTCAGGAAAGAATCCTCGATTTACCCACACATATATAGATGAGGATGCTATGCTGTGGGCCAAAAGTTACTCAGCTTTCACTCAGAGAATGTAAGTTGTACCAGGCTTGTCACAGATCACTTATCCATATTTTTATATATATATATTAAATTGTTTGTTCATTGCGCGTCTCTCAGGTACTTCCAGGTTTTCCCATCCCAAGAAAAGAGCAATTTGGCTCATCAAATGTCAAAGATTGAGGCCGGACAGAAAAAACGGATTTACATATTAGCAAGTCATATACTGCACATTTTCGCTTGCACAATTCTACCATTCAAAACGCAGGTTGAAAGTGATGAAACACAAGATGAAACAGCTACCTGAATGCAAGAAGTAAATTTATGCAAACTTTCTCATTTTGGTTTCATGTATGTTCATGGCCCATCTGAGGCTTTTGAAGGGTGCCAATCGCTGATGCAAGGGTCAGAGCGTGAATGCGCGTGAATGGAAAAGCTGGGAGGGTGGTTAAAGAAAAAGGCTGTTCTGTAAACGACCCTTGAAATAAAGGCTGTTTGATGCCCAGGGTATATATATATATTATGTATGATTTGAATGACTTAGTACAAAATCTCTCTACAAGCCGATTTACGTTTCTTCGAACTTTGTGGTCAAATCAGTGACATCTCTCAACAGTCTCATGAGTACAGAAA
>Ga0126342_10006404_pt1 | contig 20865 bp, 22 predicted proteins | sample Cyp1metagenome_FD_92528 | JGI IMG/M metagenome (GOLD analysis project Ga0126342, IMG submission 92528) | Coral microbial communities from Lord Howe Island, Old Settlement Bay, Australia - Cyphastrea 1 metagenome | ecosystem: Host-associated > Invertebrates > Cnidaria > Coral ...
CCCTACCCCTCTGAAAAATATGAGTTCGTCAGTTGGGAAAATTGACATTCCCAACTGAATGGAAAGTCATAAAATTCATGTTCCAAACCACCAACCAGATATATACTTGTTTCCAAATGAAATTACTGTTGGAAAGACTTGGTTTAAATCTCAGATGTTTGGAAATCCCTACTTGGCTATCCCAGATTCTATGAGCGCATAATGATCATAATGGATCTCATTTGCAATGGGCCTGTGATTGTTATTACCTTTCCACATGAGTTGTTTGAACATGGGGTATATCCAAATATATCCATCCAATATATATCCAAATATCCAAGTTATGGCCATCGAAGAATAGGGAAAACGTCTTCTGAAACTGGCTGGATTTGCCAGTGATGTTGAAAAATGTGCCATTGGCTTCGAGTGATTTCCTGCATTCTTGAATATTCTTGAGCTGCATGTTCATGGAAATGTTGGTTGCTCATGGTTGCTCTATTTTTGCCCAGTATTTTACATATTTTATCAACAAAATATGGAGTCTATGAGCGGCCTGCAGAGAAGAAATGGTTTCGGATGCATCACCAGATGTTTGGCTCTGCGCTGAGGCAGATCGAGCAGCAGAAGCAGCGATCAAAAGAGCGGACGAAGCTCAACAGCGCCAAGAAGCTCGCGAGGCACAGCCACGGTTCCCCTTTGTCATCCAGGATGCGACGGGAATGTGACCTATAAAATCTGAGAACATGAACTAGTAGGAATTAGTGAACGGCCTTGTCTTTCTAGGTGGTATTGGCACGTTTTGGCATTTATGGCAGCTTGGAAGTGCTTTGCGCTGCTTTGAGGCGGCACGGCAGAAGGACCTTGACCAAGCTGCCCGAAGAGAGAAGGACCTTCCTCTTCAATCCTCAGATGTGAAGAGTTTTGATGCGGTGCTTCGATTCAAGCAGTGTATCAGTGATTCTGGAGGTATATCCTGACAGTCCAGGATAAAAAGACGAAAGAAGGAGAAAAGATGGTGCCTGTAAAGCTGCGGATGAGCGGTCTAAAGCCCACACCCCAGAACAATCAGGAAATCTCAAGTTGATCTCGATGTGTCGCTTGATGTTTTCTTTTTTTCATTTTTTTTCTCTCGCCCCTCCTTTTCAACCACTTATAAGTACTGTAAACTGATGTAAACTGTTTGTTGTTATACTTACTCTGCTTTGTTATATACTTTGTGGTTTCAGTGATGTTGGGTTGAAAGCAGTTCAGGTCAACAGCCATTGACGATAAGGCCGGTGAAGTCAAGTGCGCTCACCATTCTGTAGGCGATTTCTTGTATTTTGTTGTCAAAACCTGCATCTTTAAAGAGACCATTTGAAGTCGTTTTTCTCAAGCTCAAGCTTTGGTTGTGTTGGTTTGGGTTTCTTGACCGAAAATGGTCTTGACATGTTTTGACCACTACGTGTATTGTATCATCCACTATCTCCATTACTTTCTTGTCTCTGAATTGAGGCAAAATTCGGGCAGTTTGCAGAACAGAAACTGGCAAAAGCGCTGGACTTGAAAGAATCCCAGGTTTCTTGCTGCAAGACTGGGATGGTGCTGACTGAATGGAGTAAAAGAAGGCGGAATGGTGTCCTGACGAGCGCTCCAATTAGTCAATGGATGTCAAAGGCACTTCCTAATACTAATCACTTGCGCATTTGACTACAATTTCTACTCTCGACAATTCAGCTAGTCCAACTAGTCAACCAATGCAAGCCAAGATCCACATCAATCCACATCCTTGGCAAAACACGGCAATTCCGTATCATTTGTAATCATCTGCAATAGTTTGCGGAAGCATCGATGCTGTCGTACCGAGTCGTACCGTTGAGCCCGTGTGTTTTATATTGGCAGCTTAGGTGCGGGTAACTGGCATCAGATGATGCTAGACCGGTGCGCAGTGCCAGCCTTTGAGCTGCAGAAGGTGCACAGCGATCACAGCCTCTCCTCACTTCAGGATACTTCAGGTATCTTCTGATGTGAGCCTAACTGGGCTGAGAAACTCGTGTTCTACTTGTGTTCTGGCTGTGCATTTTCTCCATGCTCCTCCATAGTGATAGTGTCTGATATTCTTCCAGGCAGTTTCCTTGCAAACCCAGATGGGCTGCATATCACGCATATCTAGATTGGTCTAGACAAAAATCAAACAAGTAAATTACATATGTTGCATATTGTGGCATAGTCTGCAGGATCCTCAAGGAATGCAGCGCAGAAGATCAGATATCCATAGATATCCTGTCATTGTCTTGTCATTTTTGGCCTGTGAAGGGGCGATGTTTGGCTCTGCCCTGGCTCCGCCAAGTCTGCCATTCCCATTTTCCCCTGGGCCAAAGGCCCCGGACTGGGAGGCCGCAGTCAAAGTGCGCGCTCGCCGGTGTTCTTTCGGGTCATTTGTCAGACTCACTGTTTTAAATAACTGTGTGTATATACATATATATATATGTATACATACATGTATATTATGTGTTCACACATATAGATACATATAGTTACTCTGGTTCAGTTGTGTACATGATCCTGTCAATCTTTACACCTTGACATGACTGAAAGCCTATGGACACTCGTGCAGGTCAATGACGGGAGCTATACTTGGCACATTCACGCTTCTGCTCCAGTGTGGTCGGCATCTGTAGGCATTCATAGCGTGACAGTGCCGCGGAAATTGGCTTTTCACAGCTTCTGGCGCTGGTGAGGACCAGCGTTTTTAAATTGAGAGAAACAAAAGGAATTCCAAGCAGCATGCAGGTGCACAGAGCTTAAAGTATGCCAGCGTGCGGCATTCCAGCATATATTTAGTGAGCCCAGCTGCCATACACTGTACTTGTTTATTTGTTAAAAGCATTTCTGGCATTTCTTTAAGCTTCAGACATTGGAAGCCTGTAGAACACAGACATGATCCGATCAATTGCCAAGTTTGGGGCTTTGCCCAAATTTGAAGCACCAATCGCATCACGTCGCCATGGAACCGATTGCGCCTATTGCCATCAATGTGGTGCTGCCTTCGGGGGAACAAGTGGCGCAGCTCATGGTCAACCCTGAGAAGTCGATTATGGAGATGAAGACTCAGATCGCTGGACTGGAAGGCACCTGCCTTTCTTTATTTTTCTTGTCGTTTCCACATTTCACCATTGATTCGAGACATTCCACCTGTTCAAAAGGGTGCTCTTGCGACGCTTGCTAGTGTGACCTCAGCTTTTCAGGTACACCGGTGGCAAATCAGGTTCTACTCCTGAATGACCAGCAAGTGGAAGATGCGGACACGCTCCGGAGTTTGAACGTTTCTTGCGAAGCCACTTTCCTCCTGTTGCGGCGTGCCCCTCTGCTTTCTGGTGCAATCAATCGAGAAGAGCTGGAACATCTTCTGGAGGAAACCGCATAAAATAGTTCAGTTGTGTGTTGGGGGTCATCAGATGAATACAGCCACTGGGAGGAACTTGACGCATGATGTACATATGCTTGAATGTGTCATGCTGCACACATGATGGTCATTTGTTGAAGTAGCATTAGATCGTTAGATTGAAAGTCGTTTTTCTTTGGTTGTATGGCTTTACAGGACAACCTGGCCTTGGAACAAGCCATCGTGGCATACAGCGATTCATTGCAATACTTGCCCTCAGACATAACCACTATCTCTGAAGAAATTGCTGAGGGCCTTGTGGCTAGTGGATCTGGCCACGATAAGGCCGCACTGCTATCGGGCAGACAGGTGGAGCTATGGCAGGACATCGCTAAACAGACAGGGAAAGCTCGACAAGTTGCCTTCTCCAGGGCTTTACGAAAGGAGTTAGAGCGCATTTCCGCTGCATTGCCACTTGGATCCGTTGGAACTGGGCCTTCAACCAGTCATCGACGGCAGCGAACCGCAAGTGACGACGTCCCACGGGCTGAGCTTCCGCAGTCTGCAGCTTCCTTCGCAGCTCCCGCAGCAGCCCCTGCAGCAGCCCCTGCAGTTCCAGTAGCAGCTGAGCAGCTCGCAGATCCCGCTGTCCCCGCTGTCCATGCTGTTCCAGTGCAGCCGCCAGCTGTCGAATCTGTGCAGGTTGCGCCTGGTGTAGAGGTGGCGCGCCCGGCTCCGAAGAACGCCAGGCATTACATGCAGCTGCTGCAGCATGCTGAAGGCCCTCAAGGCCCTCAAGGCCCTCAGGGCGGCAGAGATGCCCAACCAGCTGCAGGTCCTTTGGACGAACTAAACCTACGGCACATTGACGTACAGAAAGATGATGCCTGTTTTGCCAATCATCCATGGATGGGAGTTACTTGCCGGCAAGAGTGGGGTCATCATCAAACGTGTGTCATTGCCAAGTTCTTAATCGAGTGGGGCCACGCATTTATCGGTCCAGTGGTTCCTGGCAGTGCGAAATAAAATCACACATAGTTTGTGTACAAAGCCATTCTGCAACCAGTTCAATAGGTAGTCCTGTCAAACCCTAGAGTCCTAGAGCACATTGCTCAACAGAACTGCGCCTTGTCATCGGTCCTGTCGCTGAGGCTGGGGTGGAGCTGAAGCTTGGTAGATCATTAGTATTATTACAGAAAGTTTGCTGATGCCAAGGAAGACCCCAAGATTCCGTAGGAGGGAACCTACAATTGATGTCTCACTGACCAGCTTCCAACATAATTAGCTTGTGCCTTTGGGGTGTTTGACAAGAGATTTTAACAGTCTTGACTTGGTACATGTACCTGTTTGTAACCAGTTGAAGCGCTGACGCGCCTTTCACAGTATTTCGCTATATTTCGCTCTATATCTTGAATTGAGATAGCCGAGGAAAACCTATCTTCACCGTCAATGGGCGGTGTGTGAAGGCGAGTCTCCTAAGCAGAACCTCCATGTGTAGCAAAATGGAATGATGTTGTCGCTCGGACATCATCGCACGACGAAATTTTAAAAAGGCACTGCAGCGGCTGAGAAACTTGCATCATGACATATCATGACAACTAGCTTGCAATATGCAGAACTGCACCCATGTGAGCGTGCTTCCCCTGAGGTGACTTGACGTTGTTGTTTCGAATTTTTGTGATATCACAAAATCGCGCAAAATGTACACTATACACGCAATGATTTTGAACATGTGCCATTCATTCTCCTACATGTGAAACCCAGAAAAAACTTCACTCTCCCAACAACTATACAAGACCCAAGTCAACAGCATTCTAGCATCCCAATTCACGAAAATAAACCAGCAACAACTATCCATCATTTTTGCTGAAACAATGCCAATCATTTGGCACATGGTGGGTGAACAAGGTTATGTTCAAGTCGCAGATGGCGAATGCTTTCCGTTGGCTCAAGATGATTTGTGCATTTTTTCATGTCAGCCCCCCCGCAACCCACAAGCAGGGAGGCACATGTCCGACGAAAAGGTGATGTTCCTCCGCTGCATTGCCATTGGATCCAATTGGATCTAAATGGATCCAAATGGCACATAGGCATCATATAGCCTTCATATAGCCGGGATCCTGGGGGACACCGAGGCCTTCAGGGCCTTCAGGGCCTTCAGTCAGTCAATGGGAGACCTCGGCCTCGGCCTCCGTGGTCTCGGTGGCCTCGGCGTCCCGCTTTCATGACCTCGTTGAGGAGCTGATTGCGGTACACGTCCGAGAGGCTGGTGGGACAATGGTGGGACAATTGGAACCAACTAGCAGGTGCTCGAAGCTGTTCTGGGAACGGTGGATGAAAAGTTGGTGAAGGAAGGATAAACATGATAAAAAGGCAGGTTAAGAATGGTTAAGATATGAAGTCGCAAGGGGGCTTTCATGAATTGCTTTGGATGATTTCCGAGGAAGCCATGTGCCGGGAAGTTGGCGTCTTCTCTGAGGTCGATCAGCTTCAACTTGAAGTAGACCGACTGCGCCAATCGGCGCCAGCGCCCGAAGGAAGGTGCCTGGACAAGACCGAGTGAAGTTGCGCAATTCCAGTGCCAATGTCAGTTACATTCAGAAGCACACACACAGACAATCGCGGATCACTATATCACTATATTTAGGAGATTCTCATGAGCAGTCAGAACACTCAAAGATGAATGAACAAGCATTCTGACTCACACCGCACTTTTTTCCATGAGCTCAAGCCATTCCGGTCTTTGAGTTGTGCAAGTTTCTGGCTGCATGGATCCAGACTGCTCTGCCGAGTTTATGGATGAAGCAGTTGATGCAGCTGCACCTGATTTGAAGTCAGATGAGTTTGATGTGCAGCCGCTGCAGGTCTTAAAGTTACCACCAGTCAGGAGTGCCTCGCGGAAGGCCGTCACACGCTGCCGGGCATCTCTGACTGTGACCTCTGAGGTGGCTGATGCCGAGCTGACCTTGGAATTGTTGGAAGGTGAGATCTTGGAAGCCTTTCCAGTACCACTTCCCCTGGGTGAAACTGTTCGGCAACTGCGATCCAGTGGTGCCATCCTGGGCCAACTTTCTGTGTCCGGCGTTCCCCCGGTGCCTTTTGGGGTGCAAGTGGAGGTCCGGCCCAGTGCCGCGGCAGTGTCGAGCTCCACCCCTTTGGTGTCCAACGCCCTCAGCCGCCGAAACTTCGTGGCCTCTGAGCTGAGGACACGGAGCGTGGCCATGGGAGCTGAGGAGTTGAAGGTCAGCAACGGCCTCAACGCGGCCGGAGAAGGGACTGTGGTCGAAGTGGCGGTCACTGAGGGCCATGAAGCCGCGTTGACCGTCAAGATTCGTCAAGCCAAAAAGAAAGAACTGAACAAACTGGCACAGCAACAAGCCCTGAGATTGGCCATGGAGAGGGGTCGCTACAGCAGCTTGCTGGCGCAGATTGCACGCTCCAAATCGAGAAAAGTGGAGGCTTCCCTGATAGATGAAGCTAGCCGCATGTTGAAGACCTTGCAGCCAAAGGATGGCTCTTTCATGACCCACAAAGAGTTGGGCCACCTGATGAAGTGGAGCAAAGCTACTTCCCCGGATGGCGCCTGTGAAGTGGTGCAGCCATGTGACAGTTCTGCAGACTGTCCTTGTAACCGGGGCTATGCATCTCCCGGCGAGCTGTGCGATGTCATCAATGACGCCGTGACCGACGCCCTCCGAGGTGTGGTACCTAGCCACCTTTCTGCAGACGAGTGGCTCTTCAAAGCTTTGGTGAAGGCAGCCCTGATGGCACCAGAAGGTTGTGTTTGGAAATCCGGGGGCAAGTTTCTTCTCACAAATGAAGAGAGGAACCAGTCTGCCACTGCGATAGTTGGTGTTTTGGAGCGAGAGAACCAGGAGACAGATGCTGGCAAAGGTATCCGGGCATTGGTCGATTACACGGAGCAACACTATGGCTACAGAGTGACTGCCGTCCAATTGAATTTTCACCCCAACCAAAAGTCGTCACACAAGCAACATCGAGATATCTACGGCGCAGGGCAGAAGGGTGGTATCAACTGCACTTGCAGCTTCATGAAATGCACCGGCACAGTGTGTTATTCTCTGGGCTCGAGTCGGCAAGTGCTTTGTGAGACCATCGCCGACTCACGCTCCAAGTACGAAACCTGTGGTGAGGACTGTGCTGGGATGAAGACCTATAAATGGATGCACAGTGGCAGCGCTATGCATTTCAATGCCCCTTGGAATAACAACCACACGCATGGCATACCTCCCATGGATGATCCCTGTGGCCCAAGAATCTCCGTTGCCTTACTTTGTGCATGACGGCTGAGTATGACGTGTACGACCACAACTTGACCTAGGCACTGCAACATCTGGAACTGCTCATGGCAGTGCCTTTCCCTGTTATTCTTGGCAGCCTTGGCTCCTTCAATTGGCGAAGCCAATTGCAAGGCAAAGCATGGTGTGGCGAAGACTAAACCCTGAGCCACTCCCCACAGAAAAACTGGACCCAGTGCAATTTTCCCCTTTTCCAAACAGTGTTCCTTGATTGCTGCACATTTCCCAAGTCCCAAGTACTTCACCACATCACATGCCGCAGGGTGAGCAAGCAGAGAATGCTCCAAGCGCCTGCCAGGTCGAGATCACCAATTCATAATCTCTCGCCTCCAGTTGAGGCAGGCAGTTGCCCTTTGCGCCTCTGTTGTTGATGCACATGGGACGCTGCCAAGTTTTGAAACAGCCGGTGCCATCATTGAACCATACTGAACCACTCATTATCATTCCATCCGTTCCATCCTATGGCGTGCATTTTCGTTGATTCATGGTATTCATGCATGATCCTGGCATGTGCTTCGCAGAGACAGGAAGTGCGCATCGAGCCGCCTGAAGTGCGGAAATCGAGAATCACAGGAATCACAAGCAACAAAAGTGGTGATTTGGGCACTATCAGTGTTGCGAGCCGGGCTAGCCACTTGTCCACAGGCCCGCCAAACTTGAGACTGCAGTTGGTAATTCGACAGATAGATAGATAGATAGATAGATATATAGATCAGATGGACGGACAGACGGAAACCACAGATAGACCGGACAGATATTTGACATATATGCGCAATGCACTGTATAAGATAAACACATTTAAACATTAATTAGATGATTGTGCAGATTACATATGTGGTACGTTTGTCATTCAGCGTTATTTTCTTTATAACATTTGAATGTTCCAGCTCCAGCGCAGACTTGTCGATGGAGGTACGGAGCTAGACTTGGACCTGGTCTCTGATGAATCCAGCGAAGTGCCGGAAGCAAACGAAATCCAAATAAGTCGAACAAAGGCGTTCTTTTTGAGCGGCTTCTGAGTTGCAGAAAATACCCATAGCATCCCATAGCATCCCATAGCTGCACCCAAAGTGTGCAGAAAGAAGAAACTGCTACAGAGGAACAATTCATGTAGACCAGCATGATCTGGCACGTTCAGGTTCCTTCGAAGCTCTAATTGCTGGTCTTCTGTTTGTAAATATCTGTGGCCTGGCATCAGCAAGACGACAGATGTCGAACAGGACATTTCTTCCTTGTTTTGGACATTTCTTCCTTGTTTTCCTCAAGCCAATTGCTCGTGACATTCATGGAGCTCCCACTGCTCTCCGCACTTAGTGTGCATAGAATGCCAGAAAGTGCATGTGACCCCCAAGCTAACTTGGTAGCTTGGTAGCCCTGCAGTCGGGTTCTGCGCCATACGGCGCCTGTGACGCCTGTGAGGCATGATGGCAGCGCAGCTTCAAATCCTGGGCTTGAGCATTGGAGATGACATTGACTACCCACGATACGGGACTTCGCCTACCAAGGCAGCCTCCTTGGATCTGGCACCACAGCAACTTATTGCAGCTCCAACATCACTCGATGGTGGCTTTTTGAGGACATGACTTATGCATGATCAATTTGTCCACATGAATATCCAACTCGGACGGCAGGCTTGGCCTTACTTTGATGATTTCTTCTTTTATGGCGACCTCGCTTTTGCGGTTGTCTTTACGTGTCTTGGTTGGTCATGTTGGGCCGCTTTTTCTGCTTCACGGCTTCATTGCATTCATGTTTCATCGTGCTGCTCCACTGCTGCCGCTTCTGTGATGAAACCCGCACTCGCACTGAGGGTGGAGATGATGATCCGACAGTTCTACCTGGGGATTGCATTTTTCAGATATGCTTTAAACTGGCTGGACTTTCTGGTGGTGTGCAGCTCATGGGTTGAGCTGTTTGCTGCTGGCCTGCCTATCAACCCAACCTTCCTACGAATGCTCCGGCTCGGGAAGTGCCTAAGTTGCAGAATTGGCTTCAGATGTTATCATGTTAGAAGTTCATGTGCTGAGTTTTGCATGTTTATATATAGTTATGTGCGATGGATGATAGGCCCAACCGACCCAATTCGAAAGTGAGAGGGAAGGGTAGGCTTCACAGAATCGACATTCTCTTGCAGGTTCTTTAAGTTTGGGTCTTCTGAGTCGTTCTGGAAGTGTAGGTTGCTTCGAGCCATTCGAGTGGTCCGCATGTCTCAAGTCTTGGAATCACTACAGCTTCTTTTGTCTCTCGGCGTGATGCAACTTTCATGTGGCACTGGGATCTAAATCTTTCAGGTTGAAGACATGTTACTGCTTCATTGCACCTTGCGCTTTCAACATTTTTCAACATTTTCAACATCTTTCAAGTTTTTCAAGACCTTCCAAGACCTTTCATCTATTTAATCTATTTTTCATATACTTTACTTGACTTTTGCCTATCTTCGGACTGGATTAACTTCCCAGGAAGTGCATCGCAGCCAGTGCAGCTTGGCAGAGCTTTCATCAAGACCGCTTTCTTGACGGGGGTTCTGCTTGAAACACCATGTTTTTTTGATGCGTGCATGTGCATGCCAAGGTTAAAATCCTCTTTTGGTCCTTGCTGCTTGGAGTGTCAAGATGGGAGGGCAGCTGGAATCAGAGTTGTTTCTGTTGATGCACACTTGCGCCCATGGAACATAATCCAAAAGCTGTCAAACCAGTGGCTTCTTTGCTTTGCGCCGTGCACTGCCTGCACTGTTGCACTTGTCTTTGGAGGTTTTTGTTGATGATCATTCAGATCAGCGCTGGGATGAGCATAAGTTATTTGGCCCTCGCCCCAGACACCACCAGCCACTGCCATCCTTGCTGTGGTCATTTTTGACCTTCGCGACGGACAGGTCAGCGAATACCTGGTGGACGATTCGATTCAGATTGAGGAACGCCGGGAGGTCTTCAGATACTATGGAACTTGCACGAAGACCTTGCTCACAATGTTTGAGGCCGTGCACTTTTTTCCAAGTTGGTTTTACTATGTTTTGGTCAATCCACATGGAACCTTCTCCAAGAGCCTCCGGCTATTCCGCCGGCCTCTGGCCCAGTGGCCTAATGGATGTGGGCCAAGCGAAGCCTGTAACAAAACCACTTGTGCTTGTTGATGTAAAGGCTTCCTGGTGTAAACGCTAATTTGTGTAAAATTTAGCATAGCATAAAAACTCAAAGTGGGTTGTGCAAGAGCTAGTTTGTGTGACAGCTAATTGGTGTCAGTGTAAAAGCTAGTTGGGGCAAAAGCTGGTTGGTGTAACAGCTCGTTATTTTAACAGCTTGTTTGCAAAAAAATAGACGCACCACCTGCCGCAAAACGCCGTTGTGCTTTTGGTGTTGTTTAAGACGTCTATATCCAAGGGTTGGTGTGGGGTGGAGTGAGGCAGGGTGGGCTAATAACGTTCAATTTGCCTCTATTACCAATGTTCTTGATGCATTTGATGCTAACCTCTTAAACGTTTTGAAACAACTTGCAACACACTCTTGGTGCTCCGCTCCCAACGTTTTCAAGCAACTTGTAACACGCTCTTGATGCCACGCGCTCAACTTCCCAGCAACTTGCAACATGCTCTTGATGCTACACCCTTTTCTCTTGGAACTTGCGCGTAGACGACACGTTATTTTACCTAGATGGGTGTGGTAATCAAGTGGTTTGGTTCTAAATTCTATTTCTCAACTAGTTGGGACGCAAACCCCAGAAAGTATCAGACTGCAGAACTGCAGAAACAATGGATCCTGATTTGGATACCTTGATCTTCCAATTTGTCTTTCGTCAAAGCGTGCTACCTGCGACGCCACAGGTCTTATGTCAGCTGTCACAAGACTTTTGAAATCTTCGTGTCCGCAGCCCGACAAAGATGTGCACCAAGTCTCGATTTTCCAAAATATTCACCACGTCCTTGGTGGTTGGGAGCAAAATTACTTTCTTCGAGTGATCCCCACCCTGACACACTACTGTGTATTATATATATATCACACACACACATGCACACACACACATATATATATATGTACATATATACATATTTAACACACACACACATATATATATATATATTTGTATAGATGCATATATTCTGACATTCTATCTGGCATTCTTTCTGGCATTGTACTCTGACATTCTATTCTTTCTGGCATATGTATGCGGCATATCTTCTGACAGTCTTTCTGGCATTCTATCTGGTATATCTTCGGAAATTCTGTGATTGAGGTCCGGCAGGGAACGCTCTGATCCGGAGCTCGCGATTGAGGTCCGGCGCGGAATACTTTGATCCGGAGCTCGCGGTTGAGGTCCGGCCGGGAACACTTTGATATACTTTGATCACCCATGACCCGTAGCTTGCAGTTGAGGTCCGGCGGGGATCGCTTTGACCCAGAGATATCCAGAGGTTGCTGTTCGGGTCCGGCGGACACTGCGATCTAGAGCTTGCAGTTGAGGTCCGGCGCAGATCACTCTGATCCTGGGCTTGCTGTTCTGGCGGCGAACATTGCGATCTAGCGCTTGCAGTTGAGATCTGGCGGGGATCACTCTGATCCTGAGCTTGCTGTTCGGGTCCGGTGGGGAACACTGCGATCTACAAGTTGCAATCGAGGCCCGGGGGAGGAGAAGAAGGAGAAGGAGGCGGGACAGCTGACGTAAAACCCAGCAGCGCTCACCTGACAGGCGGGGGAAAAAACTTAGACTTAGAGTTTGATCCCTTCTACGGGTGTCTCTGATCAATATTCCCCCCCGCGGAGCTACGCACACAGCATGTGCAATGAAAATCTATACAGGAGAAGCCCATTGGAATTACGTATTTCACAATGAATTCATGAAAAATAGCTATTTCAAACCACTGCGAAATGCAAAGCGGTCATGCGCTATTTTCACTTGAACCACGGGGGGTGTGCGTATTGGACTCACAAACACAGCTGTACAACACAAGTGTTCCAACTTAGCCACTTAGGACTACGTGTCCTGAGGGGATTTCTTTCACCCCCCTTTGGGGCACTTGTTCTGCACTTTGCATGCCACGGATGCTTAACATCAGGCTTGTCACCAACTCTTCAACAGAAAACAACGACCAAATCATCACGACGTGGTTTCGAAAGTTTCGCTGCAAGTGTTTGTCTGCGTGTGTTTGGTCAGCCTTGCGGTGTGATTCGGCTGTTTGCATTTTCAGTTCCACAGTTACAGAACTGAACTACTCCAGTTTTGCCAGCCGTTTGCGGAAGAGGAACGTAATTGTCACAACTATCTTAAGTACCTTAGCATACCTTAGCGCTCTAGAGCTGAGTTTCCAACTAGGAAGTCTGAATCTGAGCTCGCAACTACTGTGCTTTGTCCATGCTTCGAATTTACTGCGGGCGGTGTTTCCTGCCGTTGTGAAGGTAGCATCCTACGTCTGCGCAAGATTGCACCATTGCGTAGCTGTCGATGCCACAAGCGGTTTCCACTTCTTGAACCCTACACTTGAAACATCTTGAAACAATTCGGAGTTTCGTACATCGCGTATGTTCCTCAAAACCTTTGTCAATCAAATCAAGCACACCTAGCCCCCCCAAAGATTCCAACATCTCACTTTCTGTCGCCACATGTTTGGTTAGCGTGTTACCCGGGTTTCGTTTTCCATCAATCTTACCTATGAGCACTTGTTTCGTGCGAAAGAGCGAGGCTCTTGGATGTACATGTGCCCTACAGAAACGTGCCTCATCTTACCTAAACCTAATCGTTTGGCAGCTTGCAACGTGGCTGAAGAAACGCACCAAAGCCTGGGGGTATCCACTCTTAACCCAAAATCATCTTGAACCAAGTTTTGCACATACACCGAGCTCTCTGCACAACACGTCAAGGACCGTACCCCGGCTTCACCTGAACTGGTCGCTGGGACGCCTGGTTGTGTCGTGCTGTTTGTCTCGACGACAGTAGCCGACAAAAAAAGTTAATTCACCAGAACTTGATTTTCGGGTTTCCTCGCATCCTGCCCAGTCACTGTCTGTGTAGGCATGCAATGGTAATGGGTCACGAGGGTCCAAACCGTCCGCAAGTTTACTGACATGTCCATAATTTTTCGTCCCTGCGCGGTACCGAGCAAACACTTTCAACCAACTCCTTCACTGCAAATTTGAGGTCTGCCCGATCTTGACTCAAATAGATACTGGCACCTACGCCTGAAGCATAAATCTCCTTCTCTTTGTTTGACAACAAGTCCATGTTTCCGATGGTATTCAAGTCAAGTTTGCGTCCTGGCAGGACTCCCGCTTTTGCATCCTCCATTCCCAGCTTTGTCTTTATGTTTTGTACGTGTTTGTCGTTTGGTTTGGTCACAACGCAGCCATCAACTGTATACTTTTCCCTGCCGAGATACTCGGAAGAGGTCCCAGATTCACCTTCCATGCCTTCAAGTTCGCCTACCTCATTCAGCTTACGCCCAAACCGCGGAAGCTGGATTTCCAATACATTTTTCAAGCCTTCTGCTGGGCCACACGCTTCAAAATCATCCACGTGATGGATTAGGATGGTTCCTAAAATTTGGCACCGGTATCAGCAGGTGTCAATGCTACCTCGTTGGAAACAATAATTGTTACGGTCCAACTTGTTGAACAAGATATGCTCCAATTCTTGTCTGTACGCGGCTGCCGCGGGTTGTCGCCCATAGATGTTGCCGTCTGCTTGCCACACCATGTGTTCCTTGGGGACATTCGCGAGCTCACGTTGAACCTGAGGATCTTGCCTGGCTAACCCAGCATGGCATACTCATCTAGCCATTCCTGGGGAGGCCCGAGACATGTAGGTTGGCCTTGATCGTCCCCACTGTCGCGAACGACCAGGAAAGCACTAGTCAGATCAGCCTTTTACGGGGGGGAGACGGCTTTGTAGACCGTGTTGCGCACCTGCTCGGCAAACTGAACCTATTGCACCTTGAAAGTTGGTGGATGGCTTCCGGGAATGCTTCCAGCTTGAACTGTCACTGCAGCCCGTTGGTTCCGCCTGGCAGCTTCTGTTTCTTGTATCTTGGATCGGCTCAAGCCCTTCACTATCCTCAGACTCCTTGCCTTCCTGTTTGGCGCGCACTCCTGCTCCCAAAGATGGGCTCACTGGTTGAGGTGCTTCTTTGCAAAGGTAACTTCTCCTGACTTACTGACCTGGGGTCCTTAACACTTCCTCGGCGACCCTTGGCAACTCCCGCTGTAGCCTGGCCCACACACGACGGTACACTCCAGCGCTTTCTTATGCTTTCTTCACGAGCTGCTTCACTTTGTGCCTGGTAGTAGTGCGCTGCTTGACGAGGGTCTGGGAAGGGACCGAAGTGGGGTACTTCTTGTTCTTCTACTTGCGGGGCGCTTCGGAGTTGCTGTTCCCAACGCTTTGCGATACCTTTGAAAAACTCTCCTTCCTCTCAACCGCTGCTGCGGATCTTGTTATTTGTTTTCCTTGGCAATTGGGCTGATTAGCGGCACCTTTCCTCACGATGCTCGGTGCGTGGCAAGCGGGGGTACCTGCCTACGACGAAGCGGTGTTACCCGCCTGCGGATGCTGATCAGTCACGGGACTCGACCAGCTCCGCTGCCATGCGAAGCGGTCACACACTATTTTCATCCTCCTTGCCATTTCACCTGTAGAATCAGAACGCCTAGGTGCTCTGTAAAGCTGTTTTTTTTTACACAGGTTTGAGGTGCACATAGTACATATTTGCTTTTTTGCCGGGTTTTACAGTGAACCTAGGGTTTTCATTTTACATAAGTACCACCAAACACCTAGGGGCGTTGATTCTACAGGAAATTCCGTCTTGACAGCAGCTTAATTAAAAGGCTCCGATTTTACACAGGTGCTGATTTTACAAGGATTGTATTGGTATGGTTCTGATTCTACAAGGATTGTATTGCAATGGTTCTGATTCTACAGGGTTCAGTGTATAGATTGTTTTGATTATGTTTTATTTGTTAAAGTATTGCTTTTAGGAGATGGTTGGGTATCTTGAATTATCTCCAAACAGGTTGGTTTCCACTCAACATCTTTTTTTGCAGAAAAACATGTTCAAAACACCAATCCACAACAACACATTGAACACCTTAGACAGTCTTGCATTCTATCTGATATTTGATCTCAGAAATATTCAAACATGCTATCTGACATTTTTCTGACATATTATTTGTCATCTTCAAACCACATCTATGAAATGTGCAGAAAATACAAGCATTTTTTTTTGCATTCACCCACCATAAACGTGACATTTCTCATTTTCTCGTTGTTTCCCTCCCGTTGTGTTACCCCTGTTGCGCAAAAGTCTCATGCCTTCATTGCCTTCCCCGTGGGCTCCCGGGAGCTGACCCACCTCTCGAGGTGGACCTTGAGTTGTGTCTCCCCCCGGTGCGGGCTGTGCCTCACCCGCTGAAGGCTTGCCACTGACCTTTCCACTTAGCCCTGGTGAAATGCACCTCCGGACCCACGGCCTCGAAGGACGCGCGTCCTTCGAGGCCATGGCGTCCTTCGAGGCCATGGGTCCGCAAAAAGAAACTTGACAGGCAAAAATCATGAAACATAAAGACAACCCCTGGCAAAATGACGCAAAACCAACGGAAAGAGCAATGAAAGTTAAATAAACAGGAGAAATTGAAAGGAACAAAAAATATATGAAAACTTAAAGTAGCGGAATCCATCGCAGAAAACAAACTTAACACGCTTGGGCATTCTCAGTTTATTGATAGTGTTTGTTCCTGTTTGAGTTTATTTGATTTTATTGGACCCTATTTGCAAATCGTTTACCTTCCTTGTAATTTTTGAAAGAAACACTAAAGGAAGAGAAATAATGACAATTTGCAGGCAAAACCAATGGAAAGAACAGTGAAAGTTAAATAAACAGGAGACATTGAAACGAACAAACAAAAAGATGAAAACTGAAAGTAGTGGAATTCATCGTAGAAAACAAACTCAGCACACCTGGGCACCCTCAGTTTATTGATAGTAGTTGTTCCTATATGAGCTTATTTTTGTCTATTTGCAAATATTTTACTTTCCTTCTATTTTTTGAAAGAAACACTAAAGGAAGAAAAATAATGACAAATTTGCAGGCAACTTCCATGGAAAGAACAATGAAAGGTAAATAAACAGTAGAAATTGAAAGGAACAAAAAATATAACTATAAAACTTAAAGTAGCGGAATCCATCGCAGAAAACAAACTTAACACGCTTGGGCATTCTCAGTTTATTGATAGTATTTATTCCTATTTGAGCCTATGTGGGCCTATTTGCAAATATTTTACATTTCTTGTAATTTCTGAAAGAAAAACTACTGGAAGAAAAAACATGACAATTCGCAGGCAAATTCAATGGAAAGAACGGTGACACGAGAGCCTATTTATGTGAGATTTTCTTAACTTTTTCAAAGATACTTGTTTGGCTTACTATGTGACAGTCAAGCAACCCTGTGCTGCCACTAATGCACATTTCAGACTTCACAATATTGTAGCTAAAATGAGAGGAAAGAACAATGAAAGTTAAATAAACAATTTAAGTAGCGTATTAGTTTTCTTTCTTGGTGCTTGCTCTTCGTCTGAATGTTGTTTTATCGGACTTCAGACGGAACGACGGCAACAAGTCTCGACACGTCTGAGTCGTCAGCCGTCTTCAGCCGTAAAGAGATAGTGCATTATCTGTAAAATCAACAGGTTTTGTGCGTCGACTAAGGCTTAAGTTGGAGGTTGTTACCTCGAGTTTGTTCCTGGTTATGATTCTACAGTCACCCAAAATCGAGGTGACAGGAAACCAAACACCTGGGGGTTCTGATTCTACAGGCAATTCGACTAAGCATCATGGGCTTGCTGTTGCAATTTTACAGGGGGGCCCACCTACAAGGACCTCGGTTACACACACAAATCCCTGTAGAATTAAAACCCCCAGGTGTTTGGGGGTAATGTGAAACAGGATCTATTTTCACTTGAACCACGGGGGCTGTACGTATTGGGCTCACCAACGCAACTGTACAACACAAGTGTTCCAACTTAGCCACTTAGGACTACGCACGCTGAGGGGATTTCTTTCAGAAATATGGCCGGTGGACCTAGTTGGCATAGAAATTCATGGGTGTAAACCAAGCTTTTGTAAAGGGATTATGCAAAAACTAGATTGCGCACAAGGTATAACTAGTTGGTGCAACAAGAAATGTGTGAAAATTAATTTGTGTCAGTGTTAAGGTTGGCTTGCGTAGAACTATTATAGCTTGTGCAAGAGCCAATGGGTGTGAACGCTGATGCCAAATGCTGTATTCTAGGGGCTGGCAGGAACAACCGAAGACAAGACGGAGATGGGGCAAAGCTGAGCAAGGAAGAGGACCAAGCAGAGGATGAGGAGGAAGAGAAAGAGAAGGGAGCGAACGAACAGGGGGAAGCGGATGAGGAGGACGAGGAGGACGAAGAGGACGAAGTGGATGAAGAGGATGAAGAATCGTGAAGATAGAGGATGATGAAGAGGAGGGGGCACGGTGATGGCTGCCGAAGCAAAAACAGGAGGAGATATGGAAGTAAAGATCAAAGTTTTGCTATAGCTACAAGTAAACATCAGTCTGAAACTAGAACAAGATCAAACTATTGCTATGGCTACACGCAAAATGCAACCCAAAGCCAGAACAAAATCAAACTGTAGCAGTAGCTGGAGCTAGAAGCTGATCTAAAATTAAAACAAACTGAAGGTAAGGACCCAGTAGCTGAAACTAAAGAAGACTTACAACACAAAGTAAGCCAGGAGATCTAGGAGAAGATGGAACAATGGAAAGATTGTGCGCAAACTAACTTAGGAAACCTTTAGAACATGCTCAAGATAGGGAACCGATAGCACAAGCTCAAGGTCTATAGCAACCAAAGAAGGCCACGAGACCTCCAGAGAACAAACAAAAGCATTATATAAATGAAACAATCCAGAGCTGGGACTCAATTGAAGGTGCACCAAGCCAGAGGAAGGCAAGGACAGCAAAAATCCAGTCAGGAGGAAATCTAAATCTGAAGCGTAGCCACTACAAGGATTCGTAACAAGGACATCCACAAAACATGCCGGCAGGCTGGCGGGCGGATTTTTAATGTTGTTAGATCATTTGTAGTTTAGCCTGAGTCCCCACCAGGTGCTGTTTGCAAATTGGGCACCGCCAGCGCGAGTGCTGATCGACAATGTCAGCGAGTGGTACTCTCTGGTCTTCGTTATTTATCGCTGTTTTGTAGGTTTTGCCGTGTTAAATGTAGCGACTCGGACGAATAACCCACTCAGGCATTGTTTTCACTTGTATACATGACTCATTGGCCCTTTCGGGCTTGTAGTGTATGGTCGTGGATTTGGGAAAGGATCGCTGAAAGCAAGCACTTTTATCAAAGACAATTTTGTGGAGAAATTCAGGGTTGTGGAGAGTATTGAGATAGCTCCCAGAGAGGGGCACCGGCTTTGCGCGAGGATTTCTTGTGCTTATTGCAGTGTGTTGTCACCCTTGTCCACATGCACATGAAAGTTCCTGCAGAACCAAAGGTCAACGCAGTTTTCGTGCAGTCCACAATGAAGGCCATGGTCAAATGTTTTTTGGTGTTTGTTTATCCTTTTCACAAGGTGATTCAGCAGAGCTCCGCCGCTATCTGGGGGAAAAAGCCATCCATGAACGGACGTTTTGCGGGATGCAGGTTGCGCAAGCAGACGAAGAGTTCATAGTGAAGGAGAAGAAAAAGGCTGAAGAGGCTTATCGCCAAAAGGTGACGACCTTGTTCCGACAGGTGGACACGTCAGGAGATGGCAAGATTGACGTCCACGAGTTCAAACGGCTCCTGAAGGCACTGCACGCATGCTGGGACAGTACCAAGAATAGGATGCAATGGTATGCAGCGGCCTTCGTTTGACAAATTTGGCTCGGAATGTGCAACTAGATGCAGCTAGTAGATATTGGGTTTGCAGCGCAGGCACCAAAATTGCAAGCCTGGCTAAGCCAGCTTGAGATTGAGACCACGGATCTTTGGGGTCTTTTTAAGATGCTTGATCAGGGTGCCCTGCTCAGAGCACATCTGCGGGAAGACGGAAAAGGTGTTGTTAAATTGTTAAATCAAACTTGTCTACATTTGTTTTTTTCAGAAATCATGCGAACAGCACTTGATTCCTGTTCTGCTTAGCAGCTTAGCAGTGTATCTTGCTCGCCTTGCAAACTTTAGCTTTGCCGAACTCCTTGAGGCGATGGAGAGATATAGGAAGGGTTGGGCAAGGTTTGCTGCCGCACCTGAGGCGAGGGCGAGATCTCCCTGAAGGATTTTGAAGATGGAACCATGCGCATCAAAGGCGTGGAAACAATACAATTATTAGCGACGTCACATTCAATAAGTTCTAGTATCCTCCCAGCTCAAGATATATAATGACATGCACACACACACACAGATCTAAAGATCCTTCTCTGCGTTATACGGATGGTACGTAGGGATGGCAATCTTGTTTTCAAAATATTCCCTTGCTATTTTTCCCCAGACAGTGTGGCCACACTGAAGGGGTTCTTACGGTAAGGTGGTATCCTTGGCGTCCGGCATTTTCCCAGTAAATTTCTGCATGAAATGGCTTTTGTGACATGTCCATGTGCATTTCGATTGTGCAGGCTCGCACAAAACGCGCGGCTATATCACTTCTGGGGCGCGGCATTTTTCCTGTAAGTCTCGCGTCAAATGGCTCTTGTGACATGTCCTCTTATAGGGAGCTTGTACAGAAATCTTAGTTTGAGATCCTTCGCAGAGATCTTGCCAAGAGATTCTTATAGAGATCTTGTACAGAGACATTGCCAGGACACCTCTTTTGGAGATCTTGTACAGAGACATTGTATAGAGATTTGCTGCGGAGATCTTGCCAAGAGGTCTCTTACACAAATCTTGCCAAGAGAACCCTTCTAGAGAGCTTGTACAGCGGCTTTATAAAGAGACCTTGTACAGACACATTGCATAGAGATCCGTTGAGATCTTGCCAAAAGGCTCGCTACAGAGATCTTGCCAACAGACCTCTTATAGAGATAGTGTACAAAGATTTTGCCAGGACCAGAGGCATTGCATAGAGATCTGTTGAGATCTTGCCAAGAGGCCCTTTACAGAGATCTTGCCAAGAGATTCTTATAGAGATCTTGTACAGAGACATTGCCAGGACACCTCTTTTGGAGATCTTGTACAGAGACATTGTATAGAGATTTGCTGCGGAGATCTTGCCAAG
>Ga0126342_10006405_pt1 | contig 20862 bp, 15 predicted proteins | sample Cyp1metagenome_FD_92528 | JGI IMG/M metagenome (GOLD analysis project Ga0126342, IMG submission 92528) | Coral microbial communities from Lord Howe Island, Old Settlement Bay, Australia - Cyphastrea 1 metagenome | ecosystem: Host-associated > Invertebrates > Cnidaria > Coral ...
AAGTATACATAAGTGCTTTTGATCTGGTGGGGCCATTACAAAAGCACTTCTTTGAATCTGGGCTTCACAGCCATGTTGAAAGCACTTCTTCCAATGAAAAACAAAGGGCCGAAGAAAATTAACAATTTGCGCCAAGCTTGCAGCTTGTATTTTGGAAGCCTTTGGGTCTTAGTCTTAGACGTAAACTGTAGTAAACTGTAAACTGTAAACTGTAAACGCCATGAACATAAGCTGAACTCAAAAAACCTTGAGTTGTGATTTCCATCTCTGATGCACTTCAGGTTCAACCGGATGCACCCTCCCTGGACGTAAACGTGAACCTACGAGATCCTGCGCACGAGCAGGCGGGTCGGGTGACACATTTGTTATATTTGTCATGTTTTGTTTCGTGATTAGCCATCCACTAGTCACTTGAGCCGTTAAGCCACTCATGCAGCTCGCAGGCTTTCGATGAAGCACAGCGAGCAATCAAGGGGAAGGCAGGATTGGGTCATGTTGCATTTATCAAGATGCGAAGTTTGAAACCAGGCTTTGTTTAACATTGCTTAGTGTTTTGGCCATCCACTTGTCACTTGTCCCTTGCATCATGTGTCTCTTAATGGCTACGATACACTTTCAGAATTAAAACATTTATCAGAATTAAAACCTAACTTAGTCGTCTTAAAGTTAAGAGTCAAGACACATTTTCCTGATCCATGAACTGTTGAGTCACGAGCTGTTGAGCCATGAACTGTTGAGCCACTCATGCAGCTCGCAGGGCAATGCTGGCCCAAAGGGAGCAGGGAAGGCACGGTTATTTCAATGCAAGTCATATGAGTGAGTCATATGTATTTTTGACAGGCTTGTGGTGAAGGTCGCAGTCGCAGCTATGGTTTTTGGGCTACCCAACCCATTCACTCCACTTATATTGTTATTTTATTTTTTTGTTATTTGTTGATTTCTCGCTGTATTTTTTTCAAAACTTTAGTGGTATTCTCTCTAGGCAAAACATGCTTGAAACTTGAAATTGACATCAAACATGAACTGAACTGCTGAGCCACTCATGCAGCTCGGAAAACAGCCTGGAAAGGCATGTCGGTTATTTCACTCCCAGTCAGAGCCAATGTCAAAGTCATTGCAGCACCATGGAAAGCCACAGTTTTCACTGCTTTCACTTTTCACTTGTCACAGTCGCAGTTTCAGCTGGCTGGTTTGACGAGACTGATGTCAAAGTTTCAAAACATGTGACAGGTTTGTCGCATTGCGTTGGCGCTGGAGTATGGTGATCACGCCATGGAGGCAGTGTGTCATTGCCGTGGGAATTGGAATTCTATAATCATGAATCATTATAAATTTCATAATTCTTTGGATGTTTGGCAGATCCGGTCAGAGAATGCCAGCATCCAGCATTTTGTTCGTGACAGTACGGAATCCCAGTGGAGGACTTGCTTTGCATAACTTTTCTCGGAGTTACACATCACAATTGGAGAAATTTGAGTTTTTAGCTTGAACCCAGTTCAAAAAATTGAGTTGTGGATTCTCACAGTTTGGAATTGCAACGGTCGCGCTGCTTGGTCAAACTTACCTACTCTCGACTCCTGCATCCATACTTCAACTTCAGTACCTCCAGTCAGTTTTTGCATTGGCACCCTGAGATATGAATGTGTGAGAGAAGCCGGGCACCTGAGTTTGACTTGAAGGCTGATGCAGTCTTGTCCCGAGAGTGCTAGCGGACAAACAGCAGGCTTGGAATCAGGCGCAGTCAAAAATTGTACACCGAGAACCAGCACTTCACAGTATTTCAAACCATATACAATCAGATTATAATCATATTATATTTTTATATTTTTATTATATATATAATATATAATATATATATAATATATATAGTATACATATATCATATATATTTATATATTATATTAAATATATTATTATTATATATTATAAATTATAATATTTATAATAAAATATAATATAATATTATACTATATTATTATTATATTTTGTATTATATAATTATAATTAATTAGAATTTTATAGGTTATTATTATTTACTAATTATGTTATTACTATATATATATGTTATAATATTATATAGTATATATAATATATATAATTTATAATTTATAATATATATAAATATAAATAATATATGTATATTATATTTATATTAATAATATTACTATTATATAATAATATATATATCTAATTAATATATATATATATTAAATCAAGATATATTATATATATATATATTATATAATATAATATTAATATATTGAAAACAACATAACACTTTCACTTACTTATCACTTATTATTGTCATTCTTATTTTCGACTATTTTACACTTCATGATTTTATGACTACTTTATGACGTCATGTTCATTTTATGAATTTGAATTGCCCAGCACTCTCATGGCTTTGACCAACAGTTCCCGGGCAAGATGCCATTGCTCAGCCGATTTTTTTTGATGCTGCTGGAAGCTTGGGTAGTGTGACACGTGACACTGGGCTTATGTCAAGATAATGCCTCGTGCCGCACTCTGCAAGCTGCAGTGATTTTGCCTGCGCGCTCCTGCAAGGCTGTCGCCCTCGGAAATTGATGAAACCATTTTAGAGTTTGGAAAACAGACTCAGTCATGTCTTGACAGTCCGCTGAAAAGTCTTGAAACGTCCAGTGGTGACACCCCTTGCAGTTGATGGATGCGGTGGGGAATCAGTGGTGATGATGTGAAAAATGTACCAAGGCACTTGAAGTTGAAGTTACATATTATAAATCTATAAATCTATAAATTATAATTTATATTTATATAATGTTATATGATATCATCATGCTAAACTGCTAAACATTGCTAAATCTGAAATAGTGACGCTGTGATACTGTAACTGTAACCGGTAACAGTCAACGGCGGCGGTAATAGGAACTATCGGGTAACGGTGGCACTGCAAACCGCGCAATCCTCGCAGGACTCGCCGAGACCCTGCAGCCATTCAAGATGTGAGGGAGGCTTCTGAAGCACTGTCCAGTGCCAGGCGTTTGGTAGGCAACTTGCAGCAGATAGCCAGTGTTCATGCCAAGCCCAAAGCGCGGTATGATATTGCCTCAAGGATGGCATTAGCAAGAGCAGGCGCGCATGTTTGCCACCAGCGTGGGTGATTGTCAGACTTGTTGTTGAATTGATATTGCATGTTTTTTTTCAATGATATAGTAAAAATGACTCATGACTGAGAAAATAATAATCTAATTTAATAATTGTCATACATCAGGGACGTGTCAGTAAGTAATTATATTATAATAGAAATGAATTACTTTTAGCCGCCTTTAACTGCGATTTAACTTTTCATTTGGCATGTCAGGGTCTTGCAGTTGCTGTGCATGGCACCGGTGAGGCAAGAAGAAAAGCTTCGTGCTGAAGCAGGTTGACAAAAAGCTGAGTAACATGAGGCAGGCCCAGCATTGTCATGACTCCTGACATTGTCCGATATGATGTGTGATGGGAAATGAGCAGAGACTTTTTGGAACTGTGGGCTTGTTGTGCATTGCAGCGTGCTGCTGTAATCCAAGTAGACCCAGACCAGGCGAAGGATCAAGGAGTACAACAGGGATCACGCTGTTCGGAAGAAGGACCTCATGGATGAAAATGTTCAGGGTTGGGGGACGAAACGCAGCGAGAAGATACGTGGAAGAGGCGACACCAGGGCCCAACCAGCGTGACCTAGACAATTGTGAAGATATGTCGACTCGTTCGGTTGGGTGCTCTTCTGTGTTCGAAGTCTGATGCTATGTTGTTTTTGCTTCCCGAACAGTGAGGTAGACTTGTAGTTTGGTTTGGTGATGATGATGATGGTGATGATACTGATAATGATGATCGATGATGATGATTGTACATGATTGATGCCTGCTCCGATCTCAAAAACGGTGCAGGCAAGTACCGTGAGTGGACGTCAGCGGCCATTCTGCGTGTGGCGTGTTCACCTCAGTTACAGTTACTTTCTTCAGCTGTTTTGGGTTATAGATAGCTATAGTCACAAAGTCAGAGCGTCTTTTTCTTAATTTATATAATATTTACGTTTCTGATGTTTTCGTTTAATCATAATTTAAAAAATAATAAATAAATAAATAAACATAAATAAATTATAATTAAATAAAGAAATATTTTTTTTAATGATAATGTATAATTATTATATGTTTTTAATTTTTAACTGAGACTAAGACTAAGACTTTGACTTGAACTTCAACTTTGACTTCAACTTCACTTTGTTTTTAAACTTTAACTGTAACTGTTAACTTTAAACTTTAAACTTTAAGACAACTTTTACTTTAAAACTGTAACTTTAAACTTTCTAATTTTAAACCTTTAGTTACGTAAAACTATTTAAACATCTTTAAAAACTTGAATTTTTTTCGAACATATTTAACTTTAATATATTTGTTATTTGTTTGTTTCTTTCTTTCTTCATTTATTATTCATTAATCATGAGGAATAATTCTTGTATATTAATTTTAATAATTATATATGTTTTTTAATAGCATCCAGAAATTAAAATTTTCATATTACTAAATATATTATTATTTTATTATTATATTATTTATTATTATTATCATATTATTTATTAGTTATGCTATATTATTAAATACTACTTTCACTATTCACTATTCACTGTTCACTGTACTCGTCACTATTGAACGCAGTTGATCACCATTGTAACCGGTCATTGTACGTGAATTTAGTTGTGAGCATTGAACTATAAATGAATTATGAATGCAATTTACCGGGCTGTTGAGCTGAGTGTTTCACTACTGACTAAGTATAGTTACAGAGAGGCAGGCATACTATACATCATACTGCATACTATTATACACTATACGTCCGCTATACTACTTTACTATGCTTTACTAACCTTGCTAAACTAAACTAGATTGACTATATTTTTTTGAGCTTATTATATATATATGATATGATTTGATTTGATTTGATTTGATTTGATATAATATGATATGATATGATATGTATGTATGAATGTATGATTATACTTTACTAAAATTACTAAAACTATGATTTTGACTTTGACTCTAGCTTTAACTTTGTTTCAGCTGATGTAAATATATTTATTTTTGATCACTTAGAATTTATGTTATTTTAATTTTATCAGATATCATACATCTTGAAATCTGAAGCATTTAGTGATTCAATTTAATATTGAATGAACATGTGATATGACTTGAACTTAATTTGACAGCAGATATATTTAACCTGTTTACTGTTTAACTTTAACCTCACTGAAACCGAAACAGTAACATGTCAGGCAACAGAACTTCCATAGTTTTAAGTTTTAACTGCCTCCTCAAGGCTAGGCCGCTCCTCCGAGCAAGTTGTACGGAAGGGCAAGGGCAAGGGGAAACCGAAGCTGGCAAAGTTGGCGAGTAAATCGCCATGCATGTTACTTGTGCAGCTTCTGTGTGTTTCTGTTTGCTGATCTGATTACATGGCTGTGCAGTGACTCAGTCTGGATTGATGTAGCAAATTCTTTTGAAACTTTGCTGCTGGTGCTTTGTTTCTTACTCAACTGCACGTGCCGCATTGCCGCATTGCATCAGGTTTTCAGTCAATGCCCTGGCCTTTTTTTTGCGCAGTGGGACATCCACCATTTCTCAGGCAGTCTGGCTGTAGATTCAGTATGGGTCAGTCATTGGCAAATTGTTGCATTGGACTCATTGGACTCTAACTCTAACCTTCCGGGTTCATTTGAGGCAAGGCATGCATTGTGCAGCCTCTATCTTGAAAGACAGCGCGCAAACTTTATCGAAATGATGTCGCAGGGCCAGTCAAGCAGTTTTGCACTGGCCCTGCACATCGAATTCGATGAAACAGGCCAGAAGTTGAGGCTACGGCGGCAGTGGTCCCGTGACCACGCCACCACGCTGTCAGTCTTAGTTTCTTGATTCTTGATAGTAGTGGGGCGCAGGGTCAAAGCGAAATTGACAGCACCTGAACTGAATCGCAAAAGAACCTGTGCGAAGACGAACACTAAGGTTTCCAGGACTACTGCCTTTGTTTCTGGACCGCATGGTGTTCTCTCGAGGTCCGTCAGCACCTTAGCCAGTTTGGAGTGCTAAGATTGAGGAAGCTAAAATTGTGAGAGAGCGTGTTGAAAATTCACTTGGACTCATGACCCATGACATAACATTGCAGTGTATCAAAAAACTTATGAGTTCCCTGGCGCGTTGGTGCTGGGCAGGATAAACCAATTATTTTGTGACATAGTGAGCGCAATAAATGCAAATAAATAACTAAATAAATAAATAGCCATGAGTTGAGCCTATGTTGGTACGCACCTGAGGGTCTCACCTTCATTTAATTTTTTTTGGCTTTTATTTTGCTAACTTGTATGTTTAATAATTATGGTGGATATGATTCCAGAACCAAGCTGCTTGGGGAACTCACAACAAACACATTTTAAGGCCGTTAAGTCGTTAAGGCTAAAATAGCTTGAGACTTTGGCTGGGTTGAGTTGAGATGGTTGAGTTAAGTTGTTTTTCAATGTGAATCTAATTTCTTGCAAACATCCGCGCCGGCGCTGCTGAGATTATCAATGCACCTGCGGTTCTGTGGCGGCAAACTGCCAAGTCACTTTGGAAGGGCTTGATGGAGAAACAGATGAAGCACCCATACAGACCTTCCCTCAGTGGAAGTTGCCTGTGTTTTCCGAAATTGTGTCGATGTGAATTTCGGTTTCAGAGTTTCAGGCAAGTTTCAGGTTTGCAGTTCTCAATGATTGATTGGGTCTGCCGCTGATTGTGGTGGTGAAAACTAAGAAGCTTTGAAAAAATACAATTCTTTGAGACGCCGATGCATAGTTGCTAAAGCTGCTAAAAGCACAATTTCCTTTGAAAGGGGTCCTTGGGGTGAAAGGTGTCCGCGCGCGCGCCAAAATGGCTTCAATTTTGAGACCTTTTTGGCGCGCGCGCGCGCGGACCCATTCACCCTGAGGACCCCTTTTAAGGGAAATCTTCTTTAAGTATCAAGTATGTAATGTACTAATATACTGGTACAGAATGTATATGATTACATGGGAACGGGAAATTGAGTACAACGACAGACAACGACTATCAATCATCTCCGAGTCATTGACTCTCATTTTAAATCGTTGTTTCGGAGGCTTAGCTGCAGAAGCCCCATTGGTTCTTCTGCAGTTCGTTTGCGACAACGCGCCTGCCAACGCCCTTTTGTTTAGACGGGTGGTGAGCACTTGTCCGAAAAACATGTTGACAGCTATGCAAAAGTGCCTCATGTCGGACCCCCAGCATGCTCATTTCGGCTGTTTGTCTGCGTCATGTCAAGCTGGCTGATCACTCATCGCTCACTAACTCATGCTGACTCCTCCTGATACTGAAATGACATACTGCAATTTTGCAATATTGCCAATTTCAGAATAATAATTTATAACTTATGACTTATGACTGTTATTATAATATGATATATAGATAATAATAATAGTTCTTCTTTGATATGATATGATTTGAAATAATAATATGATAGTATGATGATATGATCGGGGATATGACACGATATGATGATATTAATATTGTAACTTTCGGACCTTTTTCTGTGAGCTGATGAGGCACCAGGCAAATCTCGCGGGGGAAATTGCTTGGAAAACGCTGGGCTGCCTACCGGACATGTCGCAGCCTGATCTTAATCTGGTTTTCAGAAATGTGTAACGCGTGTGAAGTTGAGTTATTTGTTAATGTCGCGGCTTTGCGTCAATTCCCCTGTACAGACACGCACGAGGTTCAACTGCTCATCGCTGCTGACTCAGGGGTCATTGTTTTACGAACTCATTGTGAAGATCAGATGGCTGCTGACGACCAGACTTGTCATCAAGTACGACAAGCCCAGATCCCAGCTCTCCTCGACCCTGTGTTGGGTCCATTGCCCTTCCATTGAATTGCTGCTCTGTTGATTGCAATCCTTTTGGATTTGTGGCCTTTCTGTTTCTCATAAGTCATAAGTCAACCATGCAAGTCTCATCATTTTCCCAGGCCTGGGGATGAACATTTGAGCTACGCCCGCAGCTTGATGGAAGAAGCCCATCGCCGAAGCAGATTGCTGAGAATCAGAGTTGAAAGCAAATAGTTCGTCGTTAACTTGGTCGTGTTCCTATTACAAAAGCCTCAGATACAAGTGATACAAGACTAGAGAAAGCATACCTAGAGTCTAGAGCCCCAGATATCTGAAGCTAAGGTCCCCACCCGTCTGATGGCATTGAGGAGCAGGACCAGGATCCAGATGCTCAAAGCCAGCGGGCCCACTCCGCTGAAATGCTTTTGCTTATGGCCAATGGAAATACTCGCCAATCCCAGGTATAGTTCTCTTGGGTGAAGATGCCGGCGCTGGTGTCTTCGATCTCATTATTATTAAACCAAATCAATGTAGTCTGTCTAACTTAAGTAGCGCAGCTTAAGTAAGTCTTCTTTAAGCCTAGCTTGAAAAGGCCTAAGTTACCTTAAGTAAGTAATAGCTAAGGGCCAAGGGTAAGGCAAGGCTCTGAGGCTTCGAGTTTGAGCTGTGAATTGCCATGAGGATTGGACGAGCAGCGTTCCGGTTCACCATTGCAGACTTGGATGTTGTATGTCCCAGGAAGAAAGTGGTCAGGTCCCAAGCCGTTTTCAGCTCACGGTGTTTCTCGTGGCTCTGAGGTCCAAAGTTGTGCTGAAAAGTCGAAGTTTTTTTGAATGAAGACAGCATTGTTTATTTATAAGTTATGATATGTTTATTTGTTATAGTTATAGTCTAGTTAAAGTTATACTGATACTGTTATATTGCTAATTTTCCACTTGGGTTGGTCCCCCAAAAAAGCCCCCCACAAGTCCCAAAATATTTCATAAAATGCAGGGAAAACACTGTTTTTGGGGGACTTGTGGGGGCCTTTTTTGGTGAACCAACCTAAGTGGAAATTTACCAATGTTTATAATTTATAAATTGGTTTTATAGTAGCGATTCATATAAGTAACATAGGGTTGTGGCTGCGTGGGTCAAGGCCAGAAATTCTTCGCCGCATTTTTGGATTATGCGCGGTGGGCTCAGTCGGGTATGGAAAGATTTTTCTGTTTATTACTTATGCTGCTGATGCTTACGCTTCCAGTATTCAGCACTTCAATGTAAACATCTTGGAACACCACACCAATTTATTTTGGAACCCCGGTTCAAGGGAAAATTGTTTATGGTATAGATTAGGTCAGGCAAAGGCAAAGGTTTTGAGTTTTGAGTCAATGAGTTTTTGAAGTGAGTTGTGAGGTTTTGGCTTGACTCTTGAAGTTGTCCTGTTGAATTGGAACTTTGGAACTTTGGAACTTTAGCCGATGGTGGACATGTGCTGTGCGACAAATGGCTTCTTTCGTGACCAAGGCTTGCCAAGAGACCAAGCATTCCAAATATATCGAGGTGGTTGTCTTGTGGCGAGAACGCTCGTTTCTTCATGCCGATTCCTGAGATAGCATTAGCAGATGTTCAATCTGTATCTGGGGGGGTTCTTTTCCGGCAAGCCAACGGGAAAATTGCAACCAGGGTGTATATTCTTTCAACTTAAGATTTTGCTTGCAGGCTGGGCTTTGCGTTGCACAACCTGCTTGGGCAAGCATGGTCCACACCTCAAACACCATGCCGCGTGCCCCTGCTTGTGTCAACACAACGTCAGTCAGTAAGGATTGCAAAAGAATCAAGATCCAACTATGATTATATTATCGAATCATGATGATTAAAATTGGGAGTCGGGAGTCAAGAGTTAAGAGAGTCAAGACAGTTCAGCTAAGAGTGATAGTCGTAAGTTATAACGTAATAATTATAGTTATTAGTTATTAAATTATTAAGTTATTATTTTATTAAGAGCATCAGGCACAATAGCTACAATTTGCACGAGGCAGCTCTTGTTCAAGCAGGCGCCCTTGCCTCTCTACATGTGCAGTGTGTAGCAGAATATTTGCAACCGGCACTTGTGTTTGTCAGAGTGCTTAATTGATTTTGATTCGATCTTATTTGATTTGACTGTTTGAAATTTTACATTTGCCAATCAGTTGCCGTTGTTGTGCAGGGAGCCCACTGGCAATCCGAAGGCGGAGGTGATTCAGCTGATTTGGTGCCTGCGCAGTCCTTACTTTTCGATGACCACTTTGGCGATTCTTACCAGAGAGTGCAGAGAATCAGGGCGAAGAAGGTCACTTCATGGATGGAAAAGCCAACTACATTGTCTGTTTTGATTTCAGCTTCTCTTTGCCTGTCCCCGCTGGAGCGCTTGATGCCTGAGCCTCAAGAGGGAAATGCTGCACGACTAGAAATTGTGCCAAATGTCTTTCGGATTCAAATTTCCGTAGTCAGAGGTTGCCAATCAGGTGTGAGGTAGCTGGCTTTATTTTATCAAGTTATGTTCGCTCCAGGGCTAGTGAGACAGCAAAACCAAACCTGATTAGCATTGAGTGGCTAATAGTGATGATTGATTTTGACAATTTTGATTGCATGTGTCACAGATGTCAAATGTCGTTAAGATCGTTTTATTTTGTTTTGACATCCACGTGGTTGATGCTTTGTCATCATGCGTTGGTGATCAGTAAGTAGCCAGCGATTTGATAATCCTATAAGATGGTTGATGATTTAGATATGATTAATGAGAAATCAGATTGTTTTCCAGCTCATGTTAGCCTTGAGCAGTTGAATTCTCAGCGCGTGTGAGGTTTCAGCTTCTTCGAGAAATGCAGCGCCGCGACTGGATGGACGGAACGCAGCCGAGTGAGCGATTGCCAGCTGTGAAGATGACTTCAAAGAAGAAGTTTCTCACTTGGATTCACGTGGCCTTATGTGATTTGTCATGCTTGGTGCATTTTGCGAATGCTTGATGCAGTCGCTGTTTGCTTCAGGTCGATTGCAGCTATCGCACTGAAGGATTACATCGACATGGCGAATGGTGAAGCTCCGGTGTGCTTGAAAGGATCGATCCTGCTGCTGCAGATCAGATTTATCATATTTGGTCAAAGTCAAAGTGCATGTTGGAGACATATCATATCGCGCAACCATGCGACAGTATTGAATTATCATCGGCAAGTACAGCGTATGTACAGTAACAGTAACTAAGAGTAAGTATACGAGTCTCTACGAGTTTCCCGTCCTGGCTCCTGCTTGCCATAGAGGATTCGACGATGGAGCGATGCATTTGGCGAATTTCGTACTCTACTCCTGCATCGGCCATGTTTGGCACAGGCTTTTCCACTCTGTGTTTCAGGCTGCCTGACTTTTGGTGGAAGTGTTGCGTCATTTTTGGGCGTTGATTATATTTATTTTGATTTTGATTTCAATGCCAACGCCAACAAGGTTGACAATTGCAAGTTTGAAGCTTGAATCTTGAATGATTGAAAACCGCCTTGGTATTGGTTTCCTTCCTCTGTCCGGTTTCCTTCAGCTTGCTTTCAGAGACAACTGCTGTTGCTGATCTTGTTCACCAGCTCATATCTGCCCAGGTTTGGCCTTACAGCTTGGGCCAACTTACCGACCCAGACGTGAGTTTCGAGGAAAAAAATCAGCTGGCCAGGAAATTCATGACTGCCCGAGATTGCTGTTTGGACAAGGGATTTTCCTTGCCATTGCAGCGTTACATGAAGGACTGAGGTTGCTGAGCTGCTGTGTTCTTTGACTTATATTAGTTTATATAGTTACAGTCTGCAGTCTATAGTCATAGTCTAGTCAGTCTAGTCATAGTAGTTGTATGTAGTCGTCATAGTCGTCTAGTCATATTTATTATCTATTTATCAATTATTAATAGTTATCAGTGATCAGTGATCAGTGTTATCAGTTATCATTTATCATTGATCATCATACCTTTGCTACTCTCATGTGGTTCCATTGTGGAGTGGAACTGCAATGCGATGCTATGATTGGCAAGTAAGCCAGTAAGATGTTGCCGCCATTGGCAAGTAAGCTGTTGCCCGCCCAGGAGAACAATTTGGCACCTGAAGCGTTGCTTCCCGGGGCCCCCCTGAGCCATATGGCCCTGGCCTATGAGAATTTGTGTCAACTTCGTGGCCGTGTTTGTGCTAGCCATGTGCGATTGTCAATGTGGCTGAGTTGGGTTGCTTTCCTCTTACTCTTTGGCCTTCTGAGGTCCGGTTGCTCATGATGAGGAAGCTGGTGAATGCACAGATAGAGTGCAATTTTGCTCGGGCTGCTGCTCAGCGCCGGCTGACGGCTCAGCTTGGAACAGGAAACAGTACTCAGCTCTTTCAAGTCTTCAAAATTCACATGTCTTTACATTCGATTCTATTCTATTCTAAACTGTACTTTACCTTTACACTGTACACACTGTACACTTACTTTAAAGTTTGAAGTTTAAAGTTAACAGTTACAGTTAAAGTTTAAAACTTTACACTTTAAACTTACACGGTACTGTACACTTTAAACTTTACACTAGTCACTAAACTTTAAACTTAACTTTACACTTTACACTGTACACTTTACTTTTACACTTTACACTTTTACAGTATAATAGTATTACACTTTACTTAGCTTTACACTGTACACTACACTGTACACTGCACACTGTTGCACTTACGCTTTAAAAGTAAACTTTAAACTTTACACTTTACACTTTACACTGTACACTAAAAGAATCGCTAAAACTTTCTAAATTTAAACTTTACTCATTACTCAGTATACTTTACTCTTTACATTACAGTGACTCTGTTACACTTTACTTCACACGTTATTCCCGATATGCCACTTAGATTAAAAACTTGAATTCTCAGAGCAGAACCGGCATGTCCAAGGGTGACGCAGGGGAGGGGCCATGGTATCACCAGCATGGCCGCAACCTGAGAGTCAAAAGTTGAAGACACCGTTTGAACATTTTCAATTTTCAGCCAGCAGCCTGTGATTTCATTTCAAGCCCGTTACTTGTTACTAGCAGGCTCTCATTTGAAAGGTATCCTAATGATTCATGATAATGAAAAGGTTCCTTTCATTTTGAGGACCCCTTTCAATGGACAGCGCGTTTACTTTGCAATACGGATGCTGTAGGTATGCTTTTGATTCGTTTCAATGTCAATTTACGTTCGGTGAGGTCGGAAAATTCATTTTGGGGGAGTTGCAGAAGGACCACCAACGTGCTGTGCTGGAAGCAGAGAGAGCAAGGTACGAACAGTGTCGCCTTGAAAGCCCACATGCTCCAGAGCAGGGAGACTGCTCTCAGTCTTCAGCCTGTTCATACAACGGATTCACTTTGTTTCTGAAGGATCGGCTTCACTCGATGGCACCCCAGCAGGAATTATGAATGAATCCTCATGCAACATGACATAGGCCAATGAGCTTTTCGCACTGTATTGAGCACATGAATCTGAACGTGAATATTGACAGTTTAAGTCGTCTAAGTTCAAGTCTCAGCCTAAGTCCAAGTTTAAGTTTCAGTTGAAGTCTAAGTCTAAGTTCAAGACATGTTTTTTCACTTACCGAGTATGAGTATGTATAGTATAGTATAGTAATAGTAAGTATAGTATTAGTATAGTAAGTATACTAACTGTATACACTGCACTGTACACATAAACCTGTACAGGCTCTGTACTATGTACACTGCTTGTAGTCAAGCCGTTCAGAGAATTGCGACGCCCAAGGTATCATACCCAGGGGAGAGCAGAAGTGCAACGCTTTCCAGGACATGGAGTGAGGCGTCAGCACTATGGGCAGCAGCCACCCCTGAGTTCAAGAAGGACTAGACTGCCAGCCGAGATATTTCTCAAGTCAAACTATTTTATTATTTGCATTTTTTCAACTACTTTAAAACTTCTTTTTTTGAAACTTTAAAGACTTCTAAACTTTAAACTTAAACTAAAACTTTAAACTTTAAATTTTAAACTTTGAAATTTGAACTTTAAATTTTAAGCTACTTTCCCGGTTTGATCTTGTTGTTGCTTTGATATTGGCCTGCCTAGGTGCATAGACTACACTGTAAACTTTAAATTTTTAAATTTTTAATTTTAAATGAATTTTAAATTTAAATTTTTAAACTTTAAATTCAAACTTTAAACAAACTTTAAACTTTAAACTTTTAAACCTAACCTTTAAAATTCCAACTCTAGACTCTAAACTCTAAACTAATTTTAATATAATAATAACCTTTACCTGATTTAATACAATTTAAATTTAAACTTTTAAAAACTTAAACTTTACAACTTTACAACTTAAAAATTAAAAACTATAAATTTGTTTAAACCTTAAAACTTTTATAGTTTCACTAATTGTTAAAAACGTTTTAGCAACTTTAATTTTCTTTAGAATTTGAAACTACTATAAACTATAATTTTTTAAACTAAACTTTCAAAAATTTCTTTCTTTAAATTTAAAAACGCCTTCAACTACTTTTTTTATTATTAATATTAACTTAAAATTTTTATTTCTTGTCTGGATTGGAATTTGGGATTTGTGGTCACTTCAACATATTTGCTCCACTTCACGCCTCTGTGTCTTCATGCATTCTCAGCCGTTCCTCTCCATCAGGTTCTTCGTTCGTGGGACAGAATGCAGTCCACTGGGAATGTTATGGAAATCATTTCTGAGAAAGCCAAGTACTATGATTTTAACAAGAAAGGGGGTACAGATTGAATTATTGATCTCTTCGAATTTTCAAGGCGACATTGTGGGCGGGATATACTTTGGGGATTCAGGGTTCAAAACTATTTCTGGTGTCCACTTCTGCCCCTGCCGCAGGAGAAGTCCCGCGTTGCCAAGCAACACAATGCTCTTGTGAGGAGCAAGTCCTCTGAACAGCTGGCGCAGGCAACTCAAAACGATGGCCAACTGGTTCCCCATCGTGATGGCCCGCAATTCCCTGATTTCTCTGGCTTGGCCGACCGGCATTATGCCATTGCAGAAAGGGTGGTTGAGGAGGAGCGTCAGAAATGTCCCAATTGGATGCAAGCGATGCACCAGCAGTTTGAGAAAGACCATGGCCAATTGATTCAACTAGAGGACTGCGATGGCGATGACCGCGACTCTGATTTGGAGGAGGATGACTTCGACGTCGATGGCATATGCCCAATCGATTTGTGCGCAAGAGATGCAGAACGGATGGATCACCACAGCTTCTGGGCAGAGCAATTCAAAGCAGTTCTGCGCATTGCCAGGCAATCTCGCAAAACAAAAGGGTTTCTGCCAGACCACCCCCTTGTCATTGTTCTACCGAATGAAATGAAAGATTTGCAGGCCTTGAAGTGCGGAGATGCCTGCTACCTGCTGTCCAAAATTCAGTTCTCTCCATTTGATGCCACTCTGGTGAAGCTCACATTGGAGCGCCTGAATCCAGGTACTGATGCTGCAACCACTTGGGTTGCAAAAATGCAGCCTACACCTGATGGTTTGCCAGAGGTTTTCTCTCTTGATCTGTTTTTGAAACAGTGTTGTCAGAGCATTGATGCTGACAGCCACAGCCTTCATATCCTTCGCTATTGTGGGCGCAAATTTGGTGCCTTGGACATTGATTCGGTTGAAGACCTTGAGGAAGCTACTTTGAGAAATTCCCAAGCAGCAGCTCAGGCTGCGGATGACGAGTCAGAAGACAACAATGACGATGATCAGAAATTGGCCAAGAAACGGTCAGATTTACTAAGAAACGCGTTGGCTGCTGCAAAGGACGGCAAGCCCAGAAGGGCAAAGGCTAAATGCAAGCCAAGAGCCAAAGCAGTCAGGAAGGTAACCAAATAAGACCAGAAGGCCAAGAGATTACAAGCTTCAGGACAGCAATCTGAGAACAGCAATGCCCCAGCCCCACCCGTGGAGGACGGAAGAGATGACAGCCCAGAGGAACCTGGTGTGGCAGGGGACGTTCATGGTGAAATTGAACGTGCTTGGATTGGAGCACTTGAAGCAGATTTGCCACTGCCACCATCTGAACCCAGCTCTTCAAGTGCACGCGGATCATCTGATCCTGCACCGGTGGCACCGGTGGCTGATCCACCACCTCCTGTTCCATGGAAAAATCAAACGGGGTACTGCTTTCTTCCCAAAGACGGGAAAGAAATGGGTGTCCACTTGGGTGCCCTGGCCTTACTCAGCCCTACTCAGTTGCTTGTGTTTCTGTTTCGGCATGTTTCGGCTTCGATGTCACGTCGATGTCGATGTCATTAGTTTCGTCTCGTTATAGTTATTAGTTATTTGTGAGTCAGATTAAAGATGTGCGCGATGTCAGTTGCAGCTGATTTCTTCATGCATGGCCTCACTTGGATGTTTTTTGTTAACTAACGGCCTGCGGCTAACGGTATGTTAGAATGACTGTGACTGTAACTGTAATGAAAACAAGACGCACATATTTTCCTTGAATTCTAACTGTTTAAATTTAACAGAGATGCTCATGATGCTCACATACTTCATAATTCATTAATTTGCATTTGAATCATCATTCGATTTGACTTGACTTTAGAATCTATAGGATCTAGAATCTAGAATCTAGAACTTTGACCTGGACCTTTTCCTTAGACTCAGACACAGACTTGACTTGAACTTGAACTTTGTCTTAGAGTTTTTGACTCGCCTGCTTCCAGCCTTACTTAAGGCAGAATTACTGAAATTCGAATCGGAGAGCCCGGACATGCAATATTCATCAGGTGTGGTGACTTGCAGGAGTTTAGCGGCAGGCTACACAATTTGGTATATATGGGGATGGGGAAGTAAATTCTCCGAAAACCTTTTTTTCTGGTTTTTGAATCGGCAATGCGTGTACTGGATGTCAAGGTCAGTATCGGTATTGTCAGTATTATTGTAGTTAAATTTCAGATGACATTGTGATTTTAAAACCGGATGGATTGATCATTGATCCATTGTTCCCAGAATCCATTTTGCCTGTGCCAGATCAGATATGATGTGAGAAAGAACATCATTTGCGTTCGGCGATTTTGTTTGTTACCACTAGCCGCAACCACTACCGTAATGATTACTAATTTAAATCCGGTTACGATCCGTTACTGGACTGACACTGATACTGATGTTCATCCTGCCGGATGTTCATCCTCAGGACTTCACGCAAATTGCAAAGTCCTGGTTGGAGTGAAGAAGCTTTCTGGCAATTCCGAAGCCCGCATGCTGCAGTGGTTGCAATCTGGCTTGTCCGTCCCCGGTGGGAAGAATGGCGGAGCGGAGCACAAAGCAACGTTACTTGTACTGTACTTGCTACTTTACTTCCTTTATTAATTAGATTATTATTATTATAATTTAAAATTTATATTTATAGTTTAAAGTTTATAGTTTATAGTTTATAGTTTATAGTATAATTTGAATTTCAAATTGCAGACTGTCAACATCTCGAACTGCAGAGTGTCATTGCATGATTTAATTTAATTTAATGATTAATGATTAATGAAAATTCACATAGGGCTAGTCCAATCCATGTGTTTGTTTTGTCATTGTCGTTACTATTAGTTGTTACTGAAACTTGCGAATTCAAATTTGGCCGGTTCAGTAGTTGACTGCAATATTGACCATGTGCTGCTTACAGAAGCGGGAAATGAGCTTGTGACACATTTGTGTGCATGTGTCTGAGGTGGAAAGCACATCTCGGGTTGACCTAGCCATGCAAACGTTTCTTCGCGTGGCCCTGATGGACCACAGTCTGCCGCCTTGAAGAGATATGCTTGATCTGTATAGTCTTCAGACATTTGACATTTGGGAAATGTATGTTTCAGGCGGTTGTCGTTTTGGAAAAATGCGGCGAGAAACGGAGAGAAATACGGAGGTACTAGTATGTGTCAAGTCAGTTCAAATCATTCAAACAACTTCAGTTCCACTGCGATGCATTCTTCATTGGAAAACACAGCGGAACGTTTTCGTCAAGTCAGGGGAGAGAAGGGGTGAAAAGCTGATGCGAAGTTTCATCAGTCATACACTGTATGATTATGTATGATTCATAAAAACAATGTCATGGCAAATGTCATATATATATTTTTTTATAATATATATATATATTTATATTCTACTTACTATATTATATATTAATTATATTTATCATTTCTGATTTCTGAGATTACTGAGTACTGCAATAAACAATATTGCACTTTCGATGTTTTATCAATCCGCGCCCTTCCTCCACTGACCTACTCCTTGTGAGTTGCCGAGCTTAGACTAAGATTGTGATCAGAATTCGCCATGCCAAATTCCGCTGCTTCGTCCAGCCACGCCGCGGCAGCACCAGATGCTCCACCAGGTGTTGAACTACCAGCTGGCTATCAAGCCAAGCGCTGTCGTCGTTGTGGGCTTCTTGGTTGCATGAACTTCAGAATTCCAGAGATTAAAAAATCAACCATCGTCCGGGTTTTCAGGGATTTCATTCAATGATTTGATTCAGTCGTGATTCTTGATGCTTCAGGACTTCATTCTGATTCTTCATTGTTGTTTCCCTATCGTCTCTGACTCGGAAATGTTTTTGATCACTTTCTTTCGCTTTCACTTTCACTTTCACTTTCACTTTCACTTTCACTACTTTGCCCTGTGGGGCGTGCTTACGGCCAATTTTCACTTTCACTGCTTTGCCTTGTGGGGCGTGCTTACGGCCAATTGTTCAAATAATTTGACATTTCAAATTTAATTTAACAGTCACAGTCGCAGCAACAAGTTACAATTAGTAATGATAAGTAATTGAGTAATTGATTGGTTATCGGAAATTGATTATATAAGTTATAAGTTGTATAATTGATCCAATTGGTCCAATTGGTATTAGTTTTATGATTGTTGTTAGTCTTGACAACTCAATCCGCTCCATACACTTTCCATTACTCTAGACTCTAGACTATGACTATGACTATGACTATAACGACTATGACCCTAGAGTCTAATTTTTATAGCTTGCCTATAACTTATAACTATGACTATGATTTTAATTTTAATCTAAAAGTATATAACTTGACATATATCAGTACTCAAAGGTACTGTACACTTGAACTTGAACATATTCTTAGACTCTTAGACTAATCTTCGGCTTTTATTTTTTAGTTCTTGTCAAATTATAATGAAGAATTATATTGGATTACTATATTGTCCATATTTTATATGTTTAAATTCCTCTAGTTTCTAACTCTAGACTAGACCCTGTAATCTATATTGTTCCTTTTCTATACTATACTACTATAGTACTACTATACTTACTATTTAATAATTTAATAAGATATTGTACAAAACTAAACTAAGCCATGACTAAACTGTTTTACTTTAATTTATTTTTTCATTAATATACTTTACTTTACTTATTCACTTTTATAATTTACATACTCATACTTTATTACTATACTAGACTACATATTATATACTTTTACTTAATCTGCTGCTATACTATACTAAACTTTATATACATATAGCTTATACACTATATATTTACTACATTTTCACTATTCTATTTACTTTACTAAATATACTATGTATTATATTAATATATTATAATTTACTTGGTTTTCAAGTAACAATATCATAATACTAAATAATAATAATACGACTATCTTGTTAATCTGCTGACTTCGACTATAGGCTATTGGCTAAACAATTTTTTATTGATTGAACCAACTAGTTTTTCGCTTCAAATCCATTTCAGACATCATGAGTGTACCGGTATTATTAATCTCAATATTGGTAGAATAATTCGATACGAACAGATCTAAAAAGCTTAATCAGTGAATACACTCATCACCTGAGTCAGTTCTGTGATGCAAGGATTTGGTCAACATCGCGTTGCCGATATGATCAACGGAAATCTCCAGAGAAGGCATGGTCTCTATGCACGGCATGGGCTGCAGGAAGCCTGGAGAAACCAGTCGGGAACCATTGTCTCATTTGCAAGAATGAACCTTGTCCTGATCGTTGCAGCTCGCAGATTGCCTGTAATTAGGGACAATATGACAATGAACCTATATGCAATATCCAATCAAATTTGGTTTCCATTTGTCCGTAACCCGTGCTTATGGCAACCTTATGGTGAGAATCATTGGTGATGGCCCATGCATGGGATTTTATTTTGTTGGACAGGTTCAGGAACAGCAAAGTGACTGTATATGGTCATGAATGAATTATGATTCATAATTGATCTAACGGCGGAATTAGCGAGCCACTCAGTGACAGAATTCAGGAAACTGCAATAGGTATCTATTCATATACAGAGGACTTTCATTTCGGAGACATTGTATCACCCAAATCGATGGACAATGTTATGCTACGAAGGGCTCCCATTCCTTGGACAGAAATGTATATGAATGTACCACTGTGTTGTACCCATGTGCCAATGTTATGTACCAAGATGTTGTACCAATGTACCTTATGAAACAAAACATTGTACCAATGTGTTGTACCCATGTACCAATGTTATGCACCAAGATGTTGTACCAAAAATAGCAGCTGATATTGCTTGATGTTTTGTTTCATAAGGTTCATTGGTATAACATCTTGGTACATAACATTGGTGCATGGGTACAACACATTGGCACAATGTTTTGTGACATAAGGTACATTGGTATGAAAGACCCATTGTTACAACAATATGGTACATAATTGCAACAATATACAAACAAAAACCCTGCCCTAAACTAAACCTACCTTAAAATTTAAACTTACAACTTAAAATACTACACCCTAAAATTTTACCCTAAAACCCTAAACCTAAACCCTAAACTCCTAACATGCCCAAACTCCTAAACCCTAAACTCTAAAACCCTAATGTCCTAAACCCTAAACTCCTAAACCCTAAACTCTTAAACCCTAAACCCCTAAACCCTTACTAAACTCCTAAACCCTAGACTCCTAAACCCCAAGCTCTAAAACCCTAAACCCTAAACTCTCAAACCCTAAACTCCTAAACCCTAAACTCCTAAACCC
>Ga0126342_10006406_pt1:5000-20861 | contig 20861 bp, 17 predicted proteins | sample Cyp1metagenome_FD_92528 | JGI IMG/M metagenome (GOLD analysis project Ga0126342, IMG submission 92528) | Coral microbial communities from Lord Howe Island, Old Settlement Bay, Australia - Cyphastrea 1 metagenome | ecosystem: Host-associated > Invertebrates > Cnidaria > Coral ...
CTGCTTCTTTTGCCAGAACATGTGCCAACCGCTCCACCAACTCATCTTTATCCAAGGCATCCGCCCAACTGATTCCTCTTTGTCCCAGCTCTGTTCTGAGCTCCACTACTTTCATCTGGCGGCACTGCGCCACGAAGTCTCCAGCCGCAGCTGACGTTGACCCAGTTGACCCAGTTGACCCAGTTTCCGCCTCCGGCACTGCCTGCGGCGCCTGCGCAGGTTCTGCAGGTGGCGCATCAACGGCCTCCGTGGCAGGGGCAGGTGCAGGTGGCGGCTGGAGAACGCCGCTGCGCAGCTGCCACAGGTGCTCCACCAACTCTTCTTTGTCGAAAATGTCCGAGACATCGATGCCTTGGTCGATCAATTCTTTTTTGATTTCTTTCGCTCTCATCTTTCGGATGTCCTCCAGCTCGGCGCGAAGAGTGCACCGCCATTTGCTATGTCCACGGCCTGGAGATCCTCTGTATGGATCCACGAAGAGCCATGGCAGCCATGCGCTCAAATGACAAAGACATACCAGCAGAAGCACGGCCAAACGCCGCCGTCTGCACCATGGCCGTAGGAAGTTAGTAGCCGTCATTGCTTTTACCCTTCTGAGAAGAGTGAATGTGCCGTGGAACAGGGATGTAGGAAACTTTCCGCTGTGTCATAGCTTGTGCCTTCTTTATCCTTGCCTTTACCAACTGAAATGCCTGGCCAAATTAAAGTTCGTCCTCTTTGAGCTTGGGTCTTGAAGCCACAAGTTTTTGACTCCTGCTACAGTACACTGTGGCTGCATTTAACTTCAATGACAAGCAGTCAGCAACATGCAAAAGAGGTCTGATTTTGGTAAGGGAATCTTTCTTGCAGGCAGTTTGATGATTTCGCATTTGACCTTGCTTGACTCTACTTGAGCATCTAAACGACAACATTGGGGTGGGCACTGCGACATGAGATTCTAGAGAAATATGATTGAAAACGTAGGGTGGAAACGGGGGGTGTGCCGAAGATGGCTAGCAACAAGACTTCAGGCTCGGAATTTCAAGCCAGCCAACCACGGGCCCAGAAAAATACAATGTACAGTGATTACATAGCACACCGTGACTTCCAAATGTCAAACTTTGACAACTCTGGCCCTCCTTCACACATCTTGGCTCCACACATTCCAAAGCGCGCTTTTGGGATGCTGTAAAGCGCCTGAATTTGCCCAGTGAGACTCTTCTTGGCTCAAGGATGTCATCCTTTCACCTGTTGAAGGCCCTGCTAATATGGAAATGACCAATCATGTCATGTGCTGAAGAATCTTGAAGTGCATTTGAAGAGATTCAAAGTATTCCAACACAAAGATCATACGAACTACTGATCCAACTGACCCAACAGATCCAATCCTTGGCTTCAACTGATCGAGTCCTTGGAGTCTCTTAGCTTCCAACTCCAAGACTTTTCTGCGACGTTCCAAGGGCAACCGCTGCAAGAGCCTGCATCTCTGTGATCGAGTTGAGGCTTGGTGCAGCACAGGATCACAGCGATATCATCAAGATTCATCAGATATCTCTGATTGAAGATGACATAAAAAGATCTCCTGAGATATCAAATGCACTCAAATACCTCGCATTTTACTTCATCTTTTCGAACATGTCCAAGGCGAGCAGATACAAAGTCAATCCATTAAAGCGATGCCGGTGCACTCAGCAGAAGAATAACTGCATGCATGAAAGCTTAGCCTCCAGAGCCTCTGCATTAAGCGGGCCTGTGCCACTGTGCTATTAGACTCGAGGCAATCTGCCTGAACCTGATGGCCTGCTGTATGGGACTTTTGCTACCGGTGTATGCTGGTGTACTGAAATATCATGAAGAACATAAGTTACTGCCGCAAGTCGTGCCATGTCGTGCCACTGCTGGCTGCGGGGCTTGGGGGACTCTGCACCTTTGCCGCCATGATCTTGGTCTCCTGGTCAGAGGGGATGGTCAGGTGCACCGAAGCAAACCGCAACTGGAACCGTTGAGAATCTCCCAGCACCAACCATTGCTTCAGCTTCAAGGCTTCAAGCGGCTTCAAGCTAATAAAGTTTAATAAAGGTACTCATTTCACCCTGGCTGTCCCTTTAACGTCCTTTTACATCCTTTTACACTAACTCCTTGTAGGATCATGTTTTGTATTCCCAGCAGAGCTTCACCGAGTAGTCGCGTCGCCCAGCGAATGAAAACCCCCAGGAATTCCCTCCTTGAGGCGCCCAAGGGCATTACCTGCAAACTCTTTGCCATTGCGAGAAGCCCATGCTGTGCTGCTGTGTATGGGCGGAAGTTTGGATAAATTTTCGGGGATGCAACTGGTATGGGAGAACCGCACCAGAAATGGTGAAATATGGTGCAAGAGGGTCAAAAACATTGCACCATATGTGTTCAATTGTTCAAAATCTGCTGATTTTCTTCCAAGCTGGTGGCCTGAAGGAGAAGCTTCGGACGGTCGGCCTCACTCCTGGGGATCAGATGGAGAGAATCAGACGCCAAGGCAGGTCAAGGGTCGTGTTGACAGAAAGATTCTGAAAACAGACCTAGCTTCCATCACTCCTGACGTATAGATATAGAAAGAAAGAAAGAAAGAAAGAGAGATAGATAGACAGATAGACAGACAGATAAAGACAGATAGACAGATGGATACATGACACATGATACATAGATACATGCTAGATACAACATCGATACATAGATGATACATAGATCATACATAGGTAGGTACATAGGTAGGTGCATAGATAGATATATGCATCTCAACTTCTATAAAACTCAAAGGTGTTTCCAAACCTTGGCGTCAATGCCTCCGCACGTGCTGCTTCCTCAAAGTGACGCCGACGATGACGATGATGATCGCGACGACGATGACGTTGACCTGATCCAGCTACAGTATTACTGGATGTTTCCCAAAAATGGGGATATCCCAATAGCTGGATGGGTTATTAATAATGGAAATTCCAATAAAAATAATTAGATAAAATGGATGATTTGGGGGGACCCCTATTAAAATAGAAACCTCCTAATATCCAGCTGCAGTGGAAACCAAGGTGAGTCTTCTGTGCATCCAGGCGAGCGTGAGTGTGAGGAGCGGAGAGCAGGGTGGCGTGCCTGTCACAGGCAACTCAAAAATCTATAGAGAATCTGCCAAGGATGACCTTCCACAGACCACTTAGTTATATTATGTTGTATTATATTATATTGTGTTATATTATATTATATCATATTATATTATATTATATCATATCATGTTATTAGTAGTAGTAGTAGTAGTACATGATATAATATAATACAATATAATATAATATAATATAATATGCTATAATATGATATAATATAATATAATACAATATAACATAACATAATATAATATAATATAATATGATATATTATATATCATATCATATCATATCATATCATACTAGATTAGAATATGTTATATCATCTTGTGTTATAGTACTACGTATTGTGTCTGTGTATGAATTGAGCAGCAGCGTTCATGTTGTCCCTCACATCCGGGCACACCATGGTGGTGACGGAGGATGTGAAGCAAACGGCACCAGTCATCATCGCCATGGTAACAGACCTTGGCAGAGCTCTATACATTTGGTCTGTTTTTTAATGACCTTCGGCAACTTGACTCTACATATGTTGGCCATCTTCAAAATCGAAATGGCTTCCCTGCTCCTATGGCTCAACTTGCTCCCTGGTCCCCAACATCTGGGCTGCCGCGCAAGTTTATGTCGGTAGGCACAGTTCGGATGCACATAGATCGCTGTGAACCACCAAATGACAGTATCGCAGTGTTGCCCCCATGATCAATGCACGAGGATGTCTGCGGTCTAGGAAAAGGGTTTAGGATCCTCTGGATACGTTCATGTTTAGCATATTAAGATGGCAAGTCTTAGAGGATTCCTGTGGGTGTCTAACTCTCGGACACTGGTTTTCCGCAACGACCTGCAGCCTACTGCCATCCACCACCCAACTCTGCACATTCAGAGTCTGGGCAGTGGCCTCAGTGCCACCCATGGTCGGTCCTAGGCGACCTTTGTCAACCCCGAATCCAGCAGGTTTCACCGGAAGTCATTTACCAAATGCGGCAAAAAGCAACAATTAAGAGATATTAACAAGAGGTATTAAGAGGTCATAAATTCTCCCTATCGGGATCCAACAAGACCGAAGGATACCGAAGGTGAATCAGGTGATCAATGGACGAGCAGATGAAACCTGAAGTTGGCACTTCGCACTATGACAGGTCCGTGTCTCTGACTTAAGCGGTAAAGGGCGCATTAGTAACTGGGAAACTCCCGCCAGCAGCTAGATGCGACTGCTTGAGGAACGACACTACCCAGTGCGCTTACACCTGGCGCCAAAAAAAACAAGTAATTTCAATCTTCTTTTGACCATGGAATGTTGGACATTATGGCCTCGCGGCCTTGAAGCTCAGGGAGTCGGATCGCTGGTGGAAGGAGATGGAAACGGCAGAGCTGGTCACTCTCTCTGGGATGGTGAAACCTGGCTGGTTCTGGATGACTCGGCTGGATATTGTCAGTTCATTGTCGGATCTCTGAGCAATATAATATAATATAATATACTATAATATAACATAATATAATATAATATAACATAATATAATATAATATAATATAGTATAATATAGCATAATATGATATTGTGGATATATAATATATTATAAACAATAATCAGTTGTCAAATGAGTCTGTGGATTTACTGGGCCACCGTTCAGTGTCAAGAGTTGAAGCAAATGTGACTGGAAAGGCAAGCCTCGACGTCAACCCTGGCACACCTGGCAGCCAGATAAGGCACTGGCCAATTCGAAAGAAGGAGGTCATGTAGGCTTTCATCGCCATTTATAGATAATCATGCTGGAGTCGTAGTTGCAAATGGAAAATCTTGGAAACAAGACAAAAATAGACAAAGAGGTCACTACAAATTCAGGTCAATGCTCCAAGTATTTCTGGGGAGAATTGCTCAGTTGAAGTCTTGCAGTGTCACTTGGCTACGTTGGTGTCTTGCCGCGATGCAAAGAACCAAAACCCTGGACAACCTGCACCCACTGCCCCCCAAACTTTTGCCGAATCTGGGATTCATCTGGGCGCAAGAGAATTGGGTCGGAGAGATCAAATTGCACTTGAAATCGCCAATGAGGAAGACCGACAGCTGTGGAAAACAAGCGAATGTCGCTCCCACACCAAAAGTGCAGGATTCGAAGAATTCCTGCGACAGCTCCTTCGACACATCGGTAGCATCGCCGGCGTACTCCCGGTGTCCAGCAGCAGGGGTTCACGTGCCAACTCTCGAAATCACTCCAACTGTCTCCAACTATCTTCAAGCACACATAGCATCAACTTCTTCAAGTGTACCTTCGTGTCAAAGCTCTAATCGGAAAGAAAATAAATATAATGAACAAAAGGAGACAAGGTCAACATGATCGGCATCGATCTCAAATACAAACTTGCTTAATCTTGCTTATATCAACAAATGCAATGGCTTTCAGAGCTGCTTCATACAAAGGTTGGTTGTTTCTCTTATGGAATGCCTCTCACGATCTCTCAGAATCCATGTGCTGTTCTGGGTAGAGCCCTCCAGCAATGTACATTTCATGCGAGTCATGTGTTTCGGCGCTTCCAAGGCACTGCTGCTGCGTCACTCGGGACATCTACCATGCACACATGACGGCGGGTTTTCAAATGGGAACCCTGGCCGAGTCTGTGGTCCCAAAGGGCCGTAGGCACCGTAGGCATGCGCCCAAGAGAAGCCCCAAACCAAGCGCCCACTGAATTTTGACCCGGTGGAAATTGGCAGGACAGCAATGTGCCAAAACAGGATCTGTAGCAAGTCTTGTTTCCACTTCATGTATCTCAGTTGTCCTATAAAGACTATCCAGACAATGTAGATGGATTCATGTGTTTGTTTTGAAGTGACTAGTGGTATTTCATGCTGCATCTGTGTCTTCTTTGGGCATTTCACCCCTCAGTTTCACCACGCTGCCTTTGTCGCAACCGCCACCTGGCCCTCAAGAAACGAAACCCCACAGGTAGGTCAGGCGACTCCGCCGCAGCTACGGTGCGTGGCTGGCTTTGTGCATGAAGAATGGGGGATTCACCTCCAAACAAATTCAGGATATGAAACTAAGCATAGTGGGGATATGCATGTGTATTTGTATATACTATATACGGTGTATATATATATACATACATATTATATGTGGTATATTATATAATATTATAGATATAACGCAGCGCAGCTACAGGGAAACCTATTGAGTGTGAGCGAGATGATGCTATTGATATAATGACTGGCTGCTGCATCTGCCCTTAGATCACCATGCACTTTCATACATTTGAACAGAATGGTTGTTATTGTAGCCAAGCATGAACTTCCCACCTATCCAATTAAAATACATTACCTGAAGCTTGAGACACTGCAAAACCGGAAAGCCGTTATATGCGGAGCCACCCCCGTTGTACCTGTGGTTTTAGAAATTGGCCACACAATCTGTCTCGAAGCACGTATCATGCCTGAACGTGTCGCTCCGCATCCTTTGTTTGTAACCGATCCGGAGGGAAAAATGGATGCCATCATATGTCCCATCCTGATCACGAAAGATCCTTCAAGTCCCATATGTCCCATTGAAGTCTCAATGAATTGCTCGCCAAATACATCGAAATCCACATCTTAGAATTTTGACCAGCAGTGTCATGCTTCGAGATCCGAAAACATCTTTGCCATCGATTTGGGTCAAACGCGAACACACCATTGGGTTGGTGTGTTCAGACCGCATCTCACGCAACTGACTTGGCAGGTCTGTGGTGCAGCAGCCATTGAAATCATTGATTCTGGGCTCACCAGGCACAGGGAAAAACAAAACACCTGTGTGTGTGTGTGTCTATGTCATTCTGTGTCTAAGATCCTATTTATATCTTTTGAAACCTTTTTCTATGCAGCAAATGTGAATCATATCCAAGGCTGCTGGAGATTACCTCCTGCACGGATTATACAGTCCTCGGGCTTTTGCTCACAGAGCTTGTCTTCGCACTCGCCACTGCCCTTCCCAGTGATCATCCCAAAGTGCAGTGCTAAGCTGAACGAAGATTCTCCATACGCTGATATGTCTTGGCGTTGCACGAAGATGTGAGCGACCAACGCGCTCGCACTGCCCAATTCGTAGATTGCTCCTGTCGCATCACCCGTGCGTCATACCTGCATCAAGGTATGCCCACAACGCCTCGCATTCTTAGACTGCAATGTATTGCAATGTATTGCAATGTATTGCAATGTATTGCAATGTATTGCAATAGTTGCTTCCTAAGTCAATATTGGTATATAAAGATTACTGTAGGGTGAACATCGACATGGAGGAACTTGGCCTCAAATGGCTATAGGATGCTATAGGATGATTTTGTGAGCGTGAGGCAACCCTTTCCCTTCTGGACATGCATGACATAACCCAGTCATACCCAATCAGGGGCCAAGCGGGTTTTTTAGGGGGTCATGTCACACAGGCAAAAGAACTCATAGTATCAATAGCAAAACTTGAAGTCAAGAGGTAGGTGACTAATGTTACATAATGTGACTGGATGAACAGTGATTCCTTAATGCCATGAAAAGGCTTGTGGAACGGCTTCGGGTGACGAACGGAGTGGCCCCCAACGGTGCACTTGCTTTGAAAAACAGCCGTCCGTTGCTGGGGCAAATCACATTCACCGATTGCTGAACAGCCTAAGCCGCTCTAATATGCTATTACAGTATTCTTTGTGAGCTATGCTTGTTGAATTTTAATTGACCGTACAAAGATCGCAGCTCACACGTGTGTCCAGCAGTCGCTGCGCATTCATGGAAGACCAGTGCTGCCTGGAAACCGCTTAAATTCTGTAGGTTAAGAGTCTGAGAGACTTCGCTAGCCAACTTGGTGGTCGTTACCTTGTCACGTATGTAGCATTCTGTAGCTTTGGCACAATAGTTTCTAGAGGTGAATCTGGTTGGGTTCTGACTTGATTCGAAGTTCCAGTCATCAGTCAACGCTACCATTTTCCATCATGTTCCCACCACGGAACTCCGCCCTTCTTCACGCATTTGGACCGCGCATTCTGTGCGATACTCTATACATTGGACCATGGGGGAGAACTAGGAAGCTTCTGAATCTCTTTTTTGAGCGAGCTTAAATTGGTCGCAAATACATGGAAATACATGGGAACACTGTAAGACTTGTGAGAAACGCGAGACGCGAGAAACCTGCATCTCTATTGATATTCAATGATATTCATAGGATTGCATTCCATGCTACCACAATCTGCAGTCCCTTGTCCTGTCAAAGGCGATTTCCAGCTTACAGCAGAGCAGAGCGTTTAATGACGCAAATCGACTCACTGGAACTTCGGCTTTCATGAAAGGAGCCGAGCACGCAGCTATTGAATCAACAAAGAGCACAAATCCATGGTACCCCATTGAAGGATCAGTATGCTGTGTTTCTGTTCCATTGTGAATTTGATAAATTAACGGATGCCAAGGGATGTTAAGACATGTTAAACCTATGCTTTCGTTATGGTACTTGATGTGCACTCTAGGCATGCTGCGTCAGAAAGTCCAGTGACGTCGCCAAGTGTTGGCGGTTTGATGGTGCGCCGTGCCAAATGATCGGTGAGCGAAGAAAACGTGCTCGGTTCGATCATTTTCCAGGCGTACCCATGGCACTTCAAAAGGCCAGGAAAGACTGTGCTGCGGAACTCCTTGCGAAGTTTGCCAAGTTCGTTGACGGCTGTGTAGTCGGTGTCAGGTGATCTGCAGCCGAAGCCTAGACCTCACCTGAGCACCGAGACGAGGCTCGCCCGTCCAGATCAGGCGCCACAGTTTCAGCCCTCCAGGCTGAGATGCTGAAGCACTATATGAGCCGTATCCACTTTGTGACCAAATCCGAAACACCCGAAACATCCGAAACAAGAACACAATGTGCTGGCAAACAAATTATTGCGAACAAGAAACACAACAAGAAATCATGATCTCCCGGTCTTATAGCTACCGGCTCATTTCATCTACATGCCAACCTACAGAGTCATGCCACTCGCGCAGGATCACGTTGGGGTCCCAGCGAAATGAAACGGCAGGACATGGCACATCAAAGCCCTGTTGCAAAAAAGCTGTGCTTTCCAAACCCGGATTGCCCTAGGTTGCACTGGTGTAGCCGTCACCAAAACCAGTACAGTCCATACGGTCATCTAATGTCATCAGCATACTTCGTTCCCCCAAAAGACAGAGCATCAAAAAATGAATCCTGTGGCACACTATGTTCTCCTCTTATTCTGCCTCTTATGCAATTATATATAATTATATTCTTAAGATTTCTTAAGTGTCTTGTTTTGATTGATATATTCAATAATTTCGAACAGGATTCAAAGATCTTTTTCCAAGCATCAACTGCCTCACATGGCTCAAGGCTTTCGGCGATGCTACCATCTCCGCTGTGGCGATTTATGGCGATTTTCACACCCTCAATGCTCAAAAACCTCGGGTCCAAGGCAATCATGACCATTGCAGGTTGATCCAGGTTGGATAGGGAACCACCATGGGACCATGAGGATCGGACCACCATTCCAGGATCTGAACATGATATCATATTATATGATATCATGATGTTGCAAGTTTTCTGCGGCACTTTCCTCAGAATCCTCCCAGTTCATCATCCGCCATGGAACTCTCAAGAGATCCTTCCAACATCAGCTGATTGGTGCGAGGAGTTGGCATGTCTGTCTCGAAGTTGTTGAAGCCCTGAAGCCGAAACTGGTGGCATCCTGCTGGGCCCAAAAAAAAATGTTGGGACCGCCAAGAAATGGATGGTGAAGCCATAGTTTAAACGTTTTGAGATTGTCATTTTGGGGGTATATTCATATGTATAGCCTATTTTCAGAGACAACATGTGGATGGCAAGTGAGTTGCGATGTGCACAGGACGACTGAAGACCGTGCCAAATCTTCTCAATGTTCATTCCGGATGCAAAACAAAATCTGACAAGAACTTGCTCTTGAGTTCGTGATTGCAGGCTTTACCGCCCCAGCCTTTCCCATGAAGGATGGATTCCTTGCCATTCCAAAAGCAGATGTGTGGGTATTTAGAAGTCATAGTACAAAGTTAGGTCCAAGTTAGGTCCAAAACCGGCTTTCGACAACAGAAGCGTTGCTGGGAGAAATGGTTGATCTGTTGGCCAAGGTTCACATCCACGTAGGCTGGATCCTCCCACTTGGACTCCGGATATGGCCTGGATCCAAAGACGAAACAAACTGAGCTGCGACATTAGGAAAGAATTATTAGAGATCTTCAGGATGAATTGCTACAGGTAGGTAGTCCTGAAATGTCCTGAACCATGATGAACCGCATTTGATTTAGTTTGACTGCATCTGATTTCTCTTTCTCAGCGCTCATCCGGCTCATCCCGAGCCCAAATTTTCACAAATTCTCTTCCTTTCCCTAAAGAAAGCTGAGTTTGACTCAAAATTGAGGACCCCATAAATGCCATAAATATTGCTGTTCCTTCGTTGGGAACATTCTATGTACTGCTGGCTTGGCTTGAAACGGTCAAAACTTTGCGTCCACGTTGCACGGGGCACATTGGCGGGCTTTGCATCTGCATGTACTGCTGCTCCTTGCAGTGCTTGACAAGGTTGATTGGAAACACTGGGTGGTATCCAGACTTATCATGCACCATTGCTGTCCCACAGAACTTTGTAATTAGCTATTCTATTCTTTTTACATCCAGCTGAAGTTTTCAACCTCTCACTGTCAATGCCTGAGGGTAGGGGCTCTTGAGGCAAAGAACACTGTCAGGGTTGCCACCCAACAAATCTTTGGTGTCCGTTGTTGTCCTATATTTGTTTCTTCGGAAGTAGCTTCCTTTCCAAGTCTTCAAGCGGTCACAGGAGCAGTCCTGGAGTTGCTGCATGGCCAAAAAGGCAGCCGCCTGGTTGTAAGCGAAGTTCTCCTGGCGTGAATGTTCCTTCTCTCAAACACATTCTGTGTACCAATATGCGAAGGGGCTGCGGGTCGTTTGCTTTGCTGGAACAGCTACAGCTAAAGAATAGTGTAGCTGCGTAGCTGTGCTTTCATCTGCAGCCAACAAAAACGAGTGTTTTTAGTAGTGAATGAAAATATGAAGAATATCTGTTTCCAAGCACCTGTCAAAACGCGCGTTGGACTGGACACATAAAGTCACAAACTTGTGGTGTCTACCTGGACTTTGAGTGTGGACAAGGAAAAGGATTGGGAACGTTTGAAAACGCATGCAAACAAGGAAAGCAAAGAGGGTGGTACCAAGTATCTGGCCACCCTCACCCGATCGTTGTCATTTTGGGCCTCCTTATGCAGAAGGCGGTCCAGCAGTAGACCTGTGAAACTGGATACAAAGGCATTCCACTGCAAGGGTGGGTCTAGGTCTGTTTCGGGGTGACGAGATTGCGCCAAACCTCACTATGCCAAAGAACGTGGAAAGCCCAACAATTTGAACCATGCCGATTTTTATACACCGCGGAAAATTGTAGAAAATTAGGGCCTTTACTCTTGGGATTATCAAGCAGTATAGGTGCTACTTACCCCACATAGGTGGATTTTGGGGGTCCAATTTTTCTGCTCAAACATGACCAAATTTATGGCCTTCCATCTGGTCAAATCTGGTCCAGCCTCGCAGGTTTAGCAGCTGCATCACTTCCTGCTCCTGTGCGCAGTGGTGACCGTTGAGCTGTGATCAAAATCGGAGAGAACAGCAAAGAGGAATCCATCAGAATCGGATGGAGACAGAAAATCCTATACAGAGCGTCAAAGCTGTCCAGAAGAAGTCTCCTTGCTTGACCTTCTTTGCACCTAGATGTACTGTGTCAGGTGATGATTTGTCTTGACAGTTTTAGCTTGGAAGCTGGCGCTACCGGCGCCTGGCCCATCTGAACTTGCTGTTCCATGGCCACAGGCTCAAAGGGTGGCGTAAGACCTCGGCTTTGGCGCTGGTGGGACTATGATTAGACAAAGCTCAAAACATGTGGTGTGGCTGATATGTTTCAACAAGCTGAAACAACCTGAACGAAAGAATCATATCAGTGATATCAAGTGATATCTCTGAGTTTCGGAATCGTTGGGAGATCTGCTGATACCTGCCACCTGTCAGCCAAGATGCCAGGTGGGGGCGACAATGGCGACTCCTGCCAAGCTCCACGACCCAGTCGTTGGATAGTGATTTCAATGTGGATCTGGATATGTATTTACACGTAGATGTGAAAGTAGACTACACTTATCAGACAAGTTTCAATATTCCAGGATTCAAGACTTGATACATTGGCACATATATATATATAGTATATATGTATGTCATGTCATATGGATAATTTGCAATAGTTTACTAAGCTTAAAAGCTAGCAATGCTGGGATAGTTACCCCTACGAATCATCATTCCAGCGACCTCGCCACATACGATTGTGATCAGATTCATCCAGATCTACCATCATATGTTGACACACAGGTTTTTGTTGGATTGCTTAAAAAGGTCCGTTTATACCCGTCATTATATGTATGTATATATATATATATATTCTATACATATTATATATATTCTATACATATTATATATATTCTATACATATTATATATATTCTATACATATTATATATATACATCATTATCGTTGTGCCATATGCAGCCACTGGACAGCCAGGAATTCCCGGAATTTCCGCCATGGCCTGGGAAGACATGCGTTCCTGCAAGGCCTCCAGACTCTGGCGGATGGCCTCCTCCAAACCTGCGCCGCAACTGGTGTAGTTTGGCGTTTCATGAGCCCAAAATCAAACGTTGACACCGTTGACACTGTTGACACAGTTGACACAGTTGACAGCTATCAACAACATTCCACATCTCTACAGATTCTACAGAGATATTACAGGGTCTCATGCAGGGTGGTCTTGCCATGTCTTGCCACGTCTTGCCTTCTTGGCCTTTGCGGCCGGTCTTCGGTACGGATGTCTTGGAGGTCGCAGGTGCACCTCATCCCAGCGGTGCCCCTCAACCCATGTCATCGATGTCGTTCCTGGTGACCTGGTGTTCCCACAAAACATCCCACGAAACATTATATATGTATAATATATCTGGGTCATTATAGATAATGACATGGGTTTGGGGATTATATATGAACATAGAGACCCACGAGATCATCTCAGATCCAAACGCTTTGGCTCAGCCTTGCCCTTGGTCTTACGCTCCTCCTCAGGATTCAGGGACTCCTCTAAAATAGACTCCGAAGCCACGGTCTCCATGTCTCATATTCTCATGCCAGTCATACCAACATCTCCCAGTATGCTCCATATTTCCATCATGATTTAAATACTGTAGTAATCCATATTTCAGCTTGAACCCCTTGATGCCCAACGTGTTCCACACATGTCCAGCCACTCAGCGGGTCGGCGCTGGCACCTTCTTCGCTCGCGGCTTCTCATCTTCCGAGCCAGAGCTCTTCCCTTCTGCCAGAATGTCCTCAATGTCCACACGGCAACCGTTGCCTCGGTGTTCAAAGCGAGGTTACCATGGGAGATCAACAGTTCAGGCATCCTGACAATGTTTGACTTATTGATGTTCAAAAAAATGATAAAAATAAGAATCGTAGAGTAAAAACGGTGAAGGTGTTGATGGAAAAACCAAATGGCAATGCCAGCTGCCGACAGGAGGCGGAAAACCACAGGCCTGTACTGGTCGTTCCTGGCATTTGCCAAGCTCCATTTTTGCACAACTACCAAGGCACAGCTACCAAGGCACAGTAAGAATATGTAAGAATCATGGCAATGACAATCAACATCAAAGTCGTTGGCGAAGAAAGTTGGAGGCGATATTGATGACGGCAATGAATCACTTTGTCTTGACCAAAACTTGAGAAGCTCTTGGGAAGGACCATGTCATATCTGATGAGAATTTCATCTTGGAATCGATTTGGAATCTTCTCTCGGTTCATGGCCGAATCAAATCTACCAACCCCCACTGCCTCGCATGCGTCACAGCGCGATTCTGGAAATGCTGCAGGTTCTCATGTAAGCCCTGCACCGTGCAGAGGATTCGACCGATTCATCCACTAGCCAATCAATGATAAACTGCCTGGAGCTTTGCAGGCATTGCTGAAATCCAATTAAGATTAATCTCCCATTCTTAGCATCTCTTAGTATCCGTTTTCTCATTTCACATCATTTCCACGTCTTCCCATCGTCCAATATCATCCAATATGAATTCAAAAGTGACAGCTTTTCCCGGACCTGAACATGTGCAGTACAAACGCTGCTGATCTTGCGGCTTTGGAATCGCTGGAACCGATGATCCGAGAACTTCTGACGGAACAGCTCCTGGCATTCGTCCAGCATCAGTGCATCATCAGTGCGCAGATGCAGATTATACCAATCGAAGCAGTATGAAGAACAAAAAGTATCAAAAAGTATGATGGTAAAAGCGTGGCCTCTTATAGATCTTATAGTACCCAGCAGCTTTTAATAGCTTTTATTATGGTTCATTTTGCATCACCCTTGTCGTTTTTGCCGAAGGCTCGGCATCATCTGGACGCAGAAAATTGATAAAGGCGTAGCCAACGTTGCTGCGGTTGTGGACATCCATCCTGTAGCTGGGGGAGCATGGACTACGGGGACAAGGATTTCCGTTCTGAACATGTACAGCAAGTCTTCTCATTTTCATGTTGTACATTCCACACATGCAACCACTTTTGCCATCTCCAACTTCCCGAGTTGCTCGAATGAGTAACAGAAGTGAACCACTTGTGTTTCAGGCAAGTGGCGGAAGGTAGAAGAAATCAAAGGTGCCGGTAAATCCCAAGTCATTAATCTCCTTGCGCACGCTGCGTCAGTACGTCAACTTGGAAAAAAAAAAAACTATGTTTAAGGGGGGATAACTCCACAAAAGATACTTGAAAACTTGAGCAAAACAAGTTTAAGATATACTTATATCATAAATATATATATATTATAAATATATGAGACGGGTTTGTTGCCAGCGCTGGAAAGTAGGCGTTCCTCATGTTCTTGTATCCTTTGGGAAATGGTCATAACCAAATAGGATGTTTAAAAGGAGGAGGCCTGGAAAAAACACATATTCAGCTGTAAAATGCACTTCCTTAGAACAATGGTAGTCATTAGGTTCAAAATGTTGCAAATTCCAAGAAGAAATTCCACCCTAGAAGAGGAAACAGTAGATATCTCCACTTTGAAGCATTAGCTGCAACAGAATATGTATGTAATATAAAATGCAAAATTACAGTGGATAAGTTCAGGTTATGTACCTCTCATAAACAATAGTTACAGTATCCTTCTTTTTGTGTGGCAAACATCATGAAAATTGGAAATATATATATATATATTGTTTTGAAACCTAGGGATACACTACTGTCATGTTTCCATACAATTGTGGTAATTACAATACCACATTCTTTTGAAAAAAATGAGTCGTCTTTGAAACACAACCTCAATTCATCTACAAGGCCTGTTTCAGTTAGAAAATTAAGGAAATTCCCTGGTGTTTTCAAACAGGTGTGTAAGTACACAACAATGCGACAAAGAAAATGCAACATATTGAGCTGCGCAGCAGTTGACCAAAGAAAATGCAACATATTGAGCTACACGCAAAATTGCAAACAATATCAGGCAATGCAGTTGTTTTCACTTGCTTTCATTGCCCAAAGAGAGATATCTGTATATAATCTATGAAGTTGTATGCCTGTGCTACATTCCCAGCAGACAATGCTTTGAAGAAATGAGGTTCTTCAAAGAAGTGCAATTTTCCTTACAAAGCATCCACTTCAACCAAAAAGTTGTTGTTATTTACAAGCTGGTG
>Ga0126342_10006407_pt1 | contig 20858 bp, 20 predicted proteins | sample Cyp1metagenome_FD_92528 | JGI IMG/M metagenome (GOLD analysis project Ga0126342, IMG submission 92528) | Coral microbial communities from Lord Howe Island, Old Settlement Bay, Australia - Cyphastrea 1 metagenome | ecosystem: Host-associated > Invertebrates > Cnidaria > Coral ...
GGATGATTGTGGATGATTGCGGATGATGTTGGTCAGTAGACATGTCTAAACCTTGAGACAAGCAGAGCTGGTGCGACAAAGCTTGAGGTTTCAGTGTTAGTGGATTGCAGACTCATTGCAGACTTGTCCAACTTGTTGTACCATGTTGTACCTTTCTTTCCCGTTCTGCTTGATGGTGGCGGCCGACCAAGTCTGCATTCTGTACCCGACACAGCAACTCTGCTCTGAGGATACAACTTCTTCTCCGAGAAATGCGAATTCAGAGGATGCCTTGCCCAGCTTGCAGCAGCTTAAATCAAACTTCAAAATTCGAGATTTGCCAGTCCGTGTGTCATCAGGAGCCTGGCAACATACACCTACTTTGAGGCAGCGCTTTCCGGCGCGTTGCCAAACTCATGAATGTGCCTTCATGGTTCTTCTTACATTAAAAAACGATAAAAAACGTGTATACATGTATATATACATATATATATACGTGTATATATATATACACTGTATTATTGATATTATTTGTGTTCTCTCATCCCCACTTTGTTTTCGTGCCAAACTGGCTTGCAAGGCAGCGATAGCAGGAGTTCTGCTTGGAATGACTTACTTCCAGATGTCCATGAGACTGGCAGGAGTTATCAGGCGCACCACTGACACAGAAAATGCTGGCCTGTGCATGCCTGTTAGAAGCATTCTTATTTCAAATTCCTTTTGAGTCTAGGTTTTGTTCAGTGTCATTGAGCCCTTGCTTCAATCTGTTTTTCTGGCGTTTGTTTGTCCCTGTTTTGTTGCTGTCTTTGCATTAAGTCATTGATGACCCCGAGCAACTCAAGAAATTGCATGCTTGTCTTGGCTGCAGTCGCCTTGGTCTGGTCTTCGCAGTACACTGCACCCTGGGTATGCAGGCTAGGAACCCGGTGCCGGGCTAAACAGGAGCGGGGTAGAGACATGTAGAGACATAAATCATCTCGACATGTGAGTATTTTGATTGTACTGTGATGCACTGTGGTATTTTCTTTTTGCAGAATCAGCTTTGTAGGGGGGGTTGTATTTGCTGAAATGTTAGTGGCTGGAGTCTCATTCTTACCTGTTATCATTGATACTGTGTGCGCTCGCCCTTTTTTGAGTTATTTGCACTTCACTACCTCTCTGCCTCTCTTCTTGTCTCTCCTATATTTGGCTATCCACTTTCCTTCTCAAATAGTATATAGCATGTACATATATCCATGAGCAATGTGCGATTTCAAGAGAATTCGCGATCTCAAGAGAGGGTAAGAGGTACAACATGGTACAACAGTACAAGCCATCCAGAACAAAGGAAACTGAGGCTATTTGAGGCTTGCAATGACATGCTAAGTTGAGTTCTGGTCCACTAAAGTGTGCTTCAGCTGCAGCTGGCTCCAGCCTTCTAAATCAGCCAGAAACTGTCTGCGTGGAATTGGAGGCCTTGCAGGGCCTACTGGCCTGGCGGGAAGGCTATACAAGCTTTAGACGAGAACGTGCGGCAGGAAGCGATTGGGAAAATGCTCTTGATCTGTGTTTATTTTTTTTGGTATTTGTTGGTTCTTTTTTTGGTGCGATTCTAGACTAAATCACAAAAAGAAGCAAGACACCAAGATGGCTCAAGGTGGCCAACGACGGCTGGAACAGGATGCAATCCTGGGACACCATTAAAGGGTACTGAAACACGATCTGCAGGATACTACTACACTGGCACCTTCGTGATTGCAAAGGCAGGGTCCCACGCAAACACATTGTCGCTGTTGCTAGAGCTGAGAATCTTAGTGACTTAGGACAGTGATTCTTCGGAGCATCCCTCTTTTATACTGGTTCTGCCAAGACACTGCAAAGCCACCCATTCCTTGTGTTACCAAAGAGTTCTGTTCCTTCAGCCGACTACACATTCTCTTTTTATTTGTCAGGTCATGTCAGGTCATCGTGGTGTCAGAATGTAACGAGTCATCTTTCATTCTCTTTCAATCCAATTTGACTCTTTTGAAGTGCCCTCCCTTTGTCACACGGCAACTGCAGCAAAGCCGGAGGTAGTGATGGACGCAATCCTTTTGAGAGTTCACGGCTGAGATTGCGATCGTGGCAACAGGGCATCAACACATAAATGCAGTGATTGTTTTCATTGCTCTAATACCCTTGCAGTACCTTTGTGTGTCATCTATTTCCTGGTGACAGTTGCTTTTGGAAGTTCAGATGATGGAAATGGATTCATTGTTTGCATTCTCATTGTGGAAGCGCTTCGGAAAGTTGTGTTTCCTTGGCTAGAGCGGGCCTGTGCTGGAAAAGGAAGGGGATGGACTATCCCCAATGAGACAAAGTATCAATGAACATCTAGTCAGCTAAGCTGGCTAGTATATCTACGACCACGAATATAACGTTTCTGAGGAATAGAATCCAGAGAGATCTAGAGAAAGTGTTTCGCTAACTGGATTCGAAAGCATGAAATAGGCGTCTTATGGCATCTTTCTTTTTCTCCCGTCCTTGGTCCTGGTGAACCCGTGATCCCAACACTCTTTCATCCAACAATTCATCCCCTTTCATCCTTCTAGGGTTTGGATGGGTTTGGCATGGGAACTGAACTCAACGTCCTTCCCTTTCACTCTCGTATGTGTCTCGTATTCCCGAAGAATTTGAGGACTGTGCCATTGCATTGGGATTCATTTTCCTACTCGCATTGGGATTTGCTGCGCATTTTCTTTAGAGATTCTCCTGCCTGTGGGTTTGAACCTGGAAAACAGCTGCTACATCTACAGCTATTGCAATCTACAACTCAGACGTAGCTCTCGACTTTGAGAGTCTACATGTAGCAATCGACTGGCAGTTCCACTGACCATAAAAGCGCTAACTCCTGTGGCGATGGTTGTGTATGTTGTGTGAAACGTTCCACAACATTCCACAACCAATTATTACATTTCAATTACATTTCACCATTTCACTCAAGAAAACAATCTTCAGATACCTTAAGGATCCTTTGAAGATACCTTAAGGATCCTTCAGGATTATCCACAATGCAATTCCGAGTCCTCAGGTTGGTCCGCCAGCTCTGATGTGCTGGAAGCTCATGAAGCCGTGGATCGTGGAAGTCTGGTCGCAGTCTTGTTTTGCAATCTTAAATTATCTTAAATTCTGATGTCTTGTTTTTTCATGTTTTTGTTTTTTTTTATCTACTTCAGATTTGCATTTTTTGACCTTTTCAATCCTTTTCATACATGGTTGATCATGTTTGTATCTCTTCTATTCTCTTCTTACATTTTTTGCTCGTTTCTAGGCTGCATCGTCTACTTACTAGCTGGCTTGCAGCCAGGTAGAGAGGTGCGCTTGGGTCACATGTAGCAAATTGTAACAAGATTTAAATTGAGCGCAAGGAGCACCTGCCCTTTGCAGGCACCACTAGCAGTCACTAGCGTCGTATACCGCATAGATCTGCAATGTCTATTTCCCTCAAGCAATCAGGATGTATCAGTATTCAGCAACCAGTGCTACTTCTAGCAATAATGGGAACGAGAAAACTAAAGACACAACATGACACAACCGAAGAAATGCGAACTGCTCGTTAAGGGTCAAATGTTTGATGCAGATGGAGGAGTACAAGAGTTTCCAGCAAAGGGCAGACACCCTATCGTGTTGCATCTCTTGAGGCAGTCTGCTGTCTCGGTTTTTGCTTGGCTTCTTTCGCAAGTGCCTCAAATCATAGCTTCACAGTGCTATCACCCAGCGCTCTAGAAAATGCAATGTTGAGGAGTTTCAGCATTTGAAAGTGTCCAACTCATGCAAGGTTGCCTCAACCTTTTGCACTGACCTTGGAGAAGAACAAAGAACTTATGGAACAACTGTTGCTGGCGTTGTTTGGACATGGCTTGGCATGAAGTATTCTGAATCTTATTTGTGTACAGTGTTGAAAATGTAGAGATGTGTGGAGTATAATTTGGATTGGTTTGGTCTTGTTTCATCTCGTTTCCTGAGGCTTGGCTTTGGGAGCTACTGCCCCAAGATCGGGGGCTGCAAAGCCGCCTCGCTTGGAAGAACTTGCATGATGTCCAATTTGCATTAGCAGCTGTAGCGGCTCGTCCGCACATGTGTGAAGACCTCTGCCAGGTTTTACCATTGGCAGTGTTGCTGATACTTCTTTTCCTCCTGGTGCGCCCTGAGACTTGTGAGCTCAAGTCACCTGCATCTTCGACTGCTCCGCTCTTGTACAAATCAGAAGATACACCATGATTCACCATCAGACACTGCACTATGCACTTTACATCACTTTACTATACTTTACTAGATTTACGGAAATTATTTGGACATATGTGGAATGCTTCTTTTCCTCAGATCGGTGGTCCTCTACTCGCGACGCAACAAGGGGCAAAGGGCTCAGAGGCGATCAGAAGCTGAGCATGCGGCAGCATGCGGCAATAAACAACCCACGAAAACGACAAATTTCCAAGAAAAACATACAATCGAAGAACAAAGATATCAGTAAATCATAGCAATTCAGCAACATGGGATGTTGGACATTGTTGGACACTGGAGAACAGACACTGCACAAGTCTCTTGCACTGCAAAGATTCGTGCTGCTTTGTGTCGAAACATTGCTCCCAAGGTTCTGAGAAATGTGTCAATCTTCCGCGCTTCTTTCAACATGCTCTCCGCAAATGAGATGCGCGGCATGGTGTTCAAGCCATTTCCTCAGTCAAAATTTCATGCCGATCATTCATAGCACATCCCAATACTAAAGATCCTGATTTGTAGTAATTAATCAATTAATCATAGTGTAATCGCAGGGATGGAAGCCAAGACGAACCAACACAGAGACTGAGGTTTGATCCTGAAGGGGTGGTGACAACTTTGGGCGAGCGAAGTGGAGAGGAGCCTTGCTGGGCGCACTTGCTGTGACTTTCCATGTTAAGAGCAGATAGAGAGAGTTAGGCAGATATAGACATAGACTTTGACATAGAGTCTTGATTTGTCTTGAGATTTAGATGTTTTGAAGTTCTCGATGTTTGAGTTTTGTCATGTCTCGTCCGAAGCTTCAGGATTGGATGACAGACTTGGGCATCCAAGACAATCCGGTTCATGAAGAAGTAGGTCATGGCCTGAAAAAATTGAAAGCGGCGGCGTTTTGTTTGCAACCTGTCTAGAGCTTGCATTTGTTGCTGCATTTGGGTCATTAATTATGTCAATATTATGGCAACAATACACTATCGAACGTGCGTTTGTGGTTGGCATTGTCTCCGTTGGCCCCTGCAGGTTGGCTTCTGGGTTGGTCATTTTTCTACGTTCTTTTTGCATGGCTTGTACTGACTCTGCAATCAGCACGCCGCTCAGAGTTTTGTATTAGGTCAAACTTGAGAGGTATTGACTTTGGGGTTGGAGTAAATTGTACTTGCAGAGAGACGTGCAAATGTTGACCAAAGACTTCGCAGTGAGATGAGAATTGTTTGTTGTACGGTAGTTTTGGAGATGTCTCCAACTTGCAATACTCAAGCTACTTGCCCCAGGTGAACTGGCCGAGCTTTTCCTTTCGAGGGTGCTGTGCAACTCGGTTTTCTACTGAATGTCGAAGCTATGACACATACCCTCTTCTCGCATTTGACAAAGCTTATCATGTCTTCCACTCAATACAAAGCAACAAAAACATTTGCCAATGGGGAAAAAGAACTGGCAAGAAAAAACACCATGGGGTGGCAAGATGTAGCAAGGGGATGAAGTCTAGCGCATTTGGAAATTGAGCGCGACATATTGAGGTACACGCAGTTGCTTCCGAAGAACACGCACAAAAGCGCGAAATAGGCCATGCTTCCCAAGCTATGCCGAATTGATCTGAATTGTGTTGTTTGATATTTCTTACAGCAATTCGCTCCGGCTAAAACCTTGAAAATTATTACTGGCAGCTATTCTTTTTAAACAGACATTCAAACGAACTGGATCGGAACTGTTTTTCATTTTTCAGGAAGGCGCACAAGCACAGCTAGTGAATAAACCGCTTTTTGCACCCTGGGTTGGCTCCAAACGGAGTGCGGCCCTTGGTTCCTCTGAGCACAATTCGTCAACCGACGGCTCTGGTACATCACAAACAAGTCTCTGATGGCTTGTGAATTCCAAGATTAAAAAACTGGTGTTTTCCTAGGCGTGTGTTTCTATGTTTGTCTTTGTATTTCTGAAGACTGTTTGTTGTAGACCTCCCAAAAGGCTCATCTGAGCCTGTGCAGATTTGCCGATACAGAGATTGGCGATTGCCCATGGGCCCAGCTGCTTGAAGCAGCTTCAAAATCCTGCAAAATTTTGCAGCGCTCTTCCCGGATTTTTTCTGGCCACGGTAGAGCCCACCCCAAGGGGACGGCTCAACCTGCCACCAGCCCCATCAAAGATGCCACTGGCACTCGGCCAGATCACTAGGATCCGGCGAAGAAAGGGCCCAATTTTCATGTCTTTGTAACGCGTTTGGTGAGAATAGATCCAGAAGCAACTGGAACTGGCATAACAACTGTGTTGGAATCAAATCTCAAGTGATGTTAACATATGTTAACTAGTTTCATCTAGCTTCAGATTCTTATTCAATTCTGTCCTCTTTCTGGCTCTAAGCAGCTGCTTACGTTGCTTGACAGGCATTTTGACAAGCAAACATGAACTTTTTCCAATTGCTTTGCATGTTCCAACACGACAAAGAAATAAATAAACATTCACATTGCATATATTGCATATCATTGCATGGTGTAAATCTCTGGAAATATGAAAGTGGTGTTGGTATTTGTTGGTACTCATCAAACCGGTGCTTTTTAAAATATCTTAAATACATAGTCACATAATGTCACATAGTTGTTAGGTGCTGTTCATGCCGGGCGTTCCAGTATCCTCTCATGGGTTTCCCGTGGCAGACAGCTGCGGCCGCTGCTGTTGGGGTTGGCATTGGCATTTGCTTGGAAAAGTTGCGAAGAGTTCAGACGGTGAGAAGTTCAAGTGATGTAGTGAAGTCAGGTGTTGATGTCTTCGTGAAGAAGGACCAACTTGAAGAAGCAGTTGCCTCTTGTTTGAAAGCCGTGGGAACTCCTCCCGACAAAGCTGCTTTGGTTGCAAAAGTGTTGGTAGCAGCGGACTGTCGTGGAATACCATCACACGGTGTAAACAGGGCAGAGATGTATTGCGGTGAGCTTAAGGCAGGGCTGATTGATCCTACGGCCAACCCGAAGATATCAGCGGATTCACCCAGTGCGGCAAATGTGGATGGATGCAATGGACTTGGTGCTGTGGTGGCAGAATTCGGAATGAAGTTATGCATTCAAAAGGCCAAATCCACGGGAGTTGGCTTCGTTGTGTGCCACAATAGTAACCACTTTGGTATCGCTGGCTATTGGTCAGAACTGGCGTTGAAGGAAAACCTCATTGGTTTTGCTTTCACCAACACAAGCCCGTTTATGGTTCCGACCAGAGCTTGTCAACGTGCAGGAGGGACTAATCCGATAGCATGCTACTGCCCAGGAGAAAACGGAGATAGCTTTCAGCTTGATATGGCTACGACCACTGTGCCAGTAGGAAAGATTGAAGTCTGCCATCGCAAGGGCCAGCAGATTCCTCATGGATGGGGCGTTGACAACACAGGAGTTCGCAGCACCACTAGTCCAGAAAAAGTTCTCGTGGGAGGTGGCTTGACTCCTTTAGGAGGGCTGGAAGAAACAGCTGGTTACAAAGGCTATGGATTGAACATGATGGTTGAAATTTTGTGTGCAGTTTTAAGTGGTTGCCACAAAGTGGGCCCGGATGTGCCTCCCTGGAGAGTGGATCGTGGTACACCAGTGGACTACGGACATTGCTTTATTTGCATCGACCCCACAAAGTTACTGCCAACTGGGGATTTCCAGAAAGCTCTCAGTGGGTATTTGTCGACCATGCGACAACTTCCACCAGGGGATGCAACACAGTCGGTGTTGGTCCCTGGCGATCCCGAACGTGCCGAAGAAGGAGATGCCGCAAAGCACGGAGTGCGCCTCAACTTACAAATTTCTTTGGGTTTGAGGGCTCTGGCCCAGAGCTTCAACTGCTCTCAGATGCTTCCGCAAGAGATTCAGGGGCTTCCCGAGCGTGCCACGGCTCCAAAGCATCCGCATACCGTGTGAAAGCCACAGTCCATTGTATACAGTAGGAGACGTGGACAGTTGATGACAGTTGTGCATTTCTTCTGGCCTCGCTTAAAGTACCGTGTGAAAAGATATGAACAGTCTAGTGAGTCCACACGTGTTCACAACATTTCACAACGGATTATTTGGCAAATTTGGGCAATGAGGAAACGGGAATCCTTCCACATGCATCATCATGCATCCATATGCCATATTGAAACCTGATGACATGTGTTTGTTTCTTTGGAGGCTCAAGAAATTACGCGTCGGTAGCGTACTAGTCAGTCCCTGTTCAGCTCACTAGTGAAATCATCTGAAATCTGATGATTACCTGGCTTTTTATTCAAGTATTTCAAGTATAATTCTACCTTACTAAAAGATCTAATAGACGGTGAAAGCATAGAGCCAATGCTTGGCCGATCAATCAAGTGACGCAAACAGACTCCAGGATGGCGATGGCATGCCACGACCATAGAATGTATATGGAATACATTTAAGTAGCCTGCATGTGTTTGAGAATGCAACCAAGACAACCAACATACTTTGCCTATATGATTACATAACGAGAGATCGGTGTTTCTAGTCAACTTTACTTGTTTCTAGCTTGTAGAAAATCAAACATGAAAGATATGTGCTGGACAGCTTATTCAACTGCTTTTGTGCGAGCTTCACGCATGTCGCCTTTGCTCGGCCTGAGCTTTACATGTTTTTTGCTCTGGGCCGACGGGAGCAGTGTGGAGTTCGATGATTTGCAAGCGGGCTTGCATTTGGAGGACTGATAAGAATCACACCGTCAGGATTGACAATGTTCAATTTTACGCCATTCGTGGAAAGGCCAAGAAATCAGGAAACGTAGCGTCAGCATGCGTTGTACGATGTTGTATGGAACCTGCTGCTGTTTTATGGTGCTGCATGGCTTCCAGTTTGGGGGCGTTATTTACAAAAGCCGGCCAGCAGGCTGATGTTGTTTGCTGCGAACAAAGTGAGCTTAAAGGGTCTGAAAACTCCAAAGTAGGTGGTGGTCTAGGTGGGAAAAGGAGCGCTCCCGCTTGCTCTCAAGTTTGGCATTCCGAAATATTCCGAATGTTCAACAGGATCAGGTTTCAGTGAGGTTTCAGCTTTGTTCAGAGGATCAAAGCTGTGGGAGCTCTCCAGATGCAGCTTGCTGGATTCAGCGTCGGGCCAAACGCCTGAGTGAGACCTTCGCCAGCAGATTTGCAACAGACTTTGTAACGACATTGTAGATGTAGATGATGTAGGTTCAAAATGATTCAAATCCTCCAGGCTGCCGATTGCGCCTTTGGGCACAATACAGGGGGAGTTGCATAGGAATCTCCCTGACAGTATTATACAATTCTAGTGAAAGTGGCACGTAACTAAGCAAGTGGATCTATGATGACTGACATGACACAGAAAAAGGAAACGATTGTCAAATTTGTATGAAAATACCAGCACATACTGTATCTTGCGGTCACCAAACAAAGTATGTCACTCAATTTGACGTTGTCAGTTCCTTTTGGTGGGCTACACGACTGTGAATAGTACAGTTGCATGATGTCAAGAGGGAGAGACAACGTCGCTGACACCCAGTAATCGGTTCGGTTGAACCTAAATTGTATAATCTTGTAACCAAAGCTGTATAGAGTTTCCTACTCCTTACTCTCCAAAGCTGGACCTGCAAAACGCTGCGACCTCTGAGGGAAAACGATGCCGACAGCAATCACTCTCAGCAGTCGGAGGGCAGAGCTGGCGTAAACGCTTCAGATGTTTTGGGCAGTCAAGAGAGTGATCACACACTGGTGTCCACCAACGCATCCAAGTTTTACTGCGATTCGCACACTGGTGGAAGCTGCCGATTCTGGTCTTGTTCGTCCTCTCGAGGGCCAACAATGTGCAAATCGTCGCAGTGTCGCTGCATGCCAGGCTTTTGTGCCACAGCTGGTGTTTGCAACGAGCGTAAACAAGAAAATGTCGCTCATGTGGCGGATACCTGCAATCGAGATACTGGGGGCAGTTGTCGCTTCTTCGGGTGCTCTTCATATCGAGGAGCAGTGGACTGCATCGACGGAGGATGCGTTTGCAAGGCAGGATACTGTAGTGCCGATGATGGCAGCTGCCACCAACCCAAAGCGAGGATCAAGGCACATGTGGTTCCTGTGAATTTGCAGCAGAGAAACTTCCCATCCTCCCAGGCAGAAAGTGCCCAAAAGGTTTTGTTCTCGGACCATACTTGTGGAGTAATGCTGTCCAGGGCCAAAGATTCTTTCAATCTCTTTCCAGACTCTTTCCAGATCTGCCCTGGAGGTCAATCTTCGCACTGGACTTTGCTTCAGTGGTGGTGGCTCTCGCGCTCTTACTGTGACCATGGGGGTCCTTCGAGCTTTGGAGAGTTTGAAATTAATCCCACATGTAGATGCGATCTCAAGTGTTTCTGGTGGAACTTGGGCTTCTTCTATCTACATGTTTGCCAAGGACGTCAGCATAAAGGACAGGTGTTCTGACAGGATCAAATAGAACGATGTTTTTTTTTGGCATCAGCATCAGCCTGTAACCACTATAAATTATCGCTGATGATCATGTCCAACCATAGTATTTGTTGGGATGTGGTTGGCCTTCATGAGCCTGCCCCACGCTGGATACAAGGACATTGTAAATTATTGTGATATGTTCATGCTTCAAACATCTTCAAACGAGTGTGCAGGAACTACTCGGCGAAGATACCACCCCAAATGAACTGACTATGGATCGGCTGCTTAAGACGCCAGCCAGGCTTGGTGTTGGGTTCCCAGGATTCCGAGGCCAAATTTTCTGGCCGAATTGATTTGTTGGCTTCGCTTCGCTTCGCTTCACTTCGCTTCACTTCTTGGTGCAGATTCATTGCAGATTTATTTTCTCATTTCATTTTGGTGATTCTCTAGTTCTGTTTCCATGGTGGCTTGAAAATGAATGCGAGCCTGAGGCTGTGGCCACTACAAGCATTACTTCCTTGCTGTGGCACAATGCAACTTGACTGTTGCACTGCTTGCAGGGTCTATGGACTCATACTTCTACTTAAACATAGTGCGGCTATTCCGATTTGTTTTCTTCAAATACATCCTAGGTGAAGTTTAACAATCCACATGAAATGTGGATTGACAGCTACGCAAAAGCTGTTCTGGAGCCCTTCGGGTTGGCCAACAGGTGCGGCATGGTGCGGTATGAGTGACCAGCAAACTGTTGGCAGTTGTTTTGAAGTCAGACAGATTCAGATTGAGATTTTAGAGGATCTGCCGCGATCCACAGATCTACGCATGATCCACACGTATCTGGCGTCAGGAGCCAATTCATGGCAGCCAACGAAGAAAGTCTTCAAGAAATCTTGAGACGAAACCCCAGCCTCAGCTCGGATCAGTTCCAAGCAGGAAACTTAGCGATGCGAAGTGAATATTGTAGACCCGATGAGACTGTTTTATGTTTTAGACATTTTAGATCATTTTAGACTTGCAAGACTCATCACTACTTATGACTACTTATGGACTTGACAGATCTTGACAGGCGTTCTGCATCTTTCAAAGGTAAATTGAGGTAAAACAAATGTAAACGGCAACTGCGGGGAAGGCTTCTTGCCAAGACAGTTTCATAAAGCGTCTCAGTGTAGCGAGGTGCCCAATCCTTTGCGTCCAAAGACGTTCTGGCCTTGAAAGCTTTGCTGGACATATCGAGCTTCAATACTACCAAGAAATCCACTGCAAGCAGCTTGAGAGTGGCCAATCATGATCAAAACAAGACACAAAGGTGAAACATGTAAGTAGGGGAGAACAAAAACCATCAAAAACAAGAAATTCCTCCAACTCCAACGGCATCCAATGGCTCCAATGGCTGCATACCAAAGCTGCCAAGGTACATCATGGGTGGCACAATACTGGCCCCGGTCGGCTTGCTCGCAACAGAGACAAGTGCAGTGTTCGTTCACCCAGAGAGCAGCAAGCAGCAAGCATCAAAGCATGATTCCATGCTGATTCCATGCTGATTCCAATGTTTGCTTTGGTTTTAATAGGTTTTAATATGTTTTAATGATTTCTCTGAAGCTCAACTTACAAATTGTGAGGTCTCTTCAGATGTCGCCTGACTACACTGGATCTCCCTTCTATCCAAAGGAGCCGCCAATGTATGCCAATGTATGCAATCCGTGACAGCAGGAGTTTCATTTCGACTGATGTGTAGACTACAATCTTGAAGGTGCTTTTGTATGCTTTTGTAATCTTTTATTTTTTTGCCCAAGCAGAGTGAAGTTTGGACCATCCGTCTCCGGTTTGCCCTCCGGCAAAAGAACACATACAGGTCCCCTGTTGCCAGGATAGTTTGGTCCACTATAAAGGGCAAGACAATCGAGAATTCTTGGTCGGTGGTGGCTTCGTTGCCGCTACCTCAGGATCCTCATGCTTTCTCCATGTTACTCAATGCAACAAATTCGATATCAAAGCGCTATGCCATGCAAAGCGCTGGTACAAATTGCTTCAAAATGCTGCAAATATTTGGATGTTCTGTTTGCGAGCCAGTAGGGGACTGCGAGATTGCAAAGATGGCATTGTGAGAGTGCCTGAGGAAAGTTTCGCGTTTGGCGGTTCTGCACCCTCGTCCGTCAGCTTCTCATCGTTTCATGAAATTTTGCCCATCAAATTTGTGCTGTCACATGCTGTCACCTCATTGATTTGTTGAATTTCAGGCACAAGGCCAAATGGGCGGAGAAGCCGTTGAAATGGAGGAGACTCCAGAGTGCAGAGTTGATGGGATGCGTGAAAATCAGCTCGCATGACAGAAGTACTTGAGTACTGGGAGAGACATTGAAACATAATGAAACATGATGAAACATGTATGAATGTGCTTATGCAATATATACAGATTTCGGCACATCCGCGGGCATGCGGGCATAGTCTGGTACACAACACAATGCAATACATCTGAGTCATTCACTTTGGCATCTTACTGGGATACAAAGTGATCATTTCGCAACTCCATGTTCTACGAAAATATATTAGTTATCAGTTATCAGTGCAGTTACAAGGCAAGCTCTAGTAAATGACTGTGGGTGCTGCCTTCCCTAGAGAACCCATGGCTAGAAATGCGCTAGTCAGTGCAACTGATACAACCCTTCAGGGATGATTAGCTGCTTATCCAAACGCATTCTGTGTCAAAAGTTGCAGTGCAGTGTCTGTGGAATTTATTTTGCCCTCCGCCTGCCCCAAGCTTCTTGATCCACCTACTTTGCTTGCGCAAACACCTGCACAAAAAGAAACACGCGCAAACAAAGAAAGGTGCGTGTGTATATGTGTCTGTGTGTGTGTGCGTGTCTGTGGGCACACTCTTGCAGTACTCATTTCAACACATCGCTGCATTGCAAAATACGTCCAAAGCATCGCAATATATCAAGTGTCAGAATACACAACAGTTGAGTGCAGTGCAAGACAAAGCAGTATCACATTGAATTTTGAATTCCCTTGTAGAGACCCTCCACAAACATGCATAAATTTCAAACGTGTTTGCGGCTTTCATACACAATTTTGTAACTGATGTTGACAAAACTCTGCTATTTGTGCATGCGGAGTTGATTTATGTTGACTGGAAAGCCTATGGCAGGCGCCTCCAACTGCCTTCAGCCTCGCTGACGCAATCGGTATCAGCAGTGCAGCTTTCGCCTCCGTGTTGGTTAATGTCGCCAGATTGCACTATGGGAATTCGATGGAATTCGATGGCTCAACATTGGTTTTTCAACAGTTTCTCACCGAGCCAGTGAGACATCACCTGTTGCACATTTGCAGCCTCGAAGGCAGGCTGGCTCACCAGCGCTGCCTCCTTTGTAATTGGCCACGAGGCAGGGAGATTTTGGCCAGGAGAAAGGCATTGGTTCGATTCAAAACCAGCAAAGAGTCAAAGCAAACTCTAGATTGTGGCAGAGCACTCTCCATGCTAGGCTGAAGAATATTTGCCTGTCAAAGATGTCTGGCCAGTAACCTCGAATAAGTTTTCCACTTGGAGGCCGGGACAGAAAACAAAAACCAAATCTAAGCAGTGCTCAGCAAGCATTGTTCACTCTTTCAAGCAGAGTTTGGACCTATGAAAGCATGAAGGCTTGTCAGTGGATGCTATATCAGCTAGCAATGCCCATCAAAGTCATTAATGACCTATGACATCCTTTAAGCTACACATGAAATTTGCATAGATGTTATGCAACGTTATGCATAAATGTTCTGAAACATTTGGCATCCAGCAAAGGCTGAGTCGAACATAGTGTGTAACAGACAAGAAACAACTTCGCGAACAAGGCGAACAAGTTCAAACTGCACCGGTCGAGCTATTAGAACCTTAAGCCATCTCCTAATTTATGTCACTTTAAGATGCCATTGGTGCCTGAGACCATTGCAGCAGAAGCGCATTAAGTTTCAGTTGGGGCTATTGCTGGCTTTATTGTCCATGCATGTCCTTGCTTTGCAGTTGTCGTTCATATGAAGTGATTTGCACGTTGCAAGTTCTCCAAAGCACTGTCTCCAGTGTGAACAGCACCAAAATTCAAAGCATTGTCAATATGCAGTGTACGGGATACGATATGACAATATTATACAGATACAATACTAATACGCGAATATATACACTTACTATCATTTACTGTATAAACTCTATATATATATACTGTATTATCGAAGGAAGTGTAGAAGTCAAACTTCCGACAATGTAGAGAGATGGAAAAGCAGAGGTGGGAAGAGTCAGAGAAGAGAAGAGCAGAAGAGAGAAGATCTGAGAAGAGAAAGAATGAGAAGAAAGAGGATGCAGGTGCGCGAAAAGGTAGGAAAGTCGCGATTCACTGTGTTTTTCCAATGATTTGTGGTACTGGAGGGTCGAAAAGTAGGCTCGCTAAAGCGGCGGATGCGGAGCCATCTGGCCAAATGAGAGATGAAAAGTTGCACGCCATTGCGGCGCGAAGCACATTTGCAAGTGAAAAAGCTAAAAACACCTCACGTTCGGAGCACTCTTGGAAGTTGACATGTCGAAAAAGTGCACGCCGTTGTGGCGCGAAGCACAGTTGGAAGTCACAATGTACAAAACACACGCAGGTTTGGAGCACTTTTGAAAGTTGACATGTCGAAAAAGTGCACGCCGTGTGGCGCGAAGCACATTTCAATGTCAAAATGTTAAAAAACACCAAATGTAATGTTTGGACCACTTTTGGACGTTCAGATGTCGTTTTGCGTGGCAGGTGCAAGGGATTGTGCACCTTGTCAAAAGCGAGCAAAACGTGAGGAGTTTGTAGCAGTTTCAACTACAACCACCACTACATTACACACCACTCCACTACATTACATTACACCACAACTGCAAGTACAACTACAACTACACTTACATTACACAATAGCACACTACACTACACTAATTACATTACACTACACTACACTCCACTAGACTACATTACACTACACTACACCTAATTACACTACGCTATACTACACTACACGACCCTACACTACACTACACTACACTAACTACAACTACAACTACAACTACAACTACACTACATTACACTTCACTACGCTACACTAACTGCACTACGCTACACTCCACTTCGCTACACTACACTACCCTCAATTACACTACGCTACACTACAACTAAAACTACAACTACAACTGCAAAATGCAACTACACTACACTACACTACACTAATTACACTACACTACACTCAATTACACTACACTCCACTCCACTACAACTACAACTACCACTACAGCTACAGCTACAACTACAACTACAACTACACTACATAACATTACACTGCACTACACTACACTGCACTAATTACACTACACCACACCACACTACACTAATTGCATTACACTAATTACACTACAGTAATTGCACTACACTAATTACACTACGCTACGCTGCGCTACACCACACTACACCAACTACAGCTACAGCTACAACCACGCTACTTTACACTACACTACACTAAACTACACTACACCACCCTACCCTACATTACATTACGTTACGTTACGTTACGCTACATTACATTACATTACAATACATTACATTACATTACATTCATCACACCACCACAAATGCAACTGCAACTACGCTACACTACAGCCACAACTCCACTACACTACAACTACAACCACAGCTGCGCTACACCACACTACATCCAGCAGTTGTGGGTGAGGTGACCGACCAGGTGACCACTGCAACCATTGTAACCGCTCCAAAATACACAACTCCAACCACCTTTCAGTCCATCAGTGGATTCGCTCTGCCATCCGTGATTCACAACAAGAAACCTCTCCTATAGGTTTCCTATTTTTGAAACTTTCGCCACCGCCTTGCGCGTTACGGCTGGATCTACTGGTACGACATATATAAATGAATATATATATATAGAGAGAGAGAGATAGTGTGCGTGTGTGTGTGCAATTATAGAAAATGGAATATGTAGATAGCAAAGATTATATCGTGGATCGTGAAAATTGACAAGGTTTTACGATCACTATCATTTTGGCCCTTTTTATGCCACAATGTTTTCCTAAAGCCAGCATTCAAGGTAAGTCTCAGCTGTGAGGCCCGCGCTGAAGTATCAGCTTGGTGTCAGGAGGCTTAGTGCGGTGGTTAGAGAAAACCGTGCAGCAAAGTTGTTTGCCATTTTGAATTTTCTTTACAGACACTGTTTCGGAATTGAATATTGAGGATGGTGCTGAAGTCGACAACACTGGCATGACACTTTACTCAAGTGTGACAGTTTTCCGCAAGCAAACAGGGCAGCTTGCATGGTCCATCGAATCAATGCATTTTGATATGTTATGATATATTATGATATATTATGATATATTATGATATATTATGATATATTATGATATATTATGTTTTCTAAGGATGGCCCTCTTGCAGAGAAAAGTGCCCAAGATTGTGGCTGTTTTCGGGACGAACAGAGAGCTTGCTGAGGCTTCATCATGTTATGTCAAAGCTGATCATGAATGGTGTGGGAGGAATATTTGATGGTTCAGCATTTATTTGATAGCCTTTGAATCTCTTCGAAAACAAATTGCCAGGACATTGACTTTTGCGATGGCAACGTCCTACGGTTGTCCCTGAAGAACAAGGCCTGTTCTTCTGCAACTGCACATCCTCAACTCCTTCACGTGTTGAATAGAATCGTTGCCCATTTCAAACTTGAGAACCAAAAAAAAAACAAAGCAGAACCAAAGCAGGTTTCAAATGACTTGCTGGACAAGTTTGGCTATGTCGCGGAAAACCCTGGGGAGTATCTCATCTACAACCAGGCCAGGCATGCGGCACGGAGCCACAGTCTTGCAATCACAATCAATCACATTAATATAGATTGTTTTAGATCGTGTTTACTATTTTTTCTTTTACAGTTTTGGAATGTTTTGGATGTTTAGCGTTTAGATTTTCCACCTACGGTAGCGGTATCTCTTTACAATTTTGTTGACAGTTTTTGGAGTCCTTTTATATCCTTTCATCACCTCCAGCGTCTACAGTGCCTTCTCCGATGGCAGGTTTTTCACTCTGATGACTTGGCAAAGCTCCTATGCAAGTTTGAGAGCCTTTGATAGTATGATGATTTCATACCTTTTTAGGGAGATGCATTGTAGGTGTCACATTGTTTTATGATGTTCCATGTGTACGTATTGGAACTGTATGCTGTGAGCAGAAGAAAAGCACCTGTAATTTTGCTGTCGCACACTGTCGCAGAATGCAAGCAGAGCTGAGGAAGAAGCGAAAGTCCGGGGAAGCGCTAGTTGTTCAGCAAGACATGGAGGTGTCCGTGCATTTGCCTGTCTTTGCACATCTTTCAATCTGTGTGAGCGCTCTTTGAGGTGCTAGCAAACAGCAAATGGGGCATTGAGGGCAACTGGAGAGTGTCACTTGGTGGCATGCGATCATTCGCACTCGACTGGGAACAAACATCTTGAGCGACGCGGTGTTCCTACATGAAGACTTCTTTGCGAAAACACCTTGTTTTCCGAACAGGTGGTATTGTGGCGTAGTTGACGCAAGTTCCCCACGAAAGAGTTCCCTAGGAGGTGACACAACGTAACACTGAAGCGGTCCCAGCAGTTTCCGAATTTGACTGAAGAGCATGCACAAAGCACAAAGTGCCGTGCTGAGGTCTGTGATTTTTGTGTACTTGAACAGCTGCAAGCGCTTCACGGTCAACCTTCCACCAGAAACACTTCAGGCCGCAAGACGGACGATGCGAGGGGAGCAAAAACGAATGACCAAGTTATACGTACCATGGTCATCCATGGCAGGTTTCGCAGGACATCATTTCACCATAGTGCATGGTTTTGTTGCTGTGCAGGAAGTGGAAAAGGGCAGCCGGATCCCCAGCTTTGACATGCCTTGCCATCATTTCAGTGTAACTTCTTTGCTCTAAACACCTGGGCACATTTTATGAATTTTGATGAAACCGGTAAGGTTTTGCCAAGCTTTGATTGTTTAACCCAGCTTCACTGCTTCACAAATGATGAAGACTGCCCAAATGCAAAATGCAGCATGTCAGAAGATGATACAAGACGTTCAATCATGTGTTTGATTTGTACATATGATTACATAGGATTGTTCAAATGATACGTAGTTACAACTTCATAGTTGTACTTATATATATAGTATAATCACACATGATTGCTACTGTTTTTGAAATCCACTGTGTGTTACAGTATTGTGTGCTATTTCTTCAGCTTTGTGCAGGGTGGGGACGCTTTGCCAACTGGCCTCATTTCAAAACGCCTTGGGCTCAGCGTGACATGGGATGACTGCAAGATGAGAACCGCGACGAGCGGATTGCTAAAGCACGGAGCAGCAAGGTCCTCGCAGAACTCTGGCAAGTTCACTTCGTATACGCCTGAGCAGGCCGGCGTTATCCAGCTGATGAATTGCCAAGTTTGATTATGTTTGATTCATTGAAAATGTTAGAGCCAGTAGAGAAGTGGGATTGTCCGAAAAGTCTGGAGGTGAATCTGCTTGCAGCTTTTGGAGAGTATATGATTCGCCACAAGCTTACACTGCAATTTTGTTTCTTGTGGATTCAAAATTCTCTGTGTAATACGAAAGACTGCCTTTTCTTAGCTTGGCATTTTCTCGAAACCCCTGCCGAGGTTCGAACACTGAAATGTTCATGCGTTTCTTTCAATGATCGGTGCCAACAGAGCGCTGAAAAGTCAGCTGCTGCATGGCGTCCAATGTGCCGGATTGGCTGCCAACTAAGAAGCCATAGGTATTGGTCTTTATTGCCCAAGAAACTTGTATAATCAATCGATTATAATCGTGCACGATTCTCTCCTTGCATCTCCTTGCCCATGCTGCTTATTTATTTGCATCATTCTCTGTCTTGTTTGAACGTAGTTTGACTCTTTCTTGTCGCAGCTTGATTTACGCCAAAAGCGCTTAACCAGCTTTGCAGAGTTTACAGAGCTTAGGTGAATGCAGCAAACAGGTTCAAGAAAGACAATTCATCGTTGACATCTTCTTGTGTTGATGGTTCTCAGCCATGTCCACTGGTCACTATTCATTATTTCATCTCATTCATCTCATGTAAAGAGAACTTTCCACACATTAGCCACTGCAAATGTCCTGAAAGGTGAAGAGTTTTTCTGCTTTGAGTATCTTTGAGTGATCAATTGATCAATGTGGCTGGCACTCTGTGCAACTTTTCTTCTCCATGGAAGCTCAAGCAGCTTGGGCTCCCATCTTGAAACAGGAGATCTGGAAGTGCTGAGCGCTTTGGACGCGGTTGATTCGGAATGCAAGGTCGACGTTTTCCCCTCTGGAAGCTGTGAAGCTTCATGGTTGCAACGAAGAGCACAAAAAAGAGGGACTGAAGGGAACAAAGAGACTGAAAAGACTACAGCAGAAGCTCCAGCGGCCTTTGCAATCGGCACAAACTCGATACAGCCACACAAAGATTCGACACAAAACAATGCCAAGCCTTTGAAAGACGGCGATGCTCCGGGAAAGGCAGGCGTGGAAACGGCCATGACACAGACTGCTGCCAATGCGTCAAGTGATGCAAGGTTCTGTGATGGCCACACAGATGGCACCTGCAAATATTTCAGTTGTAGTTCTTGGCGAGGGCCTACACAATGTGTCCAAAATCAATGTCGCTGTCAGCCTGGATATTGTGCAATAGGTGGCAAGTGCGTTCTCAATGTCCCTGACCAGAATTTGCTGACATGTCCACAGCGCACCGGTGGTACGTGCAGTTGGTTTGGATATTGCTACCAGTACCGTGGCCCAACTCGCTGTGTTGATGGTGAGTGCTTGTGCCAGCCAGGCTCCTTGGTTAAAAGTTAAAAGTTCTTATAGGCCGTGCCAGCGCCCTGATGGACTTGTTTTCTGATATCCTTCTTGCAAGCCTTCTTGTTTGTTTTTTGTAGATAGATAGGTAGATAGATAAATAGATAGGGAGATAGGCAGACAGACAGACAGACAGATAGATAGATACAGATAGACAGATGGATGGACGGATAGATAGATGGATGGATAGATGGATGGATGGATAGATCGATCCATAGATCAACCCATCGATCGATGGATAGAAAAATAGAAAATTATGTGGGTATTGTGTTAGATGATGTTTGCGATACCAGTATTAACATAGACCCGGGCAAGCCGGCGGCGGAAGTTTCCCAAACATAAATGACCTATAGTTCAAAGACACCCTGTCCCGACCGTGTCCTTCCCTCGACAACCGTTTGATTTTTTCAGCGAGA
>Ga0126342_10006408_pt1 | contig 20857 bp, 12 predicted proteins | sample Cyp1metagenome_FD_92528 | JGI IMG/M metagenome (GOLD analysis project Ga0126342, IMG submission 92528) | Coral microbial communities from Lord Howe Island, Old Settlement Bay, Australia - Cyphastrea 1 metagenome | ecosystem: Host-associated > Invertebrates > Cnidaria > Coral ...
ATCTCCTGCATGTTGACCTGTCCTAATTCAACGTATCGATGATAACGTCTCCAGATGTTGGATGCATCATTCTGACACTCTGGCTGGATTGATCCCGTGCGGAACCTCATATGGCTGAAAAAATGATACATGTTCTATTTTGTTATCGATTTCTAAATGCGACATGATGCCAGGTAGTGGGGGCGAGGTGTTATAGCCATCTTTGCCAAGTTGCGATGAACCCTCGCTAAGAAACGAAGCAGTGGCCAGCGGCTGCCAATCGCAGGAAGAAGCGGAAGGACCTGCTGAATTTGCTAAGCCCGGACGAAGCGATTCACTTTTGGCATATTTTGACCGTTTTGACCTAAGCAGGCTGGAATCTTCAATCCTTCTATATAATCTTTCACCAACCTGTGAGTTGCACAAAGAGTCTCATGACCTGATAGTCCTAAAAGGTATACTTTTACAGCTTTTACAACACTCGCAGAGATCACGAGAAAACAGAAAATCAATCCAGCCCCTTCGCGCAAAAATGTGGTTCGTACAAGGTGAACATGCTTGAATCAACATCGTGGAACTGGTTGCATTGGAGTCGGGCTTGGGTATCGAAGATCTGAGTATTATCTTGCATTGTTGGTTCATATCGCACCCCACTGTGACCTAATTACACGATCTGTCAAGATCTATCAAGATCCTCCAAGTCCATCTGTCTAAGATTGTCCAAGAGCCTAGAAAAAACTAAAAAGTGAATGTCCAGATATGTCCAGCATGTTCTCAGATGTTCCAGCTTTCTGTAAGGCTGGTCTGCAGCCTCCGTGGTGCGCTCGCATCGTTGCACACCCGCCACATGCAGTGCCCAGCATGCAGACAAACTGCCCAAGGGACAAATGTTTGACCCATCCTTCAGAGCATGGCCAGCGCATGGCTTCTGAAAGCGGCATCAACATTGAGAAATATGTATATTATATAAAGTGCACACAGTAGTAAAGATTCAAGTGTCAACAAACCTGGAGTCTTGTGCACACTTATATATCTTTATGCATGCCATACTGTATCATCAGGCTAAAATAGGCTAAACACGGCTATCCTGGCCACATCTGGAAGCTAGACAATTCAAAGAAAGTGCATCTGCACGAATGCTGCAAAAGAATGCCTCGACTCATTGTTTAGTTGTGGTTTGATCATGGGTTCGATAAGAATGAAGCAAAAGGATAGCAAAAGGTCCTCCTGCTCAGTTGCTAGCTTGGACAATGCAAGCGTCGCGGGTGAAAACATAGGCCCGCCTCCGCATTTGGCTCAAGGCTTGCTGCGCAGAGATACCACATGTCGATGCAGATCCATCATGATCCATCTGCTGCATTCAATTGAAGCATATTGAAGCTAGCTCGATCTGACTGAGCTGACTTTTAGAAAATTGTGTTCATGGCATCGTTTACTTCAACGATGACATCACGAAGACACTTTGCCCTCTGCTCGCTGCAATCTTTTCTCAGGATGCACACCTCTGCGGCCTCACTTGTGGACGCCTAAGAGCACATTTACCAAGCATTGAATCATCGAAATTCATTGAATATCATTGAACTGAATATACTGAAACCTGCCTCCAATGTCGCGACTAATCCGTCTTGTTCCTCGCTTCTCGATGTCACGGCTTGCGCTCATCTCATCGATGGTTGGGGCTAACATATGTAAGTTCAAAAGAGGCTCTCTGGGCACGTGTGAGACACATTGGCGGTGACATTGAACGTCTTGGAACTATGGGTCCAGCATTAACGCTTCGCGTTGGACTTCTATTGGGTGTATGGGCTCCGTTGGCAGGGCTCCGGGCCCTTGGAGAGGAGCGCTGTGGTGCTGTGGCACGCGAAAGGCACTTAGAGAAATCTCTCAATGTGACCATGCCACGGTTTGGGGAGTCCAAGGTGGCAAAGAGCTGTGCTACACGTTCCCGTGAGAGCTCTGACAAACCCCAGCGTTGGAAGCCATGATAGAGATCTCCTTCTCTGATAAAGCCATCGCAATTTGTGTCCAGGCCTCTGAACACATTGGCCAAAGATCCACCAAATCTGGGCAGAAGAAAATCTGTGATCTCTTCATCTGTCCACTCACTCGAGGTTCCCATTGCCTCTGAAGGTTCTGACCATTCTGACCAGCCACCCTCACCCATAGCTCGAACTGAAAAAACATAGGTTGTGAACCTGGCCAGTGACTTCACAAGAACCGGCGGTGCCTTACAACGCAAAAATCTTGCTGTTGGCCCAGGCATCTTCCCGTTCTCGGTGTCTGCGCGCCGGGCTGCCACCTCCCAAAGCATCGGTGGAGATTCGGGCAGTGCTTCGCCCCACGTGACTTCAATACTGGTGGAGCTTGCTGAAATGGCTGTGGGCCTTGCGGGTGTTTCAGGTGCCTTGGGCGCTGTGCGCAAGACTGGAGACCAGTCAGAAGGTCGTCCAACACCAGCACAGTTGCGAGCACAGACCCGGAACTTATATCGGCTTTCAGGCTGAAGGCCGTGCACACTGCCCTTAGTGCTGGTCACATCCAAGGCGTGGTAGTCCATGTCACAATCGCAAAGAATCCCCTGCAGTGTGTAGCCAAGGATGCTGCTTCCACCTGTGTCGAGTGGTGCTGACCAGGACAAATTGACTGATGTCCCAGTAGGATCCTCCATAAGCTTGGGAATTCCTGGCATTCCTGGCACCACTGGGCCGGAGGTTGCAAGAAGCTCAGTGCAGCGTGAGACACCGACCCTGCTATGAGCAGTAAGGCGCATGAAGTAGCGCTGGTTGCCTTGCAATCCATCCACAATGCCTTCGGTTTCATCGCCGCCGAACTCTTTGGTCATGCGCTCTGTGGGGCTATTCCAATCCACCACCTCAAGGAAGTACTTCTCCAAATGTGCCCCTCCATCATCTTCCGGAGGCTCCCATCTAAGCCGTAGCTGGGTTTGCTCCACCTCGACCACAGATAATGACTTTGGAGGTCCTGGTGGCATTGCCAGAGTACAAAACTTTCCTGGCTCAGAGCTCTGAGAAAGGCCTGATGAGGTCAAAGCAAAGACACGAAAAGTGTAGAAAGTATTTCCTTGCAAGCCGCGAACAGTTAATCTTGTGCTTGAATCTGTGGTTTGAAACTGCAGCAACTCGTCAGGTGACTTTGTCTTTGCATTTCTTGACGTGCTTTCTGCATGTCCCTTCACAAGATACCTTGCCACCTGAGCATCTGGTGCATCCCATTCCAAGACCATCCCCTCCTTCCACACTTCTACCTGTCTTGGCGCTGATGGTTGGGAGGCTCCAGCAGTTCCCATGCTACTGGTATAGACCTGATCGCTGCATTCTGACCAGGGCCCAGAGTCAGCCTTGCGGCAGCCTCTGACGCGGAATCGGTACATTTGTCGAGCTTGAAGGCCTTCCACTGTTGCTTCAGTCTTGGTCCCTGTGTAGCGGCACAAATGCTCAGTCTCTTCTGGCGGCTCCACACTGAAAACCCAAGCCTGCTCACCGCTGGTCAAAGGCTCTACAAAAATCTCGTAGGAATCAATTTCCACTTCGGAAGTGCCCCATTGCAAGGTCACAAAGTTCAAGCCAACATCTGCTGCTTCTGGTTTCTCCAACTCAGATGGTGGCTTGAGGGCTGTGGTCAGTGGTTCTGACATGGTGCTCCACTCTGAGGTGCCAGCCTCATTGTGGCATCGCACCTGCAAGACATATGCAATACCAGGCTCGACGCCTTCCATGTGATACTCTGGCCACACATCCGGGCCACTGAAAACCAGAGGCTCCTCACCTCGCATGAAACGTTCCTGTTCCCAGAGCCGGAGGTCATGTCCCAGCACTGGTGCACCACCCTCATCCAGTGGCTCACGCCAGGCCACAACCAAAAAACATCCTCCCACGGAGGTGCCAGTAGAAATCAGAAAAGGAGCCGAAGGTCTTCCTGGCCGCCGCGGGAAAACACGGAAGGGCAAGGGAGGACCCACGGTGCCAAGGGCATTGCGCCCATCTTCTGAAGCACAAAGCTGCAAAGCCCAACGCCCATCACGTCCTCCGGAGCTGCCTGTGTGACAAGCAATTGGAACCCAATTCTTACATTGCATATTCTTACGGTGATCATGTGTGATAACAAAATGTAACAAATATGAAGACAAAGAAGGAATCAGAAATTTGAAATGGATCAGGTGGGATCCTGGGAATGGAGGTGAAGGGTTGATGGAGATGAGATGGTCCGGACGTCAATTATCGTGCATTTGAGGAATGCCAGCAGCAACCATTTTTCTTTGAGACATGACAATTATATCATATGCCATATACAGATATATACAGACATGAATCATCATGAAGTACCAGACCACAACACCCAAATTCAAGAGGGCGGTGGCTTCTAGAGAGTCTTGAGCCAACCAGCATTCCACCAACAAAAACAGCAAAATAAGTGATGCAAGATGCAAGCACCGTGATGAGCAAGATTAACCAAGCGAGCAGCTAGCATGCAAATCAGGCAAAATAATCAACCAAAATCACCCAAATGCAACCAAGCAAAAGATTGTTGGCTCCTTACTTGGGCCATCGCCAACTTTCTCTCTCAATATTTGTATACTGAGTTGAAATACCAAACCATGGCTGTCCTTCAATAATTTGATTTCCGTTAAAGTGCCATCTATTTCAAAAGGATTAGCTCCACTGACATACTGGCCGTGTGCTGGCGACAAGTGTGATATTTTATCTCATCATCTATATAACTGAAATCTAAAACAGTAGGTACAGTATGAAATACGTATGAATACGCTGTGGCCCTACACCTGAAACACTGAGTTTGGGAATCAAGCCAATGCCAAGATCCAACACATGACAAGTTTGACAAGTCTGACTAGTCATGTTCCGTGATGTTCGGTGCCTGGAGCGCGAAGCATTGCAACGGCAGTGCCAGCAGTGGCAGCTTCAAGGCAGGCCTGGTACTCCATCTCCACATCCTCGCCATTGGCTAAGGCCCTCTCAGCTCCCAAGGCGATCACTGCCACAAAGGGCCTCGATCCACAAAGGGCCGTCACATCTCCTTTGATAAAATGACGGGCTGATACTGAAGTGACTGGCACATCACGTGCCAGGCGATGTCCAAAGAATCCATGAGGTGTGAGAGAAGCCCGAACCATCATGGCCTCAAAAGGCTGATACGCAGTCTTTGCAATGCACAGCCGTTCTGATAAGTTGGGAAACAAGGAATGGAGCCCATCAATGGCTGGCCGCGTCATACCCAAAGCAGCTGCCACTGCAGCTCGCTGTGACTGCCATGCCATTTGACGTGCTGCCTCTGCTTTCGCATCGGAGTCCGGCAAGAGTCGTCTCTGACTCGAGCCCCGGAGAGCATGAAGCCATTGGCGCTCAGTCAATGTAAAGACATCTTCAACTTTGGTCGATTGCATCTGACGGGCCTCTGCTCCAATGTCAGCCTTGCGTGGCTGATGGGCACCTGGGAGACCTGGTGGCCGGGCCTTGCCTCGGAACTGAGGGCTCACACTTCGAAGCTTGGGTGATCCGATGCGGCTCTGGGTCTGGTTTACTTGGGTTGCCTTGGGCAAAAGGTTGAAGGCCAGAGTTAGGTCACCAAAGGAGTGGATCAAGCGAACAGCAATGTCCTCCAAAGGCATGCAGTCGGACGGTCGCTCATAGCCATCATAACAGAAATTGAACTCAGGTTGCTGTGCCAAATCTATCTGTTGATCAACAATGCGTTTGGTCAAGAGGTCAAGGTCTACCATGCTCTTGGGTGGAGAAGTTCGCAGGGCCTCCAGCCACGACATGGCATCCTCCTGACAAACTTCTTGCAAAGCCAGGACTTCAATGAAATCTTCCTCCCTCACAACCTTTTGTTTTAATGTCCTGCCCTTTGAAGGGCCTAGCTGAGTCTCGTCACAATCTCCCGCAAATCGCATGCCTCCACTGCACAGGGTGACTGCCAAGTCAGACAGCTGTTCATATGCCAAAAGGACAGTGTTTGACCAGTGTCTGAAAGTGATTCTGGGCGCACAAGCAGCGCAAGCTTCCAGGAAACTGCCACGCGGGATCTGCTGGGAACGTGGTGAAAAGTTGGGAGCCAATGCAGCCATAAACTGCTTGAAGTCTTGGCCGGCACCTCCTCTGGCATGTTGCCAAAGCTGCCTTAGTTCTGGTTCCCCGAAGCGACGAATTTCCAGGAGATCACAAGCACTGAGTGCTCGGGCCAGACTCTGCCAACGTGTGACTAGCCAAACCCAAAGATCACGCAGCTCATGTGGAGGATCTTCACAGCGTGAAGTCCTTTGCACCTGTCGTTTGTACTCCAAAAGCTCCATTGACCGCCAGGGCGGTACTGCCACCATAGCATTGATGCATGGCAGCCGCTTCTAGGTGACTTGGAACTAAGTGGAGCCAAGGTAAGCGGCAGGAATAACAGAAAAACAATCAAAACATATCAAAAAAATATTGTGGAGCTTATGATCGGTTTGTTCACTTTGGACATGCCTGACGAGTGCATGAACAAAATTGGCAAGTGGAAAGCCAAGGCAACAGAGTGAAACAGTGTAGCCTCTCATGCCCAAGAAAGACGCAAATCAAAACAAGTCAAACCAAACTTGTAGTCTTACAGCTTCTGGTGTGTTGCCTCCAACCAAAAAGATCAAAAAAGATCAACAGAGTTCTTCCAGCAGGAGCTTCTGATTGCAGCATGGGTGTCTTGTTGTGGTGGATAGCGACATCTGCCAGCGCGCCGGTTCAAACTCAGACGTAGTGACCTGCAAGCAATTGTTCCCGCAAACGCGACCATGTCTCCGTCGAATGTGCCTTGGCCGATGGCGCATCTGAGGTCTGATACCCTCTGCACAGTTTCTCTCGTTTCAAAAATACTATCACCTTTAGGGAGGGAAAACAGCAATCGCACTTCATGAGGCATGTCTGCCTACATCTTGATATAGCAATAGCCAGCAGGGTAGATATGGATAGTCTGATCATGTCATCAGCCTGCTGGTCAAAAGATCTATATTATATTATATAAATGTTCATCACATGTCCATAGCCTTTGCATTCTTTGCACTCTGCTATGCCAGGACCCAAGACACAAGCAAATGGTCCCCTACACAAAAAATGCAAAACAAGATGCAATCGCTTGAGTGTTGCATCTGTGCTTGCACAAAGCATGTGGCAGTCTGCTAAGAGATGGACGATAGAGCCAGCCCACTGACAGTCATAGTCTGGGAATTGGGTGTAGGCAAAAGAACCTTGGCCAAAGGCTGCTGGAAGCTACAGCAAACAATAGGACGGAAGAAAAGCCTAGCTGGACTTTTCATTGAAGTTGAAGAGGATAAGACTGGTTTCCGTCAAGAATGCATCGAAATGCCAATATTGCCAATTGCATGTGGTTGATGCTAGTCTAAGCATAGTCAAGGAACTGTTCCACAAGGTTTCGGAGAGCATCAGATTGCGGAAACAATTTCCACGGTTCCCATATGTTCACCTGACCTGCTACTAATTACTTACATGTGCCTCAAACCATCCTTGAATGCGTACAACAAGAGAAACTTACTAAAAAAATGCTGCTTCATGATAGATAGAGTGAAATAGTAGATGATATAGTTTGTTCATCGAGGGATTCCGTCCAAAATGACTGAGTCATGATGTACACTGAAGCAGTCGTTGCTGCAAGGCTGGTGATGCACTGGGAAGGGGAGAAAGGTTAGGTGGTTAGCTCCTTCTCGATTGAACACTCAGACCGACAAAATCAAAACTTTGACGAGAACTTACTATATAAATGTTCATCATATTCTCTCTCTCTCTCTCTAGCTGACTTTAATTGCTCTTCAATGTCAGAATGACTGTCCTGCTGGATTCTGCTTTTTCCTCTCCCCGCCACGCAGTATGTTGATGCAAGAGAGTCAGTCAAATCTGAAAAGTTGTCGAAATTGCTGGACTGTCTGCATGCCAGCAGGATACAGAGAGCTTCCTAACTTTCGATTGTAGAAAAATATCCCGTTCATGGTCGGCTTTCCTCCCCATCGACTCTAGAATGTCTCAAATCCCTCTAGGTGAGGCAACATTCGGCAGTTTACGTCTGCGCTAGACATGGGCTGGGCATGGAGTCTGTCCAGAAAAGTCTTGACACTATGCGCCTGACATCGCCTGACTACCCAAAGGAAGCAGCGCTGTCGTCCAAACGACAGTGCTTGACCCTTCAACATGGAGCCCGTTTCGATCCTGTTGGAGATCTGTCTATCTGCACGAGTCATGGCGATTCAGTTAAACTTGTCAGATAATCATGATAATAGATTGTCAATAATGTTCAATAATTGATTATCAACTAAGCCTAGCTAAGCCAAGTCCAGGATCCAACAGAATCTGACAGGTCCTGTCCAAGCCTAGCTATGGCACTTTTAGCCCAGTGAGACCCCCTCGAGTTTGTGCTTTCCCCGTAAGGGGTCTAGGTGACACAACCTCTGGGTGACAACTGCTTTCATGTTCGTTCCCTGTCACGCTGTGAATTTGAATGTCATGGCTGCAAAGTCATTGTCCAAGGAGTGCAAGATTAAAAGGTTAGGACTGTTTGACTCTTCAACCTTCAATTTTGAATAATTTTTAAGGAACCAATTGGATGATTGGGAAGAGATGGAAAGGGCACTTTTCAGGAAACATCAGGGAACAATCAAAGCTCACTCAGCGATACACGGCTCGTCCCATCCCAATCCTTAGCTGCAGCGGGAATGGCAAATCACATCAAATCACGATATATCACTATCGTTCAATCTGGAAACACCGCGCTGTCAGGGAAGAACCAAAAGTCTTTGGGCATTCAGCATCCCACCTTCCAAGAGCCCATTCCTGGCCATGCGAATGTAGGGGGTTGCTGGCCGTAAACAAGGAGATATTTTGAAAGTGCACATTGCATTCTGCATGACTGTGGAAGCTATGGAGTCATCCTACTTAGAACTGAATGCCAGGAGCAGTCAGAAGTCCCACAAGGCAAAGCCAACGGGAGCTACATTTATCCAACCTACTATCCAATCAAGAAAGCAAGAACAACTTGCTCAGTATAAGTGAAATGCCCGTCCTTCCAAAAAGCGCAAATGATGTATAACATAATTTGAATGCCATACTACTTGTTGCAAGGAGAACACGAATAACATCAAGCCCGACATGCCTCGCGAAGAGATTGGCACGAGCCTCGCTGGTTCGAAGACCTCACCCAGAAAACAAATCCGGATGGGTACCTACCAGATTCCAGCAGTAGTAGATAAATAGAATATATTTGTACCGTATTGTCTCACATGAATTCAAATGATTATTTTAGCCACAGTGGCTGGCACTCAAAGGCCATCAATGGCCACCATTGGTCTTGGAAGCGCACGTCTTCGGACGCTGATGAGGGCACCAGTGATCGTGAGACCAATGATCATAAACTCAGGCTGGCAGAGCTGGGAGTGTAGCGCCATAGTGCGCTATTCATTATCCAATGACCCAACAAATTCCCTGCAGAAACAACATCCCTGGTCAGGGTTTCCATGAAACAAGTAAACGAGCTTGGAAATGCAGAACAATGCAGAACAATGCAGAACATGTGTTCTGTTGGTAGGGTAAATTCACCAGCTTGTTCTATCATGTTCTATTCTCTGCCTCCTACCCTCAAGGACTCAATGTGCTTAGTTTGAGTTTCAAGCTCCTGATGGAATTCCAATAAACATGACCTCAGCTATGGAAACACAGTGAGCAAAGGCTTCTTCGTCTCGGAGGTGTGGTGTTTGAAAGAGTCTGTCGAGGATTATCCAACTTGCAGATCCATATGCCCGAAGCACGGACCACTTGCACTAAAGCGACTTCGTTTGATTGTAATATTTCCTCCTGGACCAGCTACCTATTCCGAGAAGCTCAGCAGGATCCAAGTAATTAAGGAGGTAAACATAGCTTAACATGCTAAACTGATTAGGTGACCGGAGGTGACCGAGCTATGTGCCAGTCGGCGTGTAGTTGCACGAGGAACTTTGACCTCAAGTGAGGCATCATGAAGCATAATTAGTGGAAGCAGTGTCACGCAAGATCGTTCTCATCGTTCTCAATCCACTCTATACAATGAGTCAAGGCAAGGACCTGATTAATGTCAGCCTTCATCTGCACCTCCAACTCCTGCGGAGGCCGCATTTTGCGAAGCCGTGGCAGTGGACAAGGGATTACCAAACATGACGAGGGTAAGAAACATCAAGAAACTGCGCATGTCCTTGTCCTCACAGGACGCTGGCCTCAGTTGTCGAGGGGTCAACCAAAATGAATCAAAATGATCAAACAGATTGACAGATTGCAGAATACATCAGAATACCATGGAACATCATGGAAAATCATGGAACATCATGGAACATCGTGGGACTTATGGGATACCTGTTGGATCCTGTTGACGTGGCGTGGGGGCCGGCCCTCGTTTCCGCTGAAGCCAAGACCCCGAGATGGCATCCTGCAAAGGCATCAAGGAAGCCTAGCAGGGAACTGCGAAGCCCGAAAACACGACCTCCTCCCCCCTCGAAAGGCTACGAAAGGCTGAGGGTTCAACTCTTGAATCCTAACACCTTTAAGTGATTTTAATTAATATCAGTTTCAGGCTTCAGGCAAGTCTCTCCACAGTGGTGCAGTGCGAAGACCTACAAGTACGAGAAAACCGCTATCTTGCTGCATGGCGCAGAGCTTTCTGACGGATGCTTGCTCGTCAATATTTGGCAAAACTTGAACGAATGGATGCTCTGCTGTTTTATTTTTGACGCTGATGTTGCTGTTGCTGGTGTTCTAGTGGTTGCTTGATGTTGTTTGGTAATGAAACCGCTCGGGAGGGGGGCCACATGCTATCAATGTGTAGTGAATTTGGCTTGTGGCATCTTGTGGCCATTTGCCGCCTCAGGGGCCACAAGGCGGCACTCGCCATTCACTGGCGTGAACCTGCAGGAAACTCAGTGAGGTGGGACAGGAACACTCTGAACTGCCGAGCAAATTTGACCAATCTGTCTGACCAAATCTGAGCGAATTGGTCCATTCCTCTTCTGTGACTCTAAGTCTTTGGCACAAAATGCTTTGCGTTGCTGGACTTAAGCTGCTGCTGGCAGTCCATCGGATCCTTGCACCGGATTGTATGAGTTCGCAACATTGGCACGAAGGCACATCATGATCATTGTGGCAAATCCACTGCATTCGGTATGGCTGGCAGATGCTGGCAGCTCATGCCTTCGCTTGGAAGGGCAAGGGTTCGCCAATTGCTGGTCCGAACCCCGTGTTCATCCTCAACTGCAGACGCGACATGGAATAGAGCGGCTTCCTTCACCCACTTGATTAGCAAAGAACATGATTGCTTGCCAGGCGTCACACACCCACGTGACTTGGACAGCAGGACAGCTGATCACGCCAAGGAACGAGAAACATCCACTGTTAACAGCTTCCACCAACTTTGCAGTCTCCTGTCAAGCAAAGAGGTGAAACCGACATACATCAAACTGATCATGTTGTGCAGCAAGTCGCTAACAACATCACCATCTCTGCCATGTCTCTAGCTCAAACGGGCTTCAGGGGAAAATATCCCAGATACTTTTCTGCTTGGGTCATGGAGACCATTCCTCTTGTTCAAGGCTTGTGCAAAGTGCCTTCAGCACTAGACAAACTCGTTGAACTCAGGAGATCTGTAGACACCGGGAACATCAGGAATCATTGAAACCTTTGAAATAGAGGGAAAAGCACTCGCATCAATTCTAGCTTTGCAGCCGTTTAGCATGCCGCAATGGCATCCTGACAATCGCTGCACCTTTGTTGGATCCTTCAGCATGCTCCACCAATGAGTCATAATCATAACAAAGTTTCTGTCAATGACTCAATGATCTCAATGTCAAAATGTACAAGCGGTACGAAAAGAGGTTTGGGGAAACAGAAACGCAGAGATAGGCAGAGCAAAGTCTGGAAGCCAGTCTGTTGGCAAGCAAAGCTCGCACCCAGAAACCTTGATCACCTTGATGTATCTACAGGCAATATCTCCCCAAATACCGAACATGTGCACTGTAAAATATGATTGATCCTGTCATAGTAGACTGTTCATGACTGTTCCTGGTTCCTGTGGCTTTCTGGATGCAAGAGCTTGCAATTTGAGCTAAATTCCATGCACCCAGCGTTTCTGCAGGCCACTATGTGGCATGCAACTTGGCAGAAAAACTGGTTCCGAAGTGCCAATAGAAAACTGTCAGCCTCTTCTGCCACTGAAGTCATCATCTCTCTGGACCATTTGAGGTGCATTACTGCATGCATATTTGATTTTCAGAATCATGGACATTGTGGAAGGACAAAGGCTATACGGAGCGGGCACAAATCACTAAACGTGGTCATGTGGTCTAGAGCGAAGGGATGAAATATGCGTCAGCAAAATAATACTGTACGTCCTCCTTATCGTGCAAACACTGAAACAAGCATCCTAGATCATCAAAGCAACCTGTCTCTGGTCGCGTTGTTCTTGCCTTCACCCTTCGAAAATTGACGCGCCACAGATTATGCAAGAGGACGACCTCTTAAATTCAATGTCTGAAAGAAAACACAATTGGGTTCCTGCAGCAAACGCTCTTTCGCAGAAAGCTGCCATTCAGCTGAAAAATAGAAGTTGCGTTGGCAACTCGTGTCGCTGAATGTCAATGCTAATTTGTGGGTTTGCCTCAGCAGGCTCCCAGCGACAAACTTCAAGCTGTCAAAACTTGAACGAAATTCGCTCAGGCTACGCCATCGACCTTTGATGGGTGTGCACAGCAGGCATAAATCAAGAGAATGATAAATTTCGAAGACGTATCTAGGTGTTGATCAAAATACATAGGTATCTGGGACAGCTTCAATCGCCAATCAACCGCGGATCAACCGCGATCCCAACGGTGTCAATCGCGGGAGGATTCTGTCGTATCCGACACTCTATATATATATATATAATTATATATATTTATATAATACGCACAGAATTTGCACAGAGAATTGTCAAAGCATAGCGTATATATCACAATATAGAGACATGGCATGAGCCAGGGCCTACTCATACCTATACAATCGCGGATCAATCGCGGATAAACCGCGAACCAATCGCGGATTTCATCGACATTTTGTGAAAAATGAGTTGGTCGGTTTGTTAGACTTTGAACTTTGTCGTTCTGATTCTTCTTTGCTATCCGCTATCACTATATATATTCAACACAGTTTCCAAACAAAGCCAAATATAAGTCTGAAAACAGCATATCATAGCATATCAATGCATATCATGCAATATCATATTGATATCTCCTCTCGCAATAATTGATTCTCAAATTGTTCGTCTCAATCGCGAACAAATCGCCGATCAATCGCGATGCAGGGTTTTACGATCGCGGATGTTGAAATATGCATGCCCTTTCATAATTTTTAGACTTGTATGACTTGTATTTACGATCGGCTCCCATCTAATTATCCAAGACTCTGATGTTCTGCTTCAGTACGCGTCACGTATGCGACACATATAGCATGTTCTGATGATTTCCGATTGGACCGCTGTCACGTAAATCTGGAATCTCCATGAATCTCCTAACCCAGTGACATTGGCCTTCTCACAATGCAATGGCGCCCAGGCATACCGCAGGTCCAAGAAAGCATCCCCAATTTTTCCTGAGTCCGAAGGAACTGAAACGAACCAATACAGCGGTGAAACAAATGCGTAACTCGAGTTTCGTCTCGAACCATCTCGAACCTGCTGTGGCTTGCAGCCTTGTGTCCGTTCAGTGATGCAAGCTGCCGGTAGGTCTCAGTAATAGCCTCGCAGTGGTGGTCCATCTCACGCCTAAGCTCTTGACTTTTGGAGCTGATTGACAGGCAGCAATCACTCAGCACATCTTGGACGTCGTGGAAATCAGTAGAAGCTTCCGTAATGAATATTGCGACTGTTGTCGTGGTATAAATACGACCCGAATTTCTCAACGAAAACCTTTGAGATCTTTGAGCAGAGCTACAGCAGGGTTCGCACGTCTTGCTCCAGTGCCTTCGCAAACGTGCCATATCGTGAAATTACCGAAGAGAAAAAACGCATTAATTATTATATATATATATAATTATACGAATATACTGAATATTACTAATTTTTCCTGGACAGCTAAGAGCTACCTTCAAGTCGTTTGGAACCAATGTCCATGGTAAGCCGGTAAGCCATGCAGAAGCCAACACACAACCCTCTGCCAAGGTCTGTAACCGACGTTTGCAACCAAAAATGTGCTAAATGAAACTTGAAAACAAATATAATATAACAAATGAAAACATGTCTTACAATATGCATCTACCTATATCCTGGCTGCATTCTTACGTGTCTTACGTGTGCAAAAGCTAAAAGATGCTAAAAGGCTAAAAGTGTATCAAAAGGTCATTGAATAGTTCCACCGTGCCTTGCGAGTCAGTGCAACTTCTCCCAGCTGGCTTCCAGCACTTCTCATAGCCTACCATATGACAAGCAAGCAAGCCTCTGCCGAAGAGGCGGCAGCGCTTCAGTCCAAGGTCACGCAGTTGCGCTGGACCGAGGTGCTCTGCACTGATGTTTCGGAAGAGTTACTTGCTTGCATTTTTGGTACAAGCTCAATATGGTTCAATATGTTGACCGTCAACTTCAGAATGGATCACTTGATTGTCTGCCTCCAGCGAGCCGTCTGCAGACACCACAGACCCACGCCTGGCATCAACAATCAAAATTGCACACATTCATAAGCAGGCCGCATTCGCGTCGTTATTCTTGACGTGGTCTCTATCGATCAAGATTGTCTGATACTTTTTAATGAAGAAATCGTTCGCTGCACCACACTGGACACTGAGGGATGCAATATTGAAATGTTGGCTCTCCCACTCTTTTCGAGGTGTCATGGCATCCTGCTAGGAGAGGCAACCAGAACAGCACAACAACATGAAGCATCACGGAGCAGCGATTAGAAGATGCAAACTGGGCCTTGGAGTCTGAGAAAGCACCATATCTCCTCCATGCTCAGGGCGCAAAGGAAAAAATCATTCAACCATTGCTTGGATACATTCTGAGACTGTAGTAGTGTACTTTTTACAAAAACATGAGTCCGTACCCGCAAGATACAAAATTGCGAATATGGACATTCCCAATCCGACCATACTATCCATACATATCCATACTAGTATCAACATGTATCAACAACCCAAAGCTGCTGCCTTCGCTCGAAGCTACCTGCACATTGGCGTTTTTGAAGGCGCTAATTCCGAACGATTTAAAGGATTGCTTCACCGAGGATGCCTTCAAGATCCCTCAATAAATAAGACAAAATCCTTGGCTTATGTGATCTTCCTCAGCCAACGTGCAAGTGTGTCAGCATCAAGCATCCAAAAACCTTCACCACACCTGTGGTGCCCAGGTGTCAAATCGCTCGTCGTCCATGGCAAAGTTCAAGTCTTGAGAATCGATGGAGCTCCTGAGCGTCTTCATGCGCATATCTGCCCCACCAACAAGGATGACATTGGACACGGGCTCTTGGAAAAACAGTGTGACATGATCATGATCATGATCATGATGATGATGATATTTTGATATATTTTGATGATGATGATGATGATGATTATGATGATGATGATGATGATGATCATGATCATGATGACGATGATATGTTGATGATGATGGTGATGATTAAGGTTAATTTTATTATGATGATGATGATGTGATGATGATGATGATGATGATGATGATGATGAAGGTGATGATGTGATGATGATGATGATGATGATGATGATGATGATGATGGTGATGATTATGATGATGATGATGATGATGATGATGACGTGATGATGATGATGATGATGATGATGGTGATGAAGGTGATGATGTGATGATGATGATGATGATGATGATGATGATGATGATCAGCCAACGATACACTGTTCAGCCCTCTGGCACCAGTAGTTCACAAATGTTCGCAATACATCTATAAGTCTATATAGATCTGTATAGGCAACCTGTTCCAATGTCCTCGCCTGCTGTTCTTTCACCCAGGCCTGTCCTTGTCTGTCGCCGTGAGGGGGGGCATTCTGTGGACATGGTGCGGGCCATGACTTTCTGGCAGTCGGACTCGTCACTTGGATCCTTGGAGAAGACAAAAGGCGACTCAACAATCAGAAACGACATGACCGCATACACATGTTTACACATCTTATCGCCATACATCGCAAAAACTGTATTTTCTCAAACCTCTTCTGCCATGAAATGATAATGAGGGTTGTACACTCAATCCAGGCCAGAAAATTGCAAAGCAATGCGAGTCTCAACATGCTGACATTGTGGTTTTCCAATTTCAATCTTAATCTTAATTCATCTTTATTATATATATTATAAAATACGTATATGAACACTTAAAATATTACAGAACATATATAATATATTATAATATATCCTAATATAATATTATATGTATATATATATATATTACATGTATAAATCTTACTATGGTTTGCTCGTTTTACTCCTTCCATCTCCTTCCCCCTTTTCAAAGATTTTCTAAGGCACCTCCTCCGGAATGCTGAGGTGTCTCGGTGGCTTCGCTGCCTTGACACAGCTTCAATGGCTGGAACATGCTGGAACCGCGGAAGCTTTCTCCTGCTGAGGAAATGATTCTCTAATTTCTTCCTATTAAGAGAATATGTAAGGTGAATGATGGTGAATGGAATATATGGAATCTCCTGCAGAGACTAGACTTTTACTTTCCACATGTCGCGGGAAAGGACTCTGGCTGACAAGGTGAGAAGTGACTGAGGAGTCATATTCACAAAGGAATCTGGGACGGATATGGAATAATAGTACTATGGAATGATATATATATATAATATAGAAGCATGGGTTGATGGGACCCTGCGTATTGATAATACTCCATAGCTTCGTATGTCTCTTCAGCCATCACACCCGCATCATACGCGCCTGCAGCTCATCCATTGAAGGCATTGGAAGTTGCTTCTCCAGCCTGACGCTTTCAGAGGTGACCCGCGGTCATGTGTTAGGCTATGATGAGCTATGTGGATATATATATATATATAATATTATATAATCTTTAATTATATATATATATATATGTATGTGGATGCACAATGAGTATGAACAATGATGGACAGTGTCATTTCAAACACGGACTTTGTTTTGAAATGTTTTGAAATAACCGCACATTTGCATGCATTTGCCGCTTCCGCCTGTGACTTCCCAAATTCAGGCAAAAAAAATCAAATGCGAGAACTTGACCAAAGCCTGGTTAGGTCAACGGAGCTTCGCACGGGACGGCCAGTGAGCTCAAGCATGCCTTCGCTTCCTCAACCACAGGGCGGGCTGCTTCAACACTCTAGCAAACAAAGCAACGTCAGCAAACTTGAAATCAAAAATCTGAAATGCACTGAAGCAGCAATTAACAGAAGACTTGCACTTTGGGCACTTGATTACCTGGGTAAGATAATTAAACTTCCAATTTATAGTCCACTGTACAGGTATCCCTGCTCTCAGACGGACATTCCAAGCCACGATCTTGCTCTTCACTATCAGACGACCCAGCGGCGAACTGCATAGAAGCAGCGTGCCTCAATTGCAGAAAAAATTGTCATGCCGCGAAATCAAGCATAGCAAGCGTAGGAATAAAACATCAGGATTCTTCGCGATTCCTCGTCTCCCTCTTTCGCTCTCTCTATCATGCTCTTGGCTCTCTCCTATTCTTGGTTTTGCCCGTGATCTCACTGCGTCTGAAAAGCCGGAAGGAAGATGTGTGCTTTTTAAGGACCTCTTCCTCCGAGTGTTCCACAGCATTTCGAGCGAGCATGTAGTCCTCAGTTTGGCGCGTGATAACACACTGCTCAGCAAGATGTTTGTTTCTTGATGCCACTTCTTTTCTTTGTATTTCTTGCATTTGTGGGCTGATAGTATCTATATATATATATAATTATTAGTCAATGTTTTGCAATTTTGCATCACCAAGAGGCTTTGGCACCTTGTAGCCGGACAAAAGCTTGCTTGCTACCTCCTTTGTCAGGGTGGTGCGAAAGAGCAACGCGCCTATACTGCCTTGGGCACAACACAGGTCTGCCATGGTCTGCCAAGGACACAGACTGAAAACTTTCTCATGCACCTGTCCCTGCATCAAGGGCCACAAAAAAAAAGAACCAACTGGAAACTGAATCGGATTGCATAAGATTGTATCACGTCGCCGACGTGTCAAATATCAAATAGATTCAAATTGTCGATGGGTAGATCTGTCCAGTGACGTTCGAATTGTGGTGAGGTCATCTTCTGGGGAAGCGCCGAGCACTGCACAGCCTTGGCAGCTTTCGGTGGGTAACGGCATGCAAACCCACTGCGATCCAACTTGACAGTTCAACTAACAAACACCTCGATTTGAAATATGAAAATTTGTCGATTCATGATTCAAGTAATCTAACATCCCTTTTTTTGGCGGTGCTGTCTTAGGCTTTAAATTGAAACAAAACCAGTATGGGCGCGCGGCATCCAAGGCAAGATATTATGTTCCATTCATCTGTTGTCTATAGTAGCAAGGCTCCAGCAGCGGTCAAATCTATGCCATGCCCAAGTTACTCTGTCTTTGGCCAAAGTACTGTCCAATGTTTTTCTTCCAGCCCTTTTTCTGCTTGTCTCTTTTTCAGCTGCTTTCCTTGGCTTTGCAGAGCGTCGCATTATCAAAGTCAAGAAAACCATCATAATTATCATCGTCATCATCATCATCATCATCATCACCACCCAGCTCAAAGAAAGCAGTTCATACCAAAATGAAAAGCCGATTTCATCCAAGTTTCGAGGAGCTTCTGTTTTCTGTGTGTTCAGTGCGATGCCTTGCTTCCCACACGTTTTCCTAAGTTGCCGAGGATGATTCAGGTGACAGGAACAGCACCCCTCCGGTTCATACACGTTCATACTAGCAGGCCACCGGCAACCTGATTCATCCTCATGACTCTTTATAAAGGTAACTTATAAACAATTAAACAGAATAGGCAGTCCGCGATAGCTGCACGGGAGGGAGGAGTCTTTACATTTTGAGCCACCTTGTAAAATCTTGTAAATTAAAAGGCACAAAAAAGGAATACTACATGTTTTTTTTGGCGGGCTTCACTTTACAGGTATCGCCTAATTCCTGTAGATCAGCACTGGATTTAGAAAGGAACATGAAACGAAATCTCTGGGAAGCGCTGGCTTCGTTTTCCGCAACATATCACAGGATGACTTCGCTTCTGACATCTCTGTCTGGATCTGTCTGGAAAGGAAAGCGAAACAATATCCTTTTTCGAGGCATGTGGACCAATGTCTGAAAACGTGTCGAAATCGGAAAAAAAGGCGCCGTTTTTGGCGTCGGTTTCTCCCAACATTGTCTTTACAGATCTGCTTTTTGTAGATGTCTAGTTGGTTGCTCCGTGCTGCATTACTCTTTTGTCAGGACACCCCTTGTTCAAAAGACACTGATGGCGTCTGCGAAGCCCTCCTGGTGGAGCCATCTCCCTGACAGCACAAAGGCAAGAAAAAAAATGCACTGGAATCCAAAGTCAGAATGGCACATTGATACAACATGAAATCTGCTGACCTCGTCATGCATCTTGTCAAGAGGCAAATGCACAACGCCATGTAGTAATACATGTTATATCATGTTATTCTGAGTGCGTTTGAAAGTTTCATGTGAACGCACCCTCGGGTCAAAGGGAACTGCTTGTGGCTGTGAGGCTCTTCTGCTTGATGTGCGTTCCTTGCAAGGTAAGGTCAGCAAACAAATTCCTGTTTCTCGGAAGAGGGAAAAAGAGAACCATGCACCCCATGTTTTCTTCAATTTTGCACCCGGCTATACCCTGACCGACTGTCTGCTTTCTTGCAGTGTCCAGAGCTCCAAGATCCCCACGCTTTTAATGGGGGAGGGGGACCCTAAATGTAACTTACATTTTTGTAGGCGCGCATCCTGTCGAAAAACGCACAAGCTTACTCAGTTTTCCCGCACAAATCGAATGTAGAAAATGTAATCTTACGTTTTTAATCATGTTTATACATTTTTGAGGTACAGGATCAAAACAACACGAGTGCAGCAATAAAACCGAAGGGTCCAAAAATGTAACTTACATTTTCTGACTTCCCCCCGGCCCCCAGGAAAATGTAAGTTACTGTACATTTAAAGGTCCCCCCCTCACAAAAACAATGCTATTATAGGGTGGGGATGCTCCAAGAGATTTGTTTACGGATCCCGATGGCCCGATGACCCCGGAAAAAAGGATGAGTTTGTTTCGCTTTGATTCGTACGGCTCAAACATCGTAACAAATCGCAACAGAAACATTAATATAAATCCTGTACTTTTCAAAATATGTCTCACCCAAACCCTGATTCTTTTCGGGTGCACTATGTTGTACACTTATTTTGAAAGCTTCTGCTAATTTCATCTAATTTCTGCTAGCTTCCTGATGCTTCCTCTGCATGTTGCCCTCTCTTGAACTGTTTGCAATTCATTGTCAAGGCACCCCCGCTTCGTAGGGCACTGCTTGTAGCTGTGAGGACCTCCTGATTGATTCGCTTTCCTTATCAAATGAGTAGTGACAGCACACTCCAGCCCCTGTTGGAACACCAAATGCAAATCCCAAGGGATCTCATTGGAAGAATTGAGAAAGGCCCTGCTCCTTACCCTCTGACATTTGATTTTAGCCGCAACTCTTGGCTAGCTGCACATATTGTCCGATTTATTTATCAGTACGGTTATAGTTATAGCCATGTTTAGTGTCAAGGCACCCTCGGGTCAAAGGGAACTGCTTGTAGCTCTGAGGCTCTTCTGTTTGATCTGTGCTCCTTGCAAGGTGGCGTCAGGGAGCTCCCTTTTCAAAGAACACA
>Ga0126342_10006409_pt1 | contig 20857 bp, 19 predicted proteins | sample Cyp1metagenome_FD_92528 | JGI IMG/M metagenome (GOLD analysis project Ga0126342, IMG submission 92528) | Coral microbial communities from Lord Howe Island, Old Settlement Bay, Australia - Cyphastrea 1 metagenome | ecosystem: Host-associated > Invertebrates > Cnidaria > Coral ...
AGCTGCTGCACAGCTGTGTCTGTGATTTGGTCGCAGGAGCTAAAATGCAAACTCAATGATGTCAGGTTCTGCGGCATGCTGCTGGCAAGCTGCTGCACAGCTGCGTCTGTGATTTGGTCGCAGGAGGAAAAAATCAAACTTAATGATGTCAGGTTCTGTGGCATGCTGCTGGCAAGCTGCTGCACAGCTGCGTCTGTGATTTGGTCGCAGTAGCTAAAATTCAAACTCAATGATGTCAGGTTCTGCGGGAGCTGCCGCAACAAAGTGCCTGCATACTCGCTACCTAGCTGCAATTCCAGTGTGTCCATGTCTGGCACTTGGCTCCATTTCATCAGCTGAAACAAGGGGGAGCCAAGCTGAGAGCCTCTGCCGCGAAGCTTCAAGATCCCTTCTTGCAAACTCAGGTGGACATCCCCCTCCTCAGGCGAGGAAACATCGTGAGTTCTGGGCAGAAGCTGTAAAATCTCATTTTGAAGAGACAAGTTCAGGTGCAGACAATTCGAAACCAACCCCTTTGCAGCTGCAACAAAGTCTCCAAATTCTTTCCCTATATCTCTTGGACTAGCTCCTGAGGTACCCATTGCAGCTATCAGGAAGGATGCAGCATGCAGGTACAGTAGGACAAACTTCGGAGCCAAGGGCGACTTCAGATCTTTCAACTCCAACTTTGCTGCTTCAAGGATTCTTTTGAGTTGCTTCTTGTAGTCACGGAACCACTCAGGAACACAATGCTGCCATGTCTGCAGCTGTGACTGGTAGTGGTTCACGAAGTCAATCAGAGTCTCCATGTCCAAAACATCTTTCCAATCATGCACCTGCCGAACACTATTCTTGACTTCTTGCACTGCTGCTTCCATCCCCTCAGCGAGTTTTGAAACGTCTTGGCGGAGAAGGGCGATGTCCACCTTCAGCTCTTGCTTCATTTGCATGGCCACACTGTGCACCGTGGACTCCCTTGCTTTGATATCAGTCATCAGATTCACACCGCGCAACGCGATGTGTGGCACCGCGCGGCCATCAACTGCATCTTGCAAGGTATGCAAGTACGACGTGGAACTACCTGTCATAGAATGAGGATTGCCACTAGGGGCCTGCGAACCCAGCGCATATCCCTCTACAACATGCTCGAAGCCCAAAGAGGATATAGGAACCCAAGGTACAGGATCATAGTCATTGGCAAAGCGAACAGTACAATGGTGCAATCCCAATTCCTGATACAGGGATTTGAATCCTCTTTGACCAACTCTGGGACTCCCAAAGGTCACAACACCCTCAATCTGCCATCCGCGCTGCTTGATGTCGACAGCAAACAATGTCGCCAAAGCAGCACCAAGGGAATGACCAGCGATGCGAAGCAAGGGCTCCTTCTCAGCAGTGTTCTCGAGCCATGAGATCACTGCCAAGTTGACCGCAAGGTAGGCATCTTGGAAGCCTTCCATCAAGGCCCAAACAGATTCACACAGAACAGAAATTATATACTTTCTTTGAGTGATCCCCATCAAGTGGCATTTTTTGACATATTTTCTGACATTCTTTCTGGCATTCTATCTGCTATATCTTCGAAGATTCTTTGTGGTCGAGGTCTGGCGGGAACACTGCGATCTAGCGCTTGCAGTTGAGGTCCGGCAGAGGAGAAGCAGAAGGACAAGGAGAGGGAGGAGGCGGGACAGCTGACATAAAATCTAGGGAAAAATGATGTCGAGATTTGGTGACACTTGGAATTACTGGTTGTTGTTTTATTTTTGCACACTATAGAGTAACTAATGTCTAATGTTTATAATTTATAACACATAGCTGGAAGGGCTTTGAAATCAAGTGACCTTTAGCATATTTAAAAGCTATTGAGTCCGGTTTGAAGCACCAAGCCTTTGTGCACTAACACCGTCAAGTTGTCACCATCCAAACCGTGCAAGGGTCCTGTGGCTGCATGTAGATTCGAAGACCAGTTCGCCCAACTCGTGTTTCCATAGGCGTCTTCCATCACTGTCCCGCGAAAACCAACTTCCAAAATGGAAGTTGTTGCGTCCTTTCGGCCGATGATGAATGTCTCTGTGGCTGGATTGTGGACAATGACTTCCCAAAGTCTACCTCCGAACTCTACATAGTCTTTGCCGTCTACATGATTACAGCTAGTGCCTCTGTATGGGGCCCCGGCAAGCTGCCAAAACTCCCTGGCCATGCTTTTTTGGAATGGGCCCTGTATCACCCTTTGCTCGAAACTCAGGCCCTCCAACTGCTGGAGCTCCATGCGTTGCATGTCCACATTTTCACTCGGTCTTCCATAACCCCTTTGGGGAAAGAGGAGAGACGTGGTATCTTCACTCGCGCGGGCGATGGCAGCGAGTGCTTCTGCCGAAATTTCCGGCAATGCAGCATGTTGCCCCTGCTGCGGCTCTGCACAAGAAGAACTGCTACCTTCACTCGCCTGACCCATATTGTCTGGGCGATTCTCCATGGTGGTCTCAGTGGGTGGCTTTGCCCACTTTGCCTCAATCTTCATCTTCTCTGCGACATGTTCCAACGCTTGTTGGGCCATGACAGAGCAATATTTCTCTTGGAAGTCTTGCTTCTCAAGCTCTTTGTTGTGAACTGTTTTCCTTGCCTCTTCAAGTTCTTTTTGAAGCAACGCCTTTTCACTCTCAAGATTGGAAATCTTTTGAAGCATTTCGATCGAGAGAAATTCCTGCCGTTCATTTGCAACTGCCACGTCTGTGCTGCTTGTTCTCTCGACAAGTTGCTGCAGCATGTCCTTTCTCTCTGAGGAAAATGCAGCCATGACATCTTCTGCGGTGAGGGAATTGAGCTTCTTCAGCAAATCAACACATTCCTCCTCAGAATCGGCTTGGGCGACCTGAATGGGCGGATTCCCAGCCGTAATGATGGCATATTTGGCTGACGAAGTTCCCCCAAACCTCAACTTCCTCCAAAAGGCAGCATACACAGAGCGAAGCCCAACGAATGCACCGGAGGCATTGACTCGTTGCCACCCATCGGTGCTGCCATCGGCCCATTCCTTAAAATGATCCTTCGAAAGGAACGGCATGGCGGTGACCACTAAGGCGGTATTGAGTGCAAGGTTCTGCACTGCTTGTGGGGCAACATGGTTGGTTCACAGCTACATCATTGAGATGTGGATGATGTGGACCTACTGCCCATAAAATGTCACTTTGTCCAATCCATGTGATGCCGATGATGCCTCCTGCCCTGCACCTGGTAGTGGGACATCTTCTTGGACTGACATTCACTGAGACCAATTCGTGGTACAAACGGCTGCAATGTCGAAAGCGTTCAGTTCCCAAACATCCCAAGACAGCCCATCACATCCCCAACAACTGCTGTTAGCTAGACAAGGCAACCAAGGCAACCGTTGGAACCTGAGCACCTTTCCTCCGGCTGAATACTGGACAATTGAGGACATCCTGCTCGTGCCCTTTGAAGGTCAAGAAATGATTAATCATCAATAGTATTGATATGTATTGATGGTGAATCATCCCAAAAAAAAGTTCTTCAGATCAACTTCCAACCTTTTTTTGGAAAGCACCAAGCTGCCGTGCCTCAGCACTTCCTCTTCCAGCAACTGCGGATGCGTTGCCGCCGAAGTGCTCAAGTTGGCCACTGCCAAAGCAGCGTACATGCGACAGTCCTGTGGCCATGGGAGGATTTAATATGGTTTTAATGTAGAAATATCTAAGAAAAAAGCACAAATTGTCAAATTAGAATATAAGATCATATCAGTACAGCATACTAAAACTCATACAAATCATGTAACCTCTGTTCCTTTCATGGTTTGGTTGATGGTTAATAGTGAGGGCACCAACTGATTAACAAATTGGTGCAAAACCAACGTTCGATGGGACCATCAGGAAATTGCAAATGGATCCCAACGTCCATGGACTTTCACTGGATTCTAAGCATACACACACCTGACCAATCCAAGGCTTTTTTATGATTTGTTCAATGATTATGAACAAAACAATGAGAGCCCTACTAGCTATTTCCACCTATTTGTCATGTTCTTCCATTTAACTAGACTGTCTTAGGATTGTTGGATCCCAGATCATAGGACCCCTGCAGTGGAAGGACTGGCATTGCACTGCCGGGAGCGCCTATCCCCACCTGTCCTCATCTAGCGAAATGATCAGCGGGAGAATCGCTGTGCGCCATCCTCCTCTTTGAACTATTCGAACCTGACCATGCACTGACACTGCACCTTAAGTCAAACGAAATCGCAGAGTCCTTCCACAAATGTCGAATCGCTACATGTGCCTCTGACAACAACTAAAATCTGCCCAGAAAATTGAAAATTGCCCAGCGAAAGATACACTTGATATCATACGTCTCCAGCTACAGCAATCCACGCAACATGTGCTAATCATTTTGCCCACCGACTTGCCTGAAAGGCTCGGTTCGCACACAAACTCGCCAGTGTTTTGATGCCATGGCGCTTTTCCTGTGCACATGAAAGGGTTTGCGGGAGCCAGTGGGTATTTTGGCATGAAGGGAGGTGGTTGTCCCATGGTACGAGCAGTGAAAAAGTCCAGGATAGACAAAAACAACCACTGGTTCTGCTACTGCACATGATCCCTTCAGTACTGTGTCAACTCTAGAAGATCAGAAAAATCAACGGGGGCATCACAAAAACGCCAGCGCCACTGTTTCCCACGAGACTCTGCTTTTTGGCTCTGGCGATACGCCTGGATCTTTGAGGCAAATCCCGTACCATCTCACCACCTGACACCACGCTGACATCCAAAAATCTGAAGGAACCTACGTTGATTCCATTGGGTTGTAAGCCTCCATGCGCGCACATCTCTCTGTACCTGTGCCAAAGTGCCACAGAAACGTTAGAGGGTACTCCGTGTCCGCGAGAAGCCTCACTGTTTCGGTCCAAAGTTGGATGGGCCGCAAATCAAACTCCACGTTCTCCTGCAATTTGCCTGCTGCAAATGCCTGCAAGCGCTTCAGATCGATGCCCTGAACTTGCTGTTGATTCGATTGATTTGTAGGTAAAATCATCCAGGATCACAGACCAGCGTTACGTGGCTATCAAAAGCCCCAGGGCGAAGTTGAGCCGATTTGGGCACAGCAGCACTTACTAAAGAGCTACAACCAGCAAAGGCATCTCTTCCAATGATTCTCACAGACTCAGGGACCTCCACCGCAGTTAAGGAAGAGCATCCTTTGAAGGCTTCTGCTCCAATTTCAGTCATCTCATCCCCCAAAACCACCGACTTCAGAGAGCTGCAGGATCGAAAACAGCCACTGGCCACGCAGCGCAGGGAGCTCGGCACCTGAAAAGTTTCCAACCCGCTGCAGTCTGCGAAGGCCCTGGCGCCCAGGTGGGTCACTGAGGGAATCTGCAGCTGCAGTGAGCTGCAGCTCTGAAAGGCTCGGGCTTCGATGGAAGTCAACGAGCTGGGAAGGTCAACCTGAGGGAAGATGAACAGTTGTGACAGATTATGAGTTGGGCCATTGGGATGGCCATTGGGCCATGGCTTCATATATCCAGGTCTCTACTGTTCACTTAGATAACCCATATAAACCCCATAATATATGTTCAGACATATCCATATATTGTATGATATTCCGAGATATTCCATGATAATCCCCATTGAACCAAGCATTGAACCAACTAGTAGAAGCCGTACTTCAACATTTCGCCAACGTGAAAGTCAACTGGACATTGCTGGCCTGTTGCAAGGAGATGCAGCCCGCAAAGGCCCCCTCACCAATCGCAGCCACCGTGTCGGGGATGGTAACCCGCACCAAGTGCCTCGCATCAATGAAAGCCTCCAGAGGAATCACCGCCACACCGGGAATGGTCACAACCAGTAGGGATTCTTCATCACAGCCCGCTGCTTCTTTGCACAGGCACTCAACTGGCTTGATGATGAATGCCACTGTCACTGCTTTGTCTTCAGATATTCCTGCTTCCGCTAAGGTCTCATCATTATCCGTCAACCTCTGGTCATCCACCATCACCTCTACCAAGCTCATATTACAAGTCAGCTCATCTACACCCCTCTGCAAAGCCTTCAACTGCCTCTTGAATTCGCGGATCGTTGTGGCAGGCACTGCTTCAATCACTGCAACTTCCCCGCTGAGTTGCTGCACAGAAATCTTCAACGCCATGGCTGCTTGCGAGAGGCAATCCACATTGACTCAACATTGACATCAGCCCGGATTGTAATATGGAAGCTTGGGATGATTTCAGGGTGCAAAAATGGTCTCCAATTTTTCGGGCGTAGCAACTTTTACAGGTTTGATGCTCACGGCTGACGATGAAAAGAGCTGTGATTTGCTCCAAATGTTGCCTACTGACATCTACTGACCATCCAAAACTGGTCGGAAGAGAATCCAGAGATGGCTCAGCCCCAGCCGCCTGGGCTCATGCCTTGCATGAACCCAGAGTGAGAGTGGTGAGAGTGGAATGTTTCTCAGCTATCCAGCCGCTCCTGTAAGCATCCCTCGTTGAACCTTCCTACCCACAGCCTGCACAGCCTACCCACAGGTCCCAGGTGACCAGCGCCTTCACATTCTTCAGCACACGAAGGGCTTGGATCAATTCTCCATATGACCTACATCAGCCGGAGAACATGGAAGAAAGGTCTTTGTTCACACATGATCCGACACAATTCTGCCATAAAGTGTATAAAGTCATGATCCTGGACTTCTTGAAAACTAGTAACTACTTAGTAACTACTTCATCTACAATGACAGGCCATTCATCAAGTTCTGCTTTCTGCTTGCTGCTGGCGGATGTCATCCCTCAAAAGAGCCGAGCCCAGATTTTTCCACCAAGGCACGACATGGACCACGGCGACCGGCCCTAGCACCGGCACTTCAGCGCAGTTCCACGGAGCGTGCCACCACCTCGGGTCATCAAAGGTGGCTATGTCGGCTGTCCCAAGCTATGTCCCAAATCGGCTGCTTCCAAATGTCTTCCGTCGATTGGAAAAGTTCAGCAACGACAGTCGTTCTCGATTTGTGCTGTCATCCTTCTTTTACTTGACAAGCACGGACTGCATTTTCTAGGAATTCCACAAATCTTGACACTGTAAAAAGAGAGTCCCCTTGAAGAATCTCATAACAGCCATCCCGCAGCACAACCACCCCACCCTGTCCCAGCTGACTCAGGTCGCAACACTTCCACAGCCTATGCCATCAACAGCCCAAGCGGTCACACCCAAAGTGCGCCCGCGGGACCGCGACCACTGTTTCGCGGTCCGGACTACTTTCTGCTCTTGCGAGCCGGAAAAAAAACTGAAGTGCCCACACTTCATTGGGAGAGCTTGGTGATCAGGATGGAGAAGAGAGTCCTAGAAAAACTGTTAAGCAAATGATTCTAGGCTTGCCAGAGTTTTGGTGTAGAATGTCTTCGAACAACAGTTGCTTAGTCTCTGGTGACGTTGCACGCGATCTTATTGCCACGGCTGACAGAACTGTTCTGCAAAGCTGGCTGTATGATGCTGTATGAACATCTTACAAATCAGTAGTAAAACATCCAGTAGAAAACATACTCTTGATCATGTCTTGATCTTTAAGAATGCTGGAACCTTCCCATCCTTTCCGAAAGCAGTGACCACACTGGTTTTCTGCAACTCACATTCTTTGGTGAGCTGGACCGCTGGACCCGAGGTGAAACATCTTCGTCGATGTGTGTGGAAACAGCCCAGCCGCTTGTAGATGTTGTAGCAATGTTTGGTGGGATTCCAGCCCCTTCCGTGGTCCAAATATTCAGGACGTGGCGTTAAACTGATTTTGGAGTCTGTTCTGGCTGATCTTTGGAATCACCAGTGCGCAAGCCTATGGTACTCGTCTCGTAGTTAGTGATACTAATGACTATCCAGTGAACTATAGTAACTATCGATCCTGAGGTTTTGATTGGTTGCATCAAGTTGCATCCGGCTGGTCTATCCACTTTCGGCTTATTGCTGTTATCAGCTCACTGAGAACCTCAACTGCTGTACTGATAGGTCCTGGTGAGATCCAGGTGCTACGAGGTTCAGCCATGGTCGTTTTAGAAACGCAGAGAATACCCTCTGGTAAACTAACATAACTATGGAAAATCACCATTTTTTATGGGTAAATCCACTATAAATGGCCATTTTCAATAGCTATTTTGACATAACCAGAGGGTATGTTTGGTGAAGGTCACTTTGATGGGTCTCAGTGAAGGTCACTTTGAAATTAGTTCCACCCTATGACTTTTTTTCACCGCCCTCCAGGACATCTCAGCTGGTCCTCGGAATCCACCAGCAGAATGGTGGGCTCCTCCTGAAACTTTGGGATGCAAACCGCCAACACGTCCTGCACGAGCCAGTCACGTCGCTTCTGGGTCGAAAGGTCAAAATCGAAGATCTCAGAACTTCTCTGGTCCAAGATATTCAACAGTCAAGACCTCCAAAATCTCCAAAAGTGGTCACTTCTCTTGTTGAACCAACACCAAACAGCCCATTTGATGCTGACCCAATCGACAACTCTGTATACCCTCAGCCTCTCCTTTTGCCCTAGAGGCTCAGCGCTATCAAGCCCTGGAGCCAACTCCTCAGTCCCCACCGCAAAGGGGTCCACGTGTCATGATATCAGAAAGGTGTCAGATTGAACCAAGTCTGGTTATGAGAAAATGATATCCTTGGAATCCTTGGATCAAATGGAATCTCATCAAACGTGAGGCAAATCCTGTTGAAGGATTTGGTGTTCATGATTGAGCTGATTCGGACATTCGGAAGTCGGAACCCTGATTTCAAGGTCTATTCAACGGTCAAAATGTCCATAAATATCCATAAATATCCATAAATATCCATAAATATCCATAAATATCCATAAATATCCATAAATATCCATAAATATCCATAAATCACGGAATGGGCTTCCAAGGGATTTCACCATCTGGCAGCCTCCGAACCGCACCGCCGAGTCGCCCATCTTGCACCAGGGGAGTTCCCGGAAAAGAGCAGAACCTTCTGCGCCTCCAGGGCGGTTGCAGGCCCCCAAAATTGGATCCAAAAGAAAACCCATGATCAATCCTCAATTTTTACCCATTTTCCCAATGAACATGGCCATATTATCGGGATATGATATATATATATATATATATTGATATTGATATATCATATATCTTAGGATTTTCATGGATGTTCCGTGGATATGTCCCATTTCGGGACAAGGGTCCACATACGAGAGTAAGCCGTGCTGTTGCTTCTCCAACCACAGTTGTACTGCCTCAGGTCGTAATTTGATGCCGAAGGGGTCGTCTTGCCTGTGCCCATGGGGCCCATGGGGCCCATGAAATGCCCATTGGAAGATCCCCTATGAGTGGACGCATTACTGGCGAGATCATTCATAAATGCTGGATTTTCCATTGATTAACGGTTGATTAACGGTTGATTACCGCAGCTTACCATGGCAGCTCTTGTCAAACAGAAGATCGAAGACAAGGCTGGAGCCTCTCAGGTACGGCATCTGCCTGCAGTGTCAAACTCAGTGGGTGATCCCTGGATCCAAATGCCATGGGAGTTTCAAACTTCAGCAACCTTCCTGAACCTTCTCCAGTCTTACCACCTGAATGCTGGTCTTTAGGCCCAGTGACTGAGTGCTTCTAAGAAGAAGAACTGAACGGCTGTTGGCACTACGCGCTTCTCAAAAATGGTCTACTTCCAAATCTTTTTAGGCTACTCCCATGAAACCACTATGGTTGTGGGATTCCTTTCCGCAGCTGAATCCTTTTTGGTTGGGGCACCTTCATGAGAAGTTCCGGCCACAGCGGGGCCAAGTACTGCGACTGCCTTGGTCGTCGTGCTATCAAACACACCTTGGTCCAGTTTTCTCTAAATGATTTCGGGTAAATCAAAGAAGAATCCCCCATAAGCCAATACTGAACTAGTCATAACTAGTCTAACTACACTTGGTGCTTTGGAGTGGCAAACTGCCAATCTGAACCAGCTGCAAACCGTTGATTCAACAACCTATGAAAATGATGGGTTTTCACCGATCCAGAATTGGTTCAGCCCCTGACATCCCTGTTCCAACACTTCCTTCTTGAAACACATGTTTTTTCCCCTGCAACCTTGACAGTAAAACTTGGGCCACCGGCCAGCTTTGTAGCAACATATCCATATGACTCACCGGTGCGCCCTTTGGAGCATTCCCTCAGCAACGCAATCAGTGGATCCATCCATTTTTTGGCTAAATCTGTCAACCTCCATGAAATCAGTACCAGCAAATTGCCAAATTTCACAAGTCCTGCTTTCTTGGTGAAAGTTCATTCTGAAAAAGCGCCCATACTTTTTGAGGTACTTGTAAAGGGTGGATTGTCTCTGAGATGTGCATCACAGTTTCAAAACTGCATCAAGCGATTCCATAGTGAAGCGGCTGTATCCAAATAACCAATTTCGCTATTAATGGAGTTTCATATGGGTTTATATAATGTATTCCTATTAATGTGGAACCCCATGAAATCAATAGGAATCATGGGTCAACTCAACTTTCATGGGCTTCTCTTGGGTCCCAATGGCTCCACGAAAAAAACATCCCTTGGTCGCCAGACGCGATGCCAGCGCCAAGGGCTGACCAGAATGACCCACGACCTGCAATTGGAAAATGGCGTCTGAAAATTTAGGGGAAGAGCCCCACAATCCCTCCACATTTGATGGTTCATTTGATGGTTTATCATCATATTCCCCATTGAAAATGACCATTTGGATGGGTAAACCATGTTTACCCTATATTTTCAGACACGCCCAAATATGAATCTTACCGAGGTCTATCAGGATTCACCTGGCCCAATGAGCTCTGCCCGGCACTCGGCCTGCAGTCCTGCAATGCAATGGTCGCTGGGATTTCTCCGGAGCTCCAGATTGCCGGACCTGCGATGTCGGCAAAGCTTATACTAGTTGGTTGATAGGTTTCCCTACTATGGGTTATCATAATCCCCAGTAAACCAGGTAGGATTAAATCCCCTATAGCAATCAATTCACCAGGGTATTTTTAATGGCTCATCTTAGTTCCCAACTGTTCCCATCTGTACCCTGATCTTTCAAGACTAAGAAGGTCCACCCCAACCCTCGCCTGGTGCACCTTGGGAAGATGGCCCGGGGTATCGGCTCTTGGGGAAGAAATGTGGACACACCACAATCACCTGCCGACCAAATCTGGTCAAATCTGGCAATATCAATGGCAAAATCCTATTTTATTGCCGGGAAATGCTGGGAAAATATGGAAAAAAATATATATAGGAGAATCATCTACAAGTGGAGGGATGTTCCGAAGCTTAGACTAGTGGACATTAGAGATTCCTAGAACTCGTCATGATCCCGATCGAGCCGAAGTTCAAATCCAACCAACCAACTGCAAGTCCATCCCTCTCATGGCTTTCAACTGATCAAGGATCAAAACTGGAAGCCCCCAAAATTCAAAACCCGTGAAGCAAAAAAATCAGAGATTCCAACTCGCCATTGGATCCCAACATGTCTGCACCACCAGCCTTCCCCACTTTGGATATGCAACCTCAGAGACATTGACAAGGGGATCTGGAACATCTGGAGTCAGGTCATCTATCCCTATGGGAACACACTCGAATCCCCAGATATTGTTAATGTTGTTAGTTAAATCCCACAGATTCATCAAAACTTCCCTATAATGATTCTATGATTCTTCACTAGACTAGAATCCCCTATTTCTTCTCGGTTTTCAAACTCCCCCATTCCCCCAGTGTGTCTCATTCAATCCAATCTAGATCATCGGACAAAATCATTGATCAATGATCCATTACTTTGATTTTTCCTTTGATTTTGCCAAGTTCTTGAGATGGACAACTTATAATCACTAGCTAATTTACAATCAACCCCAAGTGATTCCCCTTTTCCCCCAACAAATTCCCCACCGCACCCGAGTTCCCCCACGTCATTCCCTTCACCCCCAGCGGTGCCAGGAAGAGATCTGCCTCCTCCACCGCAACCGTCAGCTCCGTTGCGGCCAGCGAGCCGAAACCGCCGCGGCGCCGCTTGGGGCCACCTTGGGAAAGGATGGGCTACCTACTCATAAAAAATCATAAAAATGGTGACTTGGGGATGGTTTATGACTATTTATAACTATGGATATAATTACTATTAACCATTATCAACCATCATTAATCACTATTATCACTATTAATGATGGTTAATGATGGTTATATAATAGTGATTAATATATAATATTTGAGTCGTGCAGTTGTCATACCCTCTAAATATATGACATTGGGTGAGTCCCACATTTGTCTTGTTGGCGATATCTCGGGGAAAGAAATCCCACGCTTTGTTCAATTTATAGATGTGTAGGATGATTTTCCAACAGAAAAGGTTTTTATTGTAATAGGGGTCAATACTTTTGAGCTACAGTCAGTGATGGGAAATGTTCTGGAAGGATATGGCAACTATATCAACATGGAAAAATATGGAAAATATCAATCTCTACACATGTTAGATTTAATCAAGTGTACTGACTTCTTCGACATCTATGATACATGGGTGAAGAGTGGAAAGAAATATCGAAGTCCAAGACTCTTTCGAAACGTCTGGAAATTGTGATCGAGCAGGTGATCCCCCCCTTTTCCGCAGCGGGATTTGGTGCCGTTGTTTCAGGTGAACCGACTCAAATCTACGACATTGGCCAAGAACTTGACGCGGCAGGACAATGGATCGAGAAAACATGGAGATCATGGTGAAAGTTGTGAACTCCACTTTAAAAAATGAGAGTTACCTCCTTTCAATAGATCATCATTACATGTTTTTTTCTTTGGTAAAGCAAAGATCTCACCAGCTTTTGCTGCCGACTTCGGTGTCGCGGTGATTTGTTTCAGCTACACCAGGGCTGCTTGTTCCGCACCCAGGCCGTTTCCATCCACGTAGAGCTTGAACTGCACCTGGAATCGGCCCAAGCTGGGGACGGAAGTGATGGAGGTTGGATCCAACCTTTACACTTTATATATATATATACATATATATATATGTATAGTCATCCCAAATAGATGGAAAAGTAAATCACCATGAAATTAGTAGGGATTTACTTTTCCATCTATTTGGGGATGACTATATACATAAATTCAAATACTGGGCTTGAATTTTTGATGCCGCTAAGCTCATCAGGTCATTTGGAGATTCTCCGGGATGTTTGTCCAACTCAAGGATTGCTGAAATGGGGATGACAACAAAAATTGGGGAACCCCAAAACCAACTGTGGCTTTGGGGGCCCTCATATTGTGTGTGTGTGTGTCGGGTACAACCCCTGATTTCCGGTGATATGGCACCATGAAGCTCCCTCATATCATGGAATGTCCATGAGCTTTTTCACCCCAGCACATGAGTTTGTTAGTGAAAAACAAACAAGCATGTTTCACACATCTCATGATAACAATTCTGTATCCATCCTGTATGCAGCTTGAGCTCAAAGTACCATCACACACCTCTGCAGTGCGAATATCTCCAAAATACAATGCAGAAATACGAGTCATTTAAAGCAAGACTTTGTTTGAGATCAAATAAAAGTCAGCTGGGTACAGCTCAAGAACACGGTACCAAACGGACTCAGAAAATCAGTCCTTCTTTAGTAACGATATTTAACGATCCACTTTTAGGGGTGCAATTTCATTGAGCCATACCCCGCTTTTGAGGTGGGCCTTTTGTCCCTCAGCAACGGTTTCGGGAGTTCCTTCGATGTCTTTCCTCGGGTTGACGAGGTTCAGGCAATTGATTGTGGGTCAGCCATCAGAAACCAAACTCACAGACTTCATCACCGAAACAAGATGCACAAAATAGGCACTAGGATGCAACTGGATTTGAACCGCCTGGAGCAAAGATGTTCTCTCTGTCAGTGTGTTCCAAATCGATCCCCCAATCCCAGTTGCTTGTTGATATAGATCTTGCCCCCACGCATGGCTTTCGCATCATGCTCCTTGGGGGGAAATGGCACCAATGGCACCATTAGCAGCTGGCGAGCCCCAACTCATGGGTAAAAAAAACTCGGCCAGGGCACAATGGGATGATCCGTCTTCATCCAGCCATAATGTCCTCAACTGGCGAACCAAAGCATAGGAAACAATGAGCCAAAAACCCTTGAAAAACTATGTCGCCGAGTCTTCAAAATCTGAACTAGAGTTTTATTTGGGGTGCGACACAAACTCATACCTGCACAGCAACATGGGATCTCCTGGTGATACATGGCGATGCATCAAAATTGTCAACCCTCACCCTAAATACCGATCGAATTTGCGTAGGTCCATTGATAGTACCTTAACGACTTGACCAAAAATGCATCTATTTCTGATACATCGAAATGCAATGCTTTCAAACCTCCTTTGCCCCATCTTTTACTGGCCATCAATGGCTGGTATATATAATCTATATGTATATGCTATATATGATATATATGATATTTATATATATATATTCTATATATATATGATACTACATATATATACTATACTATATATATATAAATACTACATATATATACTATATATATATTATATATATAGTATCATATATATATACTATATATACTATATATATATATATATCCCATTAAATCCCTCTATATTTTGAGTCCCAGAGTGGTCAACTTGAAAGACTTGGGTCCTTTCCATTCGATCATCTCGCCGATGATGGGTTCCTCGATGATGATCTCCCGCTCATCACTCCAACCACCCCACCAGTTGTCTCGGCTACGGTGGGATTGGAAAAATGTCTGGCCGATTGGCAGACAACAAAGGATGATTTTCGATAATTTCCATTCATGTTCATGTTTATGGTAAGTCCTTTAAAGATTCTGCATCATCTTCGGCTTCCCGAATAGGGAGAGAGAGAGAGAGAGAGAGCCATTGGATGGCTACAGTGGGGGTGTCCCAGAGGTGATCCGAGAGGCCAGGATGAATGGAGGATTCTACCGTATTCAGCACTGATTAAAACAAAACGTGTGTAACTCAGTAATGATCGTCATGATATGTCATGATATGTCATGATATGTCATGATATGTCATGGTTATATGATGACCATGATGATCATAGTGTGCACATTGCTTCCAATAGATAATAATTGTCGTAATGATGATGCATTGTCAACAACGACGATAATTAGCGCGTGATTTGGATGCGGGCGGCTGGATGATGGAGCATGGACCCCATGGACCCTTGGCTACTCATGCTACTTCCCCCAAGAAGTCGACCCCCAATCCAAGTAGCTCATCATCTCCCACATCATTTGCATGTTCCAATAGTTGCCTTTTCCTTTGCCTTTCCCTGACCAGAGCTTGAGCTTTCTCAAGGGCTGGATCTATCTGAAGTGGGATAAGAGTCTGCATCCCGAACCGCCATCCCATATCGCCCATAACTTCACTCGTATTGTCAAAGCCAAGGAAAAACATAGTGCTGGAAGCGAACCGGCAAATCCATTTTGCACCAGTGGTCAAGATGTTCTAAGTCAACAAACTCAAAGTACTTCAATGCAGCTTCCACTTCTACAGTCGCCATTGGACGTCAAAATTGGTGGGCGGTGCCAGCCATCTGTTGCGAATGCTTCCAGGACTGCAAGTGTGTATATAGTCTATTAAAAAAAGAGGAAAACGCACCAACAAGCAAGAATGGACGCAATATGCCCTTGCAAGAGACTGTCTACAACTCTAGTCAGACAGGGCTCAAGAGATGACATGCATTGATCAGGTGAGGTATGTCCAAGTTCCAAAAATCAAGGCCCTTTCAAACTACTGTATCTCTACCGTCTCTACCGTGCAGTGTCCTTTTGAGCTGGCCGCGAGCTCTTGCAGTTGTGGATCGTCTCGGTGGAGCTGAAAATCGGATATCGGAGATCACTGGAGATCACTGGATATCACTGGATATCACTGGATGTCCATGTCATAACCGTCATAACCAGAACCAAACCAGAACCAAACCTGTCCACTTCACTGGCCAACAAATGCGGATCTCCAAAAATTGGAACCCAATGACCCAGAAAACATCCACGCTTTACCCCAACATGGTCAACATACACCAACAACATAACCATTCATTTTCTAGGGGTAACCTGGCAAATCTTCCATTTTCGCCAGATGAGCTGAGAATCCTTTGATGTCCTTCAAGGCAATTTCCGCCGCGCTCTGCTCGGCCTATCATTGGGGTGAAATCGGTCAAAGATTGAGATTTCAAAAAGAATAAAATGGGGTCAATCCAAATACCAAAGAAATATCATATATTAATAATATAATAATATAACTATGATGTTTTAAACCATGGGATGCCAAGTAGCACTTGCAGTAGTTTAAACAGAAAGCCAATACTGCGCAGTGGAATTCGTTTGGCGCCTTCTGTTTGTTGGCGCAAAGATGACCAGCCCATGCTCGCTGACCCCATTCATCAGGCAAGCAGGTGATTTGCACCTCAGCCATTCTCAAAATGATGGCATGGCTTGATTGATCTTGATTGATCGTGAAAGCAGTTGAAATGTGCAGATGGCCAGCGAAAACACGCACACCAATCTCGATTTCAAAAATTAACCCCCCAAGACTCCAGCTTCGTCAAATATGTTGGTGGGGCATCAATGCCGAGGCGCAGTAGCTTGATACTGTGAAGCGATTCTGTTGCAAATGTAGATCTGAAGCGTGGACGAATGAGGTCGGTGAACCCACCATTCACGGTCTAAGTTTGGGTAGGTCTAGTACCACTTCATGGGCTTGGGCGTTGTGACACGACGCGTAGACACAACGTGTTAGACTGTGGTGTCTACAGCAACGCGATTCCTTGCAGGAAGGCGACATTCACATTTTGAGGCAGTCCATACACTTCATCAATCCGTCGTTTTTGTCAAACTGAGGGCCCTGGGTGCCGGGGCCCTGACTGTCTCTCCTTTCTTCATATATCTGCCAATGATTCGCCTCAGAACGGTGAAGAGAAAAACTCGGCTCCTCGCTGCGGAGAGAGGCCCTGAGCTCGGCTCATACAGAGGCTGTTCAGCTCAGTCTTGGGAGTAATGGCTGGATTCTCCGCTGGGTCCTTGGTGGGAAAAGCCCCTGGTGAGCTGTGGCGCGCTCATTCGCTGGCTTGAACCTATGTGAACCTATGGATCTGAGAGAAAATTGTAGCTGTTGACTGTTGACCCAGTCCCATGTCCCTTGGCCAAATGATGGCGCCGTCGTTTCCGCAGCAAAGTCTCCACTCTCGCTTTCTTGGCTCGTTCCTGTCATCCCACGGGACGTCTATCATTGATGGCTACCCAATCTGCCAGCGCCAAAGAGGAACGGTCAAAATCTAGTATTAAGATGAACAATCATTAAACATGAACCATGATGAACCATGATGAACCATGATTTTCACCATGATGAACCATGATTTTCACCATGATGAACCATGATTTTCACCATGATGAACCATGATTTTCACCATGATGAACCATTGTCAACCATTAACCATCAATGAAATAAACCATCAATGAAGTTGCTCAACTTCACACTGAAGTTTCTCTGTTCCCTGTGCCTCCGGGGATAACATCATGCCCGACGGTCTTTTGGTGGGCACTTCCCGTTTCTGAGCCTCAGCCATGGGAGGCCACCGAAAGCCATGGGAATTTCCACACCATTTCCATCGCCGGAGGTCAGTTTTCAGCTGCTATGAGCTGCCATAGTTTGGTCAGTCACTTGCGATTTGCAGCTTCGCGACTTAAGCTAACCCACCGATCCCACCGGCCTCCACCAAATCACTGTTGGCTAAAAGGGCTTGCTGCGCGGCAGACTTCTCAGCGACCTTTCGCAACGCTGCCGCTGGGGGGTATGAAATCATTGTCCTGGTGATTGAACTAGCAATAATATCCAAAAATGGGGAGCAATGGTTTGATTTGATTTCTATGATTTATGATGATTTCTGTTTGCCATTTACAAACATGGGGATCCACAGCTCTATGTATTTTATGGGGAATTAGCTTTGTTCTGGGCCGCCACTTTGGATCATCCCACGTAATAGATCCTGGTGTGTACCGAACCATAAACTCAGCTTGGGATTCATTGTTTAGCACATGACATTAGAGAAAACGGTGAGAGAATGATGATAAAACATGATTAAAGTATAAATACAAATCATAAACCATAATACACAATGATAAACCATGATGAAGAATGGCATGGAACGAAGTTCCAAATTCTGAGATAACCCCTGAACATTATGGGTAATTCCGCATCAGCAGCGGGGGGATTTCCAAACAAGCAAGATTAGACTGCCAGAGGGTATATAATGTAATAGGCAACAATGACTACAATTGCAGGAAAGATATGAACAAAATTCAACTTATAAGATGAAAGCAACCAAAACTGAGATGGTATTCAAAAACAGCTGTGTCCCATCCCGATTGCGATTCCAAGAACTGGCGCCTTGGGGTCATCGCAAAGATGCCCGGCATATTCCTGCTTATCCATGCAGTGCAAGGTCACGATGGCCTGTTTTTTTCAGAGGCAGAACCGAATCTCATCGAATCCTTCCACTGTCTGACCCAAAACAATCCACGGGGAAAATGACAATCAACCGATCAGCCATCGAAAATGGAGGTCGCTGATTTTTAAACATCCTCAAGAATGGGTCCACACATTGGCCACAGCAAGTGCCTGATATTGCATCCCATATTTACCTCGGTCCGAGGGAAGCTTGGTATCCTTCTGATCACACCAACATTGTAACATAGCTGATAAATGGGGGGTCATCCCAAAAAAAAATATGGTATATCATGGTGTGATAGGTTTTGATCAATCCCCACTTTGAAGTTTTGAGTGGCTATAGGTTTTGCTAAGTTCCCACCAGGACACTGGTCTTGTATTCAATGTCTGTCTGGGTCAGCGGTCTCTTGCAATACCTGGGCTGCACATTGGATCACATTGGTACCGTTCCTTTCAAAACCTAGCAGGGAATCCACCATTTTGTGAAATCCCTTGAATCCTGTAGAAGCCGGGCTGGAGAAGCCACCCCGAAAACAAAGGATTCACCCTTATTCACCCGAAAATGGAACGAATCAGGATCCTTGCTCAGGAACCATGTAACAATCAAGCGTAGTGACATCCCACGCGTAGAGGTACCGAACAGCCATTGCATCAGGTCTTGCATCAGGCACAGGACGTCAGGAGAACACTTTCAGCCAGGGGCATTGCCAGTAGAAAATCCTACAAATCCTACCCGAACACATTCGCTCAGACTATGAATGTATGATGATCAGCCACAACAGTGATCAACAGGTCTCAAGTAATCTCAAATAATTCATGTCCCTTCATTGACCACAAGAAGATCCCATGGCACGGCAGGCCATGGCACTTCTGCAAAAATGAGTTCAGTTCGTTCTTGGACTCTGCAATCATCGCATTCATGGCAGCCGCACCACGCCGCCGTGCTGCTTGTATTGATGACTCCAAAACTGAGCTATGGTTTGGGGTGCACAAAAAGGTCTCAACTTTCCCTAACAGACGAGACACAAGGCTAGATGAACGCTACAAATCCTCTAAGTCCTCTAAGTTGGAGAGACTTAGTTACTTGATGTTACTTGGTTGGTAGAAAGTCACACCACTATGTGAAATTCATCCTTGCCTGTTTCCCTTCTATTGTTTTCTTTTAGCATGTCCGCACTGTAAAGAGCTGCGGCCGTGTGATCCCGCGAAAAGATGCGAAAAGTATCTGTCAGTTCGAGTCAGTTCAATAGTTCTTACCAATAGTGCCCATAGCCCCCAGATTTTTTCTGCACATCCATTTAATGGTTCCAGGTGGTAAGTTTTAGCCGTACACATGTCCAGCTGTTCCACCTGTCGATTTTTTTTAAGCCTATCCCAATCACATCCAATAACCCATCAATCGGCCATAAATCCCATGTCATCCCATGAAATCCCATGGAATCCCCTGGTGAAATCCCCCAAAAAATCACCAAACTCACTGCAAAACACTAAGCTGCTTAGTCCACAACGGCCGCTGATTTCGGCCACTTCATCAGCGTGGAGACCTGGAAAAAAACGAGCGACCCCTCGGGAAAACAAAAAACAAATACAACGGGGGATACGACAGGGATATATGTATATGTATATGTATATATATATATATACACATGTGTATGTATAAGATCTGGGACGCATTTCCAAAAAAACAATTCATACAGGGATATATGAATTGTTTTTTGGAAATGCGTCCCAGATCTTATACATATACATGTGTATATATATATATACATATTTGCAACCCCCCCCTGATAACGAGAAATCACTGCGTTTTTGAGCACACACTTATAAGCACAATCGATTGTAAAGTTACACCACATACAGATGCTAGACCAGATGTGTGAACATGCCCTTGCGAGGCTAAGAGGCTAGAAGATGTGATGACAGTAGGATGTGACAGCCAAGAGCACTGATCCCTTTCTAACATTGTGGCAAAGGAGGTTTGCTGGAAGAAGTGTGTGTGGCAGCATCCATGGAAGAACAGTGTGGCAGCAGAAGATAGATGACTAACTTTTGGCAAAGCAGACAGCACAGTGTAAAAAACAAGTCAGTCGTCACAAGCAGCAGAAGGGGTTTGTTTTCAGCGCTGGGCCGCCCGGGAGTCTCCGAGTCTTCCTTGGTATTCAGCAATATCCAAGAATATTGCTCGTTGTGATGGTCACTTTCAGGCGCATTGTGAGACAGCGTTTTAACCGTTACTATTTTTGGGGTTTTAACCGTTACTGGCTTTGGTTCTTAACCATGACTGTTGGATGCCTTAACCATGACTGTTGGGGTGCCTTAACCCCGACTATGGGGTTTTTCCATCCGTCCCAACCAGTGCTTCTTTTTTTGTCCACTCGTCCGTTGTAGCCATCTCTGCCAGGTCCTGGAAAG
>Ga0126342_10006410_pt1 | contig 20853 bp, 15 predicted proteins | sample Cyp1metagenome_FD_92528 | JGI IMG/M metagenome (GOLD analysis project Ga0126342, IMG submission 92528) | Coral microbial communities from Lord Howe Island, Old Settlement Bay, Australia - Cyphastrea 1 metagenome | ecosystem: Host-associated > Invertebrates > Cnidaria > Coral ...
TATGTATGTATGTATGTATAATATTCACAGAACTCACAGAAGTTAACTGTTTTTTTCCATGGCCCAACTTTCACGCATCTCCCGTTGTCACCGGGCGACAGGTGGTGTCTCGCGATCGTTGGCTGGCGGCCCGCAACTCGGAAGAACGCGCCCGCGAGGTCTGGGATACCCGTGACCAAAGACGGTGGGCGCCGTTGGTGTTCCAAAACGCCGGTGGAACTCCATGGTGGACCAGGGTGCTGGGACAAAGTCTCGGAAAATGCTGGGAAAATGCTGGGAAAATGTTAAAACATGGTGAATAATCATGGACAATGAATGGATATCATTGTGTGATTGGTGGTTTGGAACATATTTTTTTCCCGTATATTGGGAAGAATATTTCCAACTGACTAATATTTTTCAGAGAGGTTGAAACCACCAACCAGTTATTTACCAATAGTGAAGAAAGTGTAGTGATTAAGGTGGGAAAATACTGGGACACAAAGGTTACATATGGATTACGTGAGTATAACAATAAGGACCATAACCAATTTTACCTTAAATGGATGGTAATCACAAACCATCACCATTACTAACATTATTATCATTATTGGACAATATAGGATTGGGATGGAACCTGATGAGTGAACATGATGGGAACAAAAAACGTATGGGAAATTCATGGAGATCCATCCTTAATATGTCTATCATTATCCAAGATTATAAAATATTATAAACATAAACTGTGATGTTCTCATTATCTCATGGTATTCCATTGGATGTATCAACCCTTGAAACGAACGAAAACAAATCACCGGTGTTTCCATGTGTTTCCCGTTTTTTTTTTCGGGGTCACCCAAATCATCCAAATCAGAAATTGGGAACCCCCCATTTTTCGCATACAACATATTGCCCTCTGGTTATTTGACAATGGAACATGGCCATGTATAGTTGATTTACTTGTACCTATTTAATGATTGTGATTTTCCATGGCTATGTTAGATTACCAAAAGTTTGTATATAAGATCTATTTCAACCTTATGTAAAAACCACCGCACAGCAATGATTAGTTCATTATGTAAATTATTGCTATTGATGGAGAAGAACTGATAAGACCAACCCTTGCAACATCCTATAACATCCATATCGTCCATTTGCTCCTTAAACATAGATTTGAGAATGACATGGAATCAATGGAATGACTAGACATTTGCTCAGAATAGGCAGTTTTATCCAAATCTTTCCAATTTACTTCTCACTAGCCGTCACGAAGCATGGAAAACTAACTAAACAACATTAAATATATTTACTCATATCATCCACTTCATGGTTGGTTTTCTTCCTTTCAATCCCGTTATTGGATTAAGGGATGATTTGCAGGAAAGCCCTATTGTATCTTTGGGTGTAACATCCAGGTTTGCCTGTAGATTTTCCTCTAAATCAATCTATTGATTTTTTGGATACATCCCTATTTTTCATGGATAAGTCCAAACAAAAAATCTCAAAATGATGGTTAAATCCTCCTAAAAAGTAAAAGCACTGCTTAATTCCTACAATCCAAAGAAACATGTCCCAAAAATAATCAATGGTTTATTCCTACAATCCCAAATGCGACAATATTTCCTCTTTTATCATGGGATTAATATGATTATCCCATATAATTCCTGTAATATCTATATATAATTCCTATAGTTATCCATATCTGGTTGGTGGTTTGGAACATATATTTTATTTTTCCATATATTGGGAATAATAATCCCAATTGACTAATATTTTTCAGAGGGGTAGGTCAACCACCAACCAGTCATAATTAAACAAAATATAATTGGTTTATAGTAACACATACAATTATAATGGATAATAATGGTGGTTTATAAAAAAAAATAATCAACTATGGTGGTTGATACCCGATATATAATATTATCATCATGGATTACTATGGATATATGATTTATCATCATGGATTACTATTATCATCATGGTTTATACCCTATATATATAATTTACTATGGATTATCATCATTAGATCCCCAAATCTCATCACGAAGTCCCATCCCCTTCGCAGCCTTCGCAGCCTTCGCAGCCCTGCGCAAGGCGCAGAAGAAGCAGCGCGAAGTGGGACGCAGCAACGCGCGCGATGCCAAGCAGGAAGCCGCTGTGCCGGTCTGAGGCGGGGAAGGGCGAGGCGGTTTCGGGATCGGTTTCGGTCATGAAAACCGGAAAAAGACCTGGAAAACAAGATGGTTAATTGCACCACCAACCAGTTAATCATGGTTAATCATGGATAATAATGGTTAATGATGTTGGTTAATGGTGATGAGGAAAACTGGTTGGTGGTTTCAAACATTTTTTTTCCATTTCATATATGGGATGTCATCCTTCCAAAATTGACTTTCATATTTTTCAAGATGGTTAAAACCACCAACCAGGGTGTTTCTTGGGGACTTCAGCAATGAACATGATGATTTCATGGGATTTAACCAATGAACATGGTGAATTAGTGGGATTTGACCATCACATAGGCGGGGTTTCTAGCCATCAAAATATGGGGATGCAATAAATGATGGATCATGATGGTCAGTTGATGGTGAGTGGTTGAGTGAATGATAGTTTTGCTCAAACACATGGGTGAATGTCAGTGCAGGCTTCCTTTTATATACGTAGTCTATTGGGTTGTCGTTTTGAAGAAGACATCTTTCGCGAAAAAAGGTGGAGCGCATGGAGGCCGTAAAAGGGGCTACTGAACTTGTCAACAACACAAAAACACTGCAAGGTGGTGCCCCAGTGGGGTAAATAACAAAAAGTTGGTGCGTTTAGAACTCCAATTTCACTATGGTTTATGGTAGATATATCTATAGTTATTATGGTTATCCATGGTTTATACACCGACAAACATCACTGTTTTTGGGCACCAGCTTGTGCAAGATCTGCAATGGTCTGAGAAATCCAGTTGCTGTTTCTAAAACCCAAAATGGGATGAAGATGATCTCCAGCGATTTCAAGGTGTTCAACCTCCCCAAAAGTGATCCCCCACTTGATGATACAACTAGATGGGCCATGGGATCAACGAGCGATTCCTGGGCCATGTAACTGGGGATATGTTACCCCCAAACAATCCCAATGAAATAAGCCATTTACTAACTAGTTAAATGACTGCATGGCCCATCTAAGTAGACGCTTTTCGTAAGCCCGGTGGTTGTTGGTTGGTAAACCTGAATCGAAGCTACAGTGGAGAGAGAAACGCGCTTGGCAAACCACAAAGAGAAGGGGCAGGACCATGCGTCCTAAGCCCCAGAATGTGGTAAAGCCGAGAATATTGGGATATAGTAGATTAGTAGGATATTAATAGAAGAATATGGATTGATATGGGAGAGTGGGATAAGAGTGATAATTCTGGGATAACTATAATAAACCATCCCCAATTATACCCCGTATTTGGATCTATTTGGGATACTATAAATTGACCCTCAAATGATTTGGGAGCCTAATTCTGACCCGACAGGACCCAAAAACGAAAAAGAACATCCAGCCAACCACATTGAATTGCTTCAGTATCCTGATTGTTGCCCATGTTTTTTGGTTGCATGGTCTTATTTTTCCGCTGTTTGACGCTTGTGGTTTCCAGCTACTCTCTGGCAAAACAACATGGACAAAAAAATATATGTGTGTTGCTTGAAACCATCATTTTCTAAAGAAACTAACGTAACTAACGTGGTAAATCCAAGAAATTGCACCATCCCCAACCTTACCAAAGAAGCTTAGGGCAGTGTACGGCCATTTGCCACTGGACTCCTGGATGTTTGCGGCCATGAAGCCATGGCCATTGATAGTGAATTTACCCATTAAAAAAAAAGGTGATTAATGGTGGATTTACCCATTGAAAATGGTGATTTATAGTGGATTTACCCATTAAAGATGGTGATTAATGGATGATTAATCTGGTTTTATCGAACAGTTTGCGAACTTGAACATGGCCATAGAAAGTTCGTTGATTTACCCAGCTACAAAATGGTGGATCTTTCCATAGTTTTTTGTTAACGTTTACCAGAGGGTATGATAAATGGGGGTTTCCTAAAATTGGGGTACCTCTATCCATTTTAGATTTGACTTTTCCCTGAAAAACACCATCCATTTTTGGGTATCCCCATTTATGGAAGCCTCCGTAAGTCATAGTTATATATATATATATCTATCTATCTATCTGGTTGGTGGTTTGGAACATGTTTTATTTTCCCATATATTGGGAATAATCATCCCAACTGACTTTCATATGTTTCAGAGGGGTAGGTCAACCACCAACCAATAGTCATCTACCATAAATATCCATCATTTCAAGTCTGATCCCGTTTTGTCCATCTCGGAGGTTTCAGTTGCCAGCTGAGTGGCTGCACTGATTTCTGAGTGAACGGTTCACGCGCTCAGCTCGCGAAGATGCGTAGCTGCCAAAGAAATTTCAAAAGGCATGGCGAGTGAGGCGCCATGGTCACGGCTCAACCCATGTTTCAACCTGCCATCTTTTGATCAGCTTCCGGTGGTAAGTTGCTATGAACAAACAGATTGTTTTTTTTTTATGTGGGCAAAAAGCCCTGTTATTATCCAATATAATTCCGTTATACAGGATGATATACCCCTATGTAGGCAACTTTTACCAGCACTAACTATGGGTTATTCCTATGAATTTCCTGGTTTTCCATCGAGAGCCAATGGTCCAAGTTCCTCATTTGGAGGTGCCTATCTGACCGAGTGATCGGTTAAGGTTTGAGGCATTTTGCTTCTCGAACCTCACTGCGCTTGTCATAGTTGGCAGGTCATGGCTTGTTTATGAAAAACGGCTGTTGAAATTTCGACACCAGAAAAGTGGCACCCGCTTTCCAATCCAATAGAATAAAAACAAAGAAATATTGTTTCCTACTGTTCTGCCGGTAATCCTTAGGAAAATCAACAAGGAGATGCAAAACTTATCATCTGTTTCAGGAAGCAAACTGCTCCACTAACTTGTTGAGAAGCCACTATGGGTGTTGACCCCAACTTGGATGACTGAAGAGAGCCCAATTTGAGTTTATTGGCTACAGAAAGGCTGGTTGGTGGTTTGGAACATGTTTATTTTTCCATATACTGGGAATTTTATCATCCCAACTGACGAACTCATATTTTTCAGAGAGGTTCAAACCACCAACCAGTGGGTTACAGAAGGGTATCAATTATACAAATGTGTGGTTTCCAAGACAGGTAAATTGGACGACACGCAGGCAAACTACAGGCGTAACTTGGTAGATATCTCTACGCCGACTTGGCAGCCAGTGCGGTTCGGGTTTCAGCGTTGTACAGACACGCACCGTGGTTGAGCTCCAAGGGCCCCCCCGGGGTCACGGCGTTTTCAAAGCTAGACCTTGGTTGCACGGCCCGGTGCATATGAACGCGATAGGTTTGCGTAACAGACTGATGAGGATTGGCAAGAAAAGGTGCCGGAGCTGATGAGAAAAGGTGCCCCCGGTCGGAATTGCTGAGTTGGTGAACATAACTATTATTTCACGTTTGGACTTATGGTAGATATATCGAACTAGTTGCCATGGGATTATAAACCAACATTCACATCACTGGGGGGGCACCACCTTGTGATGATTGGGATTGACTTTGGGGCAAGTGTCTGAGTCGATCTTTTTGCGATGGCAATCGATGGGAATAGTCACGGATGGCCACCGGAATGGGAAGTGCTTTATAAGTCATGTGTCACGTATACATATATACAGTATATAATATAATGTATGTGTACATATTGATGTATATGTACAAACAGGCATTTTCTATGTGTAATGTGGTAATATTTCTTTGATTATTATATAGCTGTATATTTACCACATATCTATAGGTTTCACATGGTTGTGATAGGTTTTTCATTTTGATATACTCGATCTGGTTATAAGGTGTATATTTACCAAACATATGATCATATCATGTCATATCATTACAATGTGCTCTGATATATACAAGTATAGGCATATTCCATGAGTAAGTAATTGGGTTATTTTATATGGTTAGTAAATGTATTCACCAAATATTTAATGTACGTTTCATATAGTTGTGATAGGTTTATATGATATGGCTATGGTATGATATATACACAAAATGTGTTGATATTGTTATGATGGGTAATGATCTATACAGAGAGGCATATTCCACACAAACTGAGTCACTTTAGATGGTTGTAACATAAATACTTACCTACTATTTGTACATAGGTTGTATACTTAGAGGATCATCCCACTTAGTTTAATAACCCTGCTGATCGGATTCATCCTCAAGGGCTATCCCATTTCGAAATGGGTGGTTTCTAAGTCCAGGCACTAACCAGTTAGGATCCGTGTGGTTATTAAATATACTTGCAACATATTCATAGGTGTTATACAGTTATGTTTATAGATTTACTAACCCATGGTTTAACATGGTTTATAGGTTTCGGCTGTGTTATGTATATAGGCTTATAGACCTATTTGTATCCAGGTTTCATATTCTTTACGTCGCCATGTCCTCCCTCCAAGGCTCTCAGTGGTCTTGGGATGTGGCCGTGAGTTCTTGGAGAGTCTTCCAGTGGAGGATCAGGAGCGAGGCAGGGCCTGAAAAGCCACAAAGATGGGGATATTCTATGGGTAGGATTACCCTCCCGTAAACACACAGTTTGCGAACTGGAAAATGGATGAACATGGCTGATAAAAATGGATGATGTACCTATGAAACACGGTGATGAAACCCAGTTCGCTAATCATGCCCCAAATGCTGTTTCAACATTGATCAATGGGAGATCTTCAGGATCCGATTGATTGGAGGTACCGATTCCATATATAAGGCCTTAGTTTCAGGGAATATCCCCACAATTATATGGTACTAACGTACCTCCATTTTAGGATCCTGGAGATCTCCCATTGAACTGAGGTTTGACCATCAGAAATTTAAGGTCAACCAATGGATCTTAAGGTCTGAAAAGAGGGATGTTTGCCAGCCTCCTGGCCATGGTTATGGTTATCTTCATACGGAAAATTATGCTTAACCTCTGGTAATTTGCTACATAGCTGTGGAACATGACCCATAGAAATAGAGGAATTGCTGATGTTGAACTGTTAAACATGATGATTTTCCAGTTCATAAACTGTTAAATGACCAGACGGAAACCGATGGTTTTGTGGTTACAACCCATTTTCAGAGCTAATCTGGAAGCACTGGTTGAGGTCCCCTTAAACAGCTTTAGCGTATGAACGGAATTTGTCAAAATTTGAATCCGATGGCTTTGGGGTAGTTCACACGGAATGGTAAACTCTCTGGTAATCAAACATTGATGCTTCGAAAATCCACCATAGTTCTATGACTGGTTGGTGCTTTGGAACATTTTTTATGACTTTCCATATAGTGGGAATTTTATCATCCCAACTGTTACTCACTCATATTTTTCAGAGGGGTAGGTCAACCACCAACCAGATGATATTCCCACTAAAACCTCCATTTATTGGCGTTTCAAGCCAGTCACGTTTGATTAGCGGAAGGTACAAAAATTGTGGGGAAAATCTTCGCACAGCCGCAGGGAATGTCCGTAAACAAAAACTGGTGGATAGCGTGGTCATCGCCGTTGAATCATTGAGGATCCTGTAATATCAACCAAATGTTGGTTCATATTCACCCAATAATGTAAACCCCGGATTAATAAACCATGGTTTATTAATTAGGGGGTACTCCCCAAATAGTCATAATCTGATACTTAAATGGTATCCCCCCAATTAAACAACCTAGGGGTTTATTAATCCAGGGTTGACATTATCCAAAAAAGGGAATAGTTGTACCCTCTGGTAATTTGTTACATAACGCCATTTATAGTTGATTCACCCAGCTATAAAATGGTGATTTTCCATAGTTATGTAAACGTTTACCTGAGGGTATAATATTGGAAATTTCTCAAGACCTAGGTTGAACAACAACTAATTTTGAAATCCTAGTTAAAATAGTTGTGAATAATAAATCAACTTACCTAGGTAGTAAGTAGTTATATTACAGCACCATATATTAGCCACCTGGCAAACTATAGTCCCTATCAACCGACTTACCAATGTATTCCATGAATTCCTGTTATACTCCAATATACATCAGTTATATTGGCACAATGGAATATTAGTTGGTCAAAAAATGCCACTATTCATGGTATAAGACCATTGTATTCCAGTACATCACGATAATTAATGCCATATGAATCCCATTAAATCTCATTAAATCCCATTACACACCATAGGTTGCTGGATCCAAACCCTCAAATTCCAGAAATGCCACCATATGTTGCTGGTTTCAAAGCCTATAATCATTATTCCACTTAAATCCCATTCAACCAGCATTTTGAGAGGTGTTTTACAATGTTAAATCACCATGTTCAATTTGTCAATAGCTAAATCCCACTAATTCCACTTAAATCCCATTAAATCCCACCAATTCCACTTAAATCCCATCATTTACCCATCAACTTGTCAATAGACATCAATTTGTCATTATTTATCATTTATCCATCATTTATCCATCATTTACCCATCATTTACCCATCACATTCCATTAAATCCAGTGCTGCCCCAGGGTCAGACTTGCGGTTGAGGCTTGGAGCTCTTCAGAGAAATGACGGAGTGGCAAAAGATGCAGCGTGGATCTAGGCGTGGATTTGACTGCGATAACATGGGAATGGGATTGGATAATCATGGCTTTTGGTGATGTTATAAGTTATATAGTGTTATTATAACTATAACTATAACTATAAATATATTGTTACTATACATGTTTATAACTATAACTTAAAGCCAATGAATATTATATAGTACTATTATGTATATATATATATTAATATAATTCGGAGAATTCTATGGTTTACGGGGAATACAACCTTTACCATGGGAAGATCGGAATGGCAAAATTTGTTGGTGACGTGGTGATTTTGAAAAATCAACTGATGGGGTTCTCGCCGGGATTGTCATAGATGTTTTGATGGGAATTCAACCATGGGAAACTTGGAAACTCGCAGGAGTCTAACTGTGTTAATAGCTTGGAAACTATGGAAAACTGAAATAGCTAACTTGGACTATCTTAGAATAACTATGGATTATGGTCAGTAGATATGCCAGCGATGTCCAGTTACAAAATCCCAAGGCGGCGAAACGCCCTGCGTGGAATATCTATAGAATATCTATGGTTATCTATGTTTATTAAACCATGGGAAGCTGGAAACTTAGAGATGCCAGGCAATCTTTGGGGCCTTTGGCTGTTTCAGCCTTGCTGCACCCCGAAAGCGGCCGAGAGGTGCCAATGGGAAGAACAATTCTCAGGTTGATGAGGTTTCAGCGGGGTTGTAGTCATAGTGAAATACATGCTCCTAGTGTGGATGGTTGCGAAATCCTGCACCACCTTGGATGGTTGAAACCCTATAAATAATAGGTTGGACCATCTATCAACTGGTGCAAGATTTCCACAAATGTTGCAGTGCCAGCTCATTTGGAGATTTCCATAGTCATGGGGATACCCCAATAGCTGGATGGTTTATAATGATGGAAAATTTGGAAATAACATGGATGATTTAGGGGTATGGGGTATCCCCTTTTCAGGAAACCCCCATTTATGTATATTTGGTTAGTGGTTTGGAACATTTTTTCTTTTGCCATATATTTTTCATCCCAACTGACTAATATTTTTCAGAGGAGCTGAAACCACCATCCAGATATTTATGTATAGTATACTGTCCTCCCAACGTTGACGGCCTGCTTTTGTTTGATTTCGTGCAACGTTTGTCTTGACATCTTTTGGTTGCTGTTGATGATCCCTAAAGTTGATGTTCAAAAGGAAAATCATCACATGCTCTCCGGTAAACAGTAAACATACAAAAAAAACAACCTGGAATGGAAAGTCATGGGTTTCCCATGGTTTCCAGATGATATGATACAGAAACGCTCGATTTTCCATATCATTAAACATATCTATGTTAGTTTACTGGAAGGGTAAGTTAATTTCAAGTAGGAAGATGATACAATGCTCTCCACGGCTCTCTACTTGGTGATCTCACACTGCGACGTCATTCTCACCCAGCTACATCCAGCGTGAGCTGGATAATCCCATAGCATCCCCAACCGAGATAGGTAGAAACTCATCCGGCGAGGTTTATTTTTGGCTATGTTTTTTTAGGTAGAAACATCAGAAAATCTTTAGGTAGAAACATAAGAAAATAATCAGCAACATATTGTTTTTTTTTTTGTGGACTAGCAAAGATTGACCAAATTAATGGAATCGAACAAACACATCTGTTGATTTATGCTTACATCAGTATGCATAAGTTGTGTCTAAAACAGTCACACAATTTACATTGTAACCCTGATTATTTCAAACAACAAAACATCAATCCCCAAATCTGTGTTTCTGTCTGCTTCTAGAAGATGCCTGAGATAAGATATACTTAGATATACTTCCATTCTGACCCTTTTAAAACAATGGTTGGTTTGGGAATGTTTGGGATATATTTCCGCATGTTTATTTCCTCAATTCAGGGAAACAACTGCCATGAAATGAGAGTTTGGCTCTTCGACCGAAGCGCGGGGGATTTCAAAAAAGATGAAGAAATACAGGATATGGGGCCCCCGTTCGTTGTTGCGTTCAGTTGAGATATGGCTGTGGCTGATTTCCATGGTTTATGGTAAATATAACGAACTAGTTAATGGGGTTTATAAACCAACAAACATAACTGATTTCTATGGTTTATGGATGTTTATGATAGATATAACGAACTACTTCATGGGGTTTATAAACCAACATTCACATAACTGGGCACCATCCTGTATGGTCATGAGATTGAGAAAAAATCCCATGTGTCCACCAAAGACCTACCGCACAAGTTTGACCAGGACCTAAGCCATGAACTGGTGACACATGGGAGTTGGCTGATTTGTTGATTCCTGGATAAGATAAATTCTTTGAAAAAGGATCGCCGGGAAGGGCCCACACATCCAGCCCTTCCCGACGCGACGATACTCGCCTGGCTGCACCCTGCTGGTCATTACCGGCGGGACGTGTTTGCCTTTCAGGTGGAGACAGGCAACACAGGACTGGACCCAACGTGCGTTCCGATGTTCAACGTCTTTCCCTAAGCCACATGAGAGGTTTTGCTCTAGCTGTTCTTATCCTCCAGATTGATTCCAGTTTTGGCATAAGTGTACAACCCAGAAACATCCAGTAAGTCAGTATGATTGCAGAAATTGGATCAACGTGCTATCGACGGCTCTTATTTTTTGGAGCCTTCCTTCAGTTCGACGACCTCTTTTCTGCCACAGATCAAGTAGAAAGTCAGGATCCACAAAGCCAAAATGATGTGGAACAAAGTCTTCCAGTGCAATGCATCTACCCTCAACTTGTGTAACTTTTGAGCATCAATCAGGGTAACAGGGGTTACAAGGCGTATTTTTTCATCTTCAGAATGCCTGGAGTACAACTTTATATTTTGAATTGACATCGCGGGAAAACACAATCGACTTCTTGTAATCCACCAATTTTTGGTCGGACTACCCTTCAGTAAACTAACATAACTATGGAAAATCATTATGTTTAATGGGAAAATCCACTATTTCTATGGCCATTTTCAACAGCTATTTTGACATAGAGGGTAATGTTCACCCGGGAGATTGCAAAACCTCCAGATTTTCAATGGGGATGATGTGTTTTTCAAAGTTCTCTATAAATTGGGGCTAAGATACCCAATTATATAATCAGTCGGGGCTTTGTTACACCGGAGTTGACAAAACATATGTTTCGTGAAGGACTATTACGGTAAACTTGTGTTTCATAATCTCATAATCTATATGTAAATCAAACTTGTTTCATAATATGTAAATCATAGAATCACTGTAGTTTAATCATCTATATTGAAGTCATGGAAGAATCATGGAAGAACATGCGCCATCGAGTCAGTGTGGCATGGAAAACCTCAACAAAAATGTCCGAGCCATCGTGTAACACGGCTGTGGGTCTGAAAATCTAGGTCAATCTTGGATGGTATATATATATATATTATATATATCAATGGGATATATACCAACTGGATAGATAATGGTATATATATATATCAATGGATTTTAAACCAATTATATATATATATATACCAATGGGATATATAATGGGATATAGTTGGTTTAAAATCCATCGTTAATGGGATATATATATATATAATGGGATATACTCTAGGTCAATCAACTGGATGGGTAGAAACTAATCCTAACTAGTCTTTTGGCATGGGACTATCTATGTTCACCAGCAAAGATTTTTTTTTTGCTGGGTGAATCTGAGATTGGCCATGAAGATACACAATGGTAGCCACAAAATTTGATGTGTTATGAATGATATCTATCATCTTCATTGATTTTCACTATTAACATAAGAATTTCGAGGTATATTCCATTTTCAGGCACCATGTTGATCATGATTATTACATCAGTATTTTGATGTGGACATGTGAAATCTGTGAAATCATTCGACTAGCTTCCCGCTGGATAGGATCCAATGAATGTTTTCGAACATGGCCCAGTCGAAATAGTGAGTTTTCCCATTAATAGCATGGTGATTTTTCATAGTTATGTAAACGTTTACCAGAGGATAATCTACAAAAACAAGGCGTAATTTGTACTTTACTCCAATAATGCTCTATATATATATAATTGATTCTAATTGAGGGGACCAACTGGATATATAGTTTGGTGCTGATAAATCTGTTGTTATGAAGTACCGATAAACATTGTGTTTTACCCCACCATTTTTGTAATTTACCCATTTTGGTGGTATTTGCAGGGTCTGGGTATAGATTATATACAAGGCGGTGCCCCAGTTCGTTAGCTAAGTTGGTCTATAACTCCAAAAACTTGGGCTTATGGCAGATATATAGTATTTTATAGTTAGTAGTGGTTGTAAACCAAGTTGTAACTGGGGGGCACCACCTTATAGAAATGGGAAATTCAGGATCCTACAATGGAGGTACTGCACCATATAAGTCCATATTTTGACGAGAGATTCCCTTACATAGGCCTAAAAAATAGGCCTTATATATGGTAGGTACCTCCAATACATCGGTTCCTGAAGTGGCCATTGATTATCTGGTTGGTGGTTTGGAACCATGGAATTTTATGACTTTCCGAATTCAGTTGGGAATGTCATCATCCCAACTGACGAAGTCCATCATTTTTCAAGATGGTAGGTCAACCACCAACCAGTTATAATGGCCATACTATGGTAATATAGCCATTTCAGATGGTAGATCAACCACCAACCAGATTAACATTCCATTAACATCTCATGAATATCTGATTTTAATCCCAATGATAAGCCATTATTGATCATTCATTATGGGCATAAACCATAGTAAGTATAGATATATCTACCATAAAGTTTATGTAGACATACTATAGTGACAATGGGTATACCACCATATATGCGTTTAAACCCACTATAGACCATATATGGTTTATACCACTAGTTTAAAACCACTGTTATACAATGTGAGGCCCCCAAGATACCCAAGTTGGTTTATAACTCCAATATCTATGGTTTATGGTACTTATAACTATAGTTACTGGGGCTTATAAACCAACTTATAACTCGGGGGGCCACATTGTAGAAATATGACACGCCAGACCACGTGACCACTTCCTTTCGCTGCAGATCATCTTGGTGGGAACTCCGCACTCTTTGCCAGGGGCTGCCTCTTGGCGCACCGTGCGCTTGCCGGTGATTTTGGGTGGATTTGTACTGGGCCATGGGCCATGGGAAAGATTAGCGATTCCTAGTGAGTAACTGGGGATATACTGTAACCCCCTATATCAAAATTATAATCCGTTTACTAACTAGTTGACCAACTCCATGGCCCATCTAAGTAGTGGATTTGTACCGAGAAGATGGGAAAATGTTCATCGGAAAGCCCCATGATCTTAGGAAAATAACTGGTTTCCGGTGAAGATTTTCTGGACTTTTTTTTTGTGGTATCCATAACCAGTATGATATTTGGTGTGATCAAAAATTGGATGCCCCATGATTGATTTGCAATTTTCATGCAGAACATGCTGATAAAGATAGGATTTTCATATATATATATATATATTTATTATTATTATTATTATATATATATATATATGTATATATTTTAATATATATATACATATATAATAATAATAATAATTATTATTATTATATATATAGTTTTATAATATATATATATATTACAATATAATATTATATATATAATATATATATATATATATATGTTACAATATAATATCATATATATATATATATATGTATATTACAATATAATATTATATATATAATATTATATATATATGATATTATATTGTAATATATATTATTATTTTTTATTAATTATTAATCATTTTATATATATATATTGTTATAATATATATTTTACTGTAATTATATAGATATATACTATATATATAATAATATGTATATATATATATGTATTATACCCTATTCTTAGACAAACCTATTTGGATGCTTGTTTGGGAAGAACATGGGATGATTGCCGAATACCTAGCGACAGATTGAACAATGCATCCTGGTTTGGGTTGAAAATGGAGCCAGGTACATTGGTTTTGCTGGCCATTTGTATCGATGATTATGTAATGTGGATTCTCCAGTCTCAGGTGTAAGCTGGGTAAAGTTTCCCACATGTGTGTTGATATGTGTTGATCGATTTCAATTGTTTTCATCACTTTGTTGCTGTTGAATTCCAATTGTTTCAGAGCTAAAATCACAACTTTTCCATACTTTTCCCACATGCGTTGAATATATCGTGCATCATAATGTTTTGATGTGTTCGTCACCATGTCTTCCACATTTCTTGTTGATAAATCATGATGACATCATCATTTTTCATGGCCAGATCACCGTTTTTGTCCACACGTTTCCCGTATTTCTTAGATAATTTCCCCATAGTTTCCCCATAATTCATGGTGAAATCTTCATGAAATTCATGGATTTCATCATATTTCTGGGATAAATGATGATTTACATTGATTTACCTATTAATAATTGACTGTTTATAGATGATTTGCCTATAAAAAATGCTGGTTTTCCATATAAATCCCATGCTTATCCCATGGATTTCCCCATGGATTTCCCATGGATCGCCGAGGTCGCCGTGACAAACCCGGTGCCGAAGGCAGTGCAGCGTACCGTGAAGGCCTTGAAGCCGGAGCTGGTGGCGGTGGAGTTGGACGAGGCGCACCGTTTCTGATAAATGTGGGAGATAAGAATGGGATATGTGGGATATATCAATGGGATATATACCTAGTAAACTAACTAGTTAGTGGGATTATAACCCATTTATCGAGATATCACCTACAAATACACTAACTATCATTTTTGATAGGTAAATCTCCATAAACCATCCATATGTGGGCCAGTTTCCATAGCCATGTTAAATAACCAGAGGGTATGTTTACCCATACCAATGGGATATACCATCTGGTTATGACTAACATAGCCATGGACAATCACCATTTTATAGCTAGGTAAACCATCTATTTCTATGGGCCATGGCTTCCATGGCGAACTGTTAAATAACCAGAGGGTATACCCTTCAGTAAACTACCAGTTTGCTATTGAACATGGCCCATTTATAGATGATGTCCCTTTAAATGATTTCATAATGGTTTAATATGGTTTAAACAAAAATAAATCAGCCCATGTTTGATGGTTTATTTATGTTTAGAGTCATTTATTTATGGTAAAAATTGGGATGGTTTGTGAGTGGTTTAACCACACTAATATGGTTTAATATGGTGTAATAGGGATAAGAGTGTATGTGATTAGGTATTATGGTGGAATAATGATGGGATAATAATGGGATATAACGGACCTGAAATTATATGGGATTATATCTGAGACTACAAACAATAATTTGAGTAATTCGGAATCCCATTATGATTGAATTAGCCTATAATTTGGATTAGTTAAATTGTATTAAATCGGTGATTCAAATTCACTGGTGGTTATCATAAAAGGCGATTCGAATAGTTTATCACCAAGTTGTGTTGATTAGAATAGTTTATCACCAAGTTGTGTTGATTATTCACTAAACAATGTAGAAGCGAACTATGGGGAGTCATGAGGATTAAACCAACCGAAAAAGAATGCTATAACTACCCTCTGGTAATCTGTTACATAGCTATTGAACATAACTCATTTATAGTTGATTTACCCATAAAAAATGGTGATGAGTGGATGATTCATGGATGATTAATGGATGATTAATGTGGCAAACAAACAGTTTGCTATTGAAGCCATGGCCATAGAAATAGATAGAAATAGTGGATTTTCCCATTAAACATGGTGATGTTCCATAGTTATGTTAACGTTTACCAGAGGGTAGTAGTGCTGGGCACATCGGAGCCGCAGGATGGACTCGGCAAGGCCCTCTGGTAAACGTACAAAAAACGATGGAAAATCACCATTTTTTTAATGGGAAAATCAACTATAAAACTATGGACAATCACCATGCTATTAATGGGAAAATCCACTATTTCGATGGTCATGGCTTCACTAGCTTGTTGTATGTTTACCAGAGGGTATGATCCGCGACGACATCCACCTTAACGCCCTGATGATGGAGGGTTGGACTTCTCAAACCTTTCGCATGGCAGCGGGTGAGTCACAAGGATTTGAAGATGTTCCACAAGAATGGTCATCCTCTCACACCTTGTCAACGTTTCAGAAGGCCTGCTTGCGCACGGCGTTTCAATCGCTGCGGAGGGAACAAGTTCTTCGGCGTCACCAACTCCGGCAGTGAGTGCGAATACAACTGCGGGTTCCTGGGCTGAGGCATTTCCTCCCAAACTGGAGAATGCGATATTGCAGGCTATGAAACAAAAGTTCATCTCAAACTACCCATCGGAACTGATTCATGCGGACCTTTTTCCTTCTACTCGGTTGGTGAGTTTGGTCCATGACCAACTTACCAAAAAAACATGGAAATGGGTACCATGGAAGTTTCGCATCTCGCTCACCAAGTCGGAGGAGATATCAGGGAATCGAGCTCAAAAAATGCCGAAGATCGACCAAGAGCCTGTAGAGAATTGTAGAGACACTTGTGGAGATTACATCAGTAAATAGGAGTCTTAAAGAGCAACAATGGAGGTATCAAACCAACCATTTTTGGAAAATTTACGATGTTTTAGTCACCCATAGAGGGAAATAAACCAGCCATAACTAGGGGTGTTAACTTACGCAAGAAGGTATCTTAAACCAGCCATTGGTTTTCCGGGGTTTTCCCATGGGGATGCCCTGGTGAATCACTCACCCCTGACGCACCAAAAAAAGATTGGGGGAAGCCGGACGCATACCTGGTGATTGTTTGATGCTTGGATGTTGCATGGTGGTGCCGCAGCGGTTCCTTAGGCATCGAAAAAACAGGGGAAATCCCTAAGAATCAGTTGGTTCATGGGGGCTAGAAAGGGCTAGTGTATCGGCGGCTATCAATCACCATCCAGACTGGATCACCAAAATTGACCAACACAATTGATCCAGCCGACCAACCGCGAATCAAACATGGCGAGGACACCGGAGGCGGACCGCCCATTCAACCACAATGACTATCCTATGCTTCGATGGTTGAACTATTTCCATGAAAACCAGTGAATTCCCAGTAAAATCTCGTGTCATGGGGTTGATTTCACCTGGTTGGTGGTTTGGATCATTTTTGATTTTCCATTTCATATATGGGATGTCATCCGAAACCCATTGACGAACTCCATCATGTTTCAAGATGGTTATTGCACCACCAACCAGTAACCATCGCCTTAATCACCATCTCCTGAGTGGTGTTTTTGTGCCATAACTTTCCTGCACCAACCCTCGCCCAGGCGCGAGGTGTGCGCGAGTTGGAGAAACGACCCAAACTTCGAGGTGGGCCGTTTGAGGTTTTCGTGAACGCGAAGGAAAGCCGTTCCGAAACCATAGAAAAAATATGGGTTTAATGGGATTTATAGCTGATTTATGATAGCTAAGTTGGTGCGTGCGTGCAAATAAGTCCAATTTCACTATGGTTGATTAGGTAGATATATCGAACTAGTTAACAGTTACCATGGTTCTCCATGGTTTATAAACCAACAGTTACATAACTGTGGAGGCACCACCTTGTAGAGTAAAATTCGTGGGTTTTTGTAGCAGGATTTCAAAAAGGATCAGGTGGATCACGTGGTTGGGCGTAACTGGGGTGAACGTAACTGGGCTTAATTTCCCCAGGGGGGTTCCATACATGGAGGTTTGCTATTGGAAATGGCCATTTATAGTTAATTTGGATGATTAATGGATGACTAATGTGGCAAACAAACAGTTTGCTATTGAAGCCATGGCCATAGAAATAGTGGATTTTCCCATTAAACATGGTGATTTTCCATAGTTATGTAAGCGTTTACCAGAGGGTATCCAAAATGGTTTATAACATTTTATAACTGAAAATCCTACTGAATTGAATGATTTGATTGAGGGTACTCCCCATGACTTAGGAAACATCCATTTCTAAATTGGATATATCATGAGAGAATCCACCAAAAACGGCGACGAATCCCATCACCAGGGTTATAACATGTAAAAAACACCATTTGCGATTGGTATCACAGAATTGGATGACGGGAAAATTTACAGGACACTCCTATATACTATATATATATATTTGATGGTAAAAACCATGGTTTCCGGTTAAGATTTTCCCTTAAACCAATCCATTGATGAACTCGATCTTTTTTTTCGGTAGTGCCAAGAGTTCAGATGAAGTTTTTTTGGAAGATCGGGTCACCTGAAGAAGGTCCGTTTTCATCGCCACTGGTGAAGTTTTTGCAGTTTCCTGTGAGGTGGTTGTGTCAGAAGCTGCCAAAGCCTCACGTGACAATTGTTCATACAAAATGCACTGCCATGTATGTGCAATCTTCTCTCTGCAATATTCTCAGGATTTCTCTGATTTTGGTAAAATTATGCAAGATTCAAGCTTTGGATCGTTTTTTTTCCCCTTCACTTGCAAACTCTTGAGATTTCAACCTAAAAACATATAAATCTCATTAAAATCACAAGAAAACCGTAAACCTCACCTCTCCCTGGCCCGTTATGGCCCGAAATACCAGCTATAAGTCAGTTATAACATGTTACACCTCATTCATCCCCATTGAAATCACCACTTCGCCATAGAAAAAACGAACGAACTCGCCACTCGCCGAACTCGCCGAACTCGCGCCGTGATGTGCGTCGATGGACATCGAAGATGGCTGTCCTGAGCCGAAGGGTCCAGGCTGGTGATTCACCAGCAACAAATAGGGATTTCATGGAATTTTATAGGGATTTATATATATATATATATAACCTATATAAGTTGTATATGATATCTGGTTATCACCAATATTAATTAATTAATATATATATATATAACATATATATATATATATCAAAATCTCCCAAGGTTATCCAATTAAAACAACACAATATTATCCAACATTAAGTGGCATTATAACTCCTGGTTGGTGGTTTGGAACATGAATTTTATTGTTCCATTGAGTCGGGAATATGATCCCAACTGACTTTCATATTTTTCAGAGGGGTTGAAACCACCAACCAGATATATATATATATATATGTATATAATATGTAATATCTATATATATATATATTAACCATAGAAAAAATGGAACAGTGAGCCAATATGACTATCAATATGACTATCAATATTACAGAATATTCAGAACATGGTCTAAAAATATGGTACACATTGGTACACAATATTACACAATATGACGATATATACAGTAATGTTTTTTTTCATGAGATATATAACAGTGATATATCTATACCATCCTGCCGGAAAAAAAAAAACATTAGTTCGTTGATTTACCAATTAAAAATTGTGATTGTCCATAGTTTTTTGTATGTTTACCAGAGGGTATAATGGTGTGAAAATGTAGGTCAATCAACTGGATGGGTTGAAACTAATCCTAACTAGTTTTTTTGTATCAATGGGATTATGTACGTTCACCAGCTATGACTTGAAAAAAGGGAGGTATCTATGGGTATCTAAGATTGGCAATGCCTGCCGGAAAAACAAAGATGTACAAAACATTAAATAACCTAACCACGCTATACCAAGCTTATCATTCTATCTACATCAGCACCCAAAACGCAGTTCCGTTGCTTTTTTCTTTCCAGGCCCCGCTTCGTCATGGAGCCGAGCTGTCCAGGGCTTCCTTGCTCTTCGTGGCCGCTTGGTCGGCCCGTGCCTCTTTCGGCTGCTGCGACTGCTGCTGGCGGCGCTGACGCCCTATGTGCTGATTGTGGGCTCGGCGAGGTTGGTGACCTGCGAATGGTTCCTGCCACCTGGATCTGTGGAATTGTGGGTTTGAATGGGTTTTTCATGGGTTTTAGTCGATCTTAATGGTTGACATGAGTTTTAGTGGATTTTAATGCGTTGACATGGGTTTTAGTAGGGTTTAATGCTTTTTGGTGCTTATATAACTTATTGGTTGGATCTAAGAAGGCCTGTGGGAGCCTTCACAGGATCAGCTATGAAAACTGGAAAAAGGAAAAAACAAATTAAAAAAAACAAAAAGAACAAAAACTCAAAAAAAAACATTGTTTTTGGGGAAAATATTAAACAATATATTATAGATTTTTTTTTACCAAAAAACAATGGGCATGTTTTGACCTAACAAGGTTTAAACGTTAACTTCCACTCATGTGCGAAGAATTTGTAGTTTCAATCATGTATGAAGAACTAATGGAGGTTTATACTTGTAAATGTGGATGATGATATGTTGGTTTTACTTCTGA
>Ga0126342_10006411_pt1 | contig 20851 bp, 16 predicted proteins | sample Cyp1metagenome_FD_92528 | JGI IMG/M metagenome (GOLD analysis project Ga0126342, IMG submission 92528) | Coral microbial communities from Lord Howe Island, Old Settlement Bay, Australia - Cyphastrea 1 metagenome | ecosystem: Host-associated > Invertebrates > Cnidaria > Coral ...
ATATATATGTGTTATATATATATGTATATATGTATATATATATGTATTAACTATATATATATATATGGAGCGTTATTGACTGTAATTCATCACAATTGGGAACAGCCCTTTTTCAACAGTCTAAATCATGGCCGTGATACTTCAAGGCCATGGCATGTCAGGACGAGGCGGCTGGAGTCTACAAGAAGTTGGTCTTCACCCCCGACGGCACCAAACTTTTGGGCGGAATCTTGGTGGGAGCACCTCGGCAACGACTGCAGGATGGTGGTTGGGGGTGTGTCTGAAAATAGTGTACCCCTAAACCCAATGGTTAATGATCATTATCCCTATTAAATGGCTATAATTGGGAATATAATTACCCTATTTTCAGACAAACCCATTTGTCCATATTCCCTATTGAAAAAAATGCTTCGGAGCTCGTTTGCCAACATTTACCAACCACGTGGGATGGTGAAATCCCAATGGCTGACGGGAGAACCAGTCAACCATTCTGATGTAAATTCCCCATTTTTTGTGGGTGAAGAGTGAAGTCCCATTTTTTTCTTGGCCACTTGAGTGTCCCCAAAAAACGTGAGAATCCCCTCATCTTCTGGTTTCCATCTCCATTTCAAAATTTCTTCATAGTCAAATGCCACTTTTTGGTATGTTTCACTCCCACTATATGCATCAATCATCATCCGTCCACTTCTTTCAAACTGGTGTACAAGCCCTAGTTCGTTCGCGAAGCTGTTTATAACATTCTATAACTCCAACCACTATTGTGTTCTATAGGTGATCATTTTAGATAATCTACCCTCTGGTTATTTAACATAGCCATGGTATAGATGGCCCATTTATAGATGGTTTACCTATTAAAAATGGGTGGATCTTTCCATGGCGAACTGTTAGTCATAACCAGATGGTATACTTCATGGGGCTTAGCAACCACCAAGAACCACGGTTACGGCAGCAGGGCGGCCTTTTGTGGCCAAGGACATCTCTGCCTTTGCGCCGCTGACGGCGGTGTCCAAGCGCCCGGACATCGGGGGTCTGTCGCCTGATGAGCTGATGGCAGGGCAGATGCCCAAGGTGGACGATGGCGGCGATGGCACGAATTTGGGAGATGATGACCATGTGCCCTGGAGAATGATGGGACCTGGGATAGCCTGGGATAGCCTGGGATAGCCTGGGATAGATGAGGATGGTTACCCTCTGGTAATTTAACATAGCTATTGAAAATTACCATTTATAGTGGATTTTCCCATAAAAAATGGTGATTTTCCATAGCTATGTTAGTTTACCAGAGGGTAGCTGGATAGATGAGGATGGTTAGGGGGGAAATGCCCTGGAGAAGGAGATAGATGGGGAGATGTGAGGAGATAGATTGATAGATGGGGGTGGAGACAAAACGAGACTTCGGGATGGATCTCCTAGAGATTTACGGAGATGAAGATGGTTAGGGGGACATGCCCCGAAGCCGGCTGGATCTATTTGAGGGGATGGGAGTGTTGTGTTGTTTACATGATTCAAATGATGGAGGTGTCCGAAAATGGGGGCACATCCATATACAGTAATGGGTTTTTACATCATAAACCATGCACATATATGGTACCTCCATAGATGTTTTTTTTCTCCAAAAAACAAGCCATGTGCCTTGAGGGTCCTATGGTGCCGGAATGGTGGAGATGATGGGAGGGGAGGCGGGTTTGGATTAGGATGATAGGATGGCTATGAATTTCCAAAGGGAATGCCATATGGGGATGTTCAAGAATCGCGTGAATTGGATCCATCAAATCCTGAAAATATGTTTCTTTTCTTCAAAACCACAGGTTTTTGTATCCCTGGTTCTTAGGACACGCAAAAACACAGCAAGTGGTTGGTTGCCCCAATGATCCCAGTGACAAGCTTCGCGCTTCAGGTCTGCAACTGCCACTCAGTGCCTAAGAAGGTGATTCGTGAGGCAATCATGAAGGGCGCACACACCTTCGAGGCTGTTGGGGTGGTAGTTATCCCGGTATCCCCAAGAAAATCTTGGCAAAACCATGGGGATGGTATCCCCAGTTATTAACGTGACGGATAATTTTTTTAATGGACTTTTTTGGATTCGTGAGTTAAGAAAGACAGTTGCGTTGCCGATTCATTTCTGAAGATGGAGTCCCAAAAGAGATTATTTGGCGTATGTTTGGGTTACAGTTGTTTATCTAATCCTTCAAACATCTTTGGAGATCAATGTGAAGTCCACCCCCGAAAAAGCAACGCGGAAGCCTTCAAACATCTTCAAACACCGCTTTGAACGGTGAATCATTCTAACACAATAAAAAGGGTGGCATCATGCAATTCCTGAGGCGCAACTCCTTTCACATATTGAACACCCAGAACTGGTGGAATTGGATCATGGGTCGCCAGCTCATCAGGAGATCAAGAAGTGCACAAAGGCAGGAACTGGTTGCGGTACCTGCAACTGGGCGGAACAAAACCTTGGTGAAATCAGGGATCTGACTGGCTTGGGACCTGGCTATAGCTCTTTGGGGATCATTGCACCATTTGATCCTTTTCAACTTGGATGAACATTGATAAACCATCCATTTTCACTGTGGGGCATTGATATGGGTTGATATGGCTTGATTTTGACGACAATTTTGGGATCACAGTCTTTCGCAGAGACCTTCGCCAGTGAACTGTAGGCCATCCAAGACTAGCCACGGGCTCTAACGAGTATCAACTTGGATGTGGCTTGTGTTTTCTAAAGTCACTTAAAAGTTTCAAAGGTCTCAAAATCACAAGGTCTCAACCAATCCATCGCAACTCCCCAAGGTATCCGAACGGGTCCTCAACCGAAGTTGCTTGCCCATACCTTGAACCAGAAAGGTGCGCCCGAAAACTGGCCCTCCGATGTTGACTGACGTGGCGGGATGGGAAATGCACGAACTAAATGGAGGTGTGAATGGGAAAATCATCTATAAATAGGCAATTCTACTTTTGGGGGATGCGTCAAGTGTGGGACTTGAAAAAAAAATAAAATGGGAGAAAAATAAGCCAACCTCACCTTGTTGAGAGTTGGTGTTCAGAATGTCAATTCCTGGATCACTTATTACACCCTCCAGTAAACTATGAAAATCCATGGTTCTTTCCCGTTCCGGAAATGATCTACTTTGATCTACTTTGATTTTCATGGATTTTCCATAGCTTTTTCTGTGGAGGGTATCCAACCATATCCAACCCTTCAAATCTGTAGTATTCTGGAGTCATAGTGTATATAGATGTCATAGGTGCTTGAGTCCTCCATTCAAAAACCCTCCAATACAGAATACTAGTATCCCATTTTTGGAATCCTCCATTTTCTGGAGAAAAATCCTCCATGTTTCAAAAATCTTGCAGTACTCTCTGGTAAACTAACATAACTATGGAAAATCACCATTTTTCATGGGAAAATCCACTATAAATGGCCATTTTCAATAGCTATTTTGACATAACCAGAGGGTATCTCCCACACTTCCGCCGTCTCCACATCGCTCCAGGTGTCGAGGCGGGCGCCTGTAAGGCGCTACCCTTCGCGCACGACGACATCGAGGACTTGGCCAAAGCGCGTCAGCTGAAGAGCTACGAGGAGCTGGTGACGCATGCGCCTGGGCGTAGCGCTATGCCGCGATAGCATGGATGATAGCATGGGGGATAGCATGGATGAACTCGTAGATGTAAAATAAAACTGGATAAATATGGTAAGATCAAAAGGATATTGATAGAATTACTGATAGATACTGATTGAATATATGTCGTTTTCTTTTTTGAACAAAACGATGATTTTTGGGGTTCGTCTGACAGTTTAGGGGGTTAAATATCAATTTTGAGGGGTAGTTACTTTATTTTCACAGAGCCTGTCAGTTGATGGACCAGGAAAAATATGAGAAGCTGGATTTCTGGGCAAAAAAAGCCATCAATGGGGATATATATATAAAGAATATAGAATATCAATATATATATATAATTATATATATATATAATATAATAGAACAATATATATATAATGGTGATGTGATGGTGACATACAACCATGACATCGGGATGGGTCCAAGGCTATACTAAAAATCCATGGTGTTCACAACAGCAACAACAGCCTATAACCATTGAGAAGGGCCTTGTTGATTTGTAGCAACAACAAGGCCTTAAGGCCATAGATTTGTAGCAACAACCATTGATTTGTTGTTTCTTCTTTTTCCTAGAAGGCTAGCTAATGTTGTTTGATGATTACTTTTTTGGGGACATTCTGAGGAGGTTTAGCCGACAGAGACTTGGATTTCCAACGAAACATGTTGATTTTTTGACATTTTTTTTTTTGCTGTCACGCACAAAACAGGAGATGCTCACGGAAAAATAGGAGATGTTTGACCAATTTAACATCTAGGGATTGTTGCGCCGACACCTGTGGGATATTTGACCATGAATGGGCAAATGGCAGATGGGAACCAGGTGTGTTGGTGAGTTGAAGCCAGAAACAATGTGGGTATATAACAAGATTGGTCAGTGGCCTCGAATATCACCCATCTTCACCCATCAAGATTGAACTCACTTGGTAGTTTCGATTTGGAAAGCCATGGTGACCCAAAAGAGGGAAGGCTACTTGCAGGGGGAATTGATGTCCTAAGTGAGCCTATGTACAACAAGTCAGGTGTGGTATTTGACCAAACATCTCCACTGGCCACCACGGCTCACCACTCTTCTCCATTGTTTCCGAGTTGGGTTATCCTGCTGCAGCTGCGGACGGCGACAAGACAGCGCTGGGCAGTGTGTTGGATCGGCGCCTTGTCGCTGCCAAAAAGTCTGGATCCATGGAAATTTGACCGGGATACGACTGGAAATGTGATGTGGCTTTGTCGATAAACATGGGGAAGCCCTGGTGAAAATGAGGCTTTAAACCTCCTGAGATATCTTGGGGTATTCCCAATTTTCGGAGACCAAAAAAAAGGTCCTCAAGCAGACAGGCGAGCTAGCACAGTTGGTCGTAGGGAGGCTGTTTGGGGCCTGGGGGTGCGCAATATTTTTCATAAGCACCCAGCATCAATGAGGCCGTCATCGCTTGTTGTTCCTTGTTTTTACCCACAAGTTTTCCATCTTGAATTTATGTTTTCCCTCTTGTTTCCTCCATCATGTACACAAGCTTTGGTGCTGTTTTCTTCCCTAACACTGAAATTTATGTTGAATTGATGAGTTCATGAGTAAAAACAGAGTTGGTACACCAGCATTTTCATCCAAATTTTCCCTATCTATTAAACATTGCAATTGTCTTTTCCCCCCCGGCCCTATGTTTGGACCGTTTGGACATGTTTGATCCCTTGGTGTTTCCCAAGGATCGGTGGAAAGCCCAAGGGAGAGGGCTTGGACCATGTGGCGCAATTGAAGGCTTTCCGCCATGGAAATGGGCCGATTTGCTATGGAAAACCGCCATGGTAAACCGAATAGCTATGAGAAATAGCATGACATAACTCATGAAATAACTCATAAAAATAGATGATTTATGGATGATTGACCTGTAAACTAACTGTTTGCTATGGAAAATAGATGAACATAGCCCATTTCGTCCAAAAAATCATCATTCAAAAGGTGCTCGTCTGGTGGTCAGGCGCTCAAGGATGACTTGTGGAAGTAGCTTCGGCCGAGGATCAGTGTGGAAGATGGGGAAGGATGGGGATAAACATCCAGCATGTTTTCTTGTTGGTGTTTTGTTCCCCAAGATGGGGATTTAATCCAACTTACCGTAGTTCGTCATGATTTCTTCAAGGGGATTTGACTAGTAAAAACCATGAGGATTGTGGGTCTCTAGTTCCTTCAGGGGATTAGTACATGTCCCATGAAATGGGCATTTTCACAGATTTTAACCATCAGTGAAAAAGAGGACTGTTGGTAGTGGTGATTCTTTTATTTATTTTTTTAAAAACATATTGGCCAAAGGTGATGTTCAAACTGGACATTATTTGCAACAACCTATACCATCTGGTTGTTTAACATAGCCATGGAAAATGGCCCATTTATAGTGGATTTTCCCATGAAAAATGGTGATTTTCCATAGTTATGTTAGTTTACCAGAGGGTAACAGTGAAGTCCTCGGTCGAGTTGTTCGTATAAATTCCATACCTCCTTGGTCATTTTGCTTTGAACATGTAGGGTACCTCTATATAAAACCACCGGTGAATCATCGCTTTCCTTTTAAAGGCCGAGCGTTTTTGGAGGGCCCAAGCCATTTTCAAACATCACAAAGTTATTCCAAGTTCATGGTTTTCATTGCTTGAAGCCTATTATCCACGTAAATTGGCCGGTGAACATCCCCGTTCTTGATTTCTTGATGGCTAAACCACTAACCAATATTTAAGTATTCCCCTTTCTGGCCAGCATTTTGGGGAAGACACCCATCATTTTCAGACCATGTTCTTGTCATTTTGCTCCGGTTCCACCCTTTTCTCTGAAATCAACAGATTGGTTCAAAGGAAAATCTAGAGGACCCCCATATCTGTGGTAAAAAAATAAAACTTTGGCTTCCTGTAGATTTCCCCCATGGGTCCCATGGGTCCAGGTTCGTTGACAAGATGAACTGCAATCCCATCCTGGTCCGACTCGCCTGGCACGATGCGGGCACCTACGACAAGTCCAAGACAGCCTTCGGTGACTGGGATGTTTCCGCCTAAAAGGTGACCGATGGATGAAGAGCTTACGAAACATCTGGCTATGAGTCAAAACATCTGGGTAAATTTCATCACGACCTCATTGCGACCGAAGCCTGATTTCATGGTTAATAAGGGAAATCATCCCAAATGGCCTTAATTCAGGTTATTCAGGTTAGTGAAATATTATAATTTACCCAGAAACATGTCAAAACCCTGGCACCCTGGATGGTACCCTAAAATAGATGGTTTAGATGGTTTATAGATGTTTATTCCCCCGAAAAAAAGGCAATGTTTAACGGGTTTTGACCCATCCCCATCTATGAAAAGGGGGCGGGGCGGATTTGGTTGAATCTCCATGACAGGAAGTAAGTGTCACATGGGGGTAATTTGGGTGTGACAATTTTGAAGGGGACCGCAGATTGACTTGTCATTGTAGTAGTCAACTTTGGGGTACCCTATTTTTCACCTAAATTCGAAGAATCCCATACACTACCGCCTTAACTTATAATTAGCACCCTCTATATTAAATCGGATCCCGAAGATGAATAGATTGAATAGATCCACTAGCACATTGGTACCAGCGCAAACCTGAGCAAGGCGCAGTGGGGGATACCTTCAAATAGCCATGCTGGAATTATGAAACCCTTAGAGGAAATCCCTACATCTGAGGGTGTCCTGTAGATTTTCCCTTAAACATCCTTAAACCAATCCATGGATTCCATTCATTTACAAGAGATTGACATATTTTGCCTGTAGAGGTTTCCTAAGTCATGGGGAGGGTACCCAGTTCTCATCCAAATTTTCATAGGATTTCCATGGTAAACCATCCAGCTATTGGGGTACCCTGCAGGAACCCCCCATATATTGAGCTCATCCCAGTGTGGCTTCCCACACTGCGATAGGTGAACGGGGCGGTGCCAATGGCTCCATACGCTTCAGCCCTGAGATTAGCATGGGAGCCAACAACGGTCTCTTGGTGGTTGATGTTCCTTGATGTGGCAGTGTGTCAAAACCTTGTACCCCTGGTGAACATCAAAATAGCTGGTAAATGGATGTTCATCCCCCTAAAAATGGTATTAATAGGTATTGATCCATACTCATGTTTGGAAAGTGGTGCTTCTTACCAGAGTTGCATTTCTTGTAGGCAAGAGTGTTCTTCTTCATCCGAATCCAGAGTTGTACCTTCGCCGTTCCAGGATAAGTAGAAACTGGTGTCCGCATCAATCTTCGAATCTTGCTGACCACATGCAGAAACAATTCGATGCACAAGTAAGAGTTCATTTCCGAATCCCGGAGTTTGAACGATTTCATGAATGCCTCATATGATTAATAATGGTCAACAATGATTACCCTCTGGTAATTTAACATAACTATGAAAAATCACAATTTTTAATGGGAAAATCCACTATTTCAATGGCCATTTTCAATAGCTATTTTGACATAACCAGAGGGTAATAAAATCATGTTCTTCATGGCTTTTTTTTCACGTTTTTTTCATGGAAACATCCCATGGCGTCCCATGACATCCAGGTCTGGACAAGGCGGTGAAGTATATGGAGCCCTTCAAGGCGGCCAGGGGCCCATGGCTGCCATGGCTCGCTGTCCGGCTTGGACTGAACATGTTCAAAGATAATAATAGTGCTTATAGAGGTATAGTAATAGTTAGCCCTTATTAATGATTATTATGATTATAGCGGTTATAACAGTGATGACTGTGATTAAACATTAAATAGCCTATATAATGTTTCTTCTTTATAGCGATTGGAACATGTTCACTTATCAAATTAGTTTGAACCCAACATGAACAAAGGACATGAGACACCATTGTTGCGGGCGCTTTCAACAGGTTGTAAGGTGCTACCCTCTGGTATATCGAACTAACGTGAAAAGTCATGCTCCTTTGAAAACGGTAGGGGTTCGGGAATGCAATTATCACATATATAATGCTATCCCCCTGCAATCCAAAGCTTCTAATTTTCAACGCTGGGGTGATGATCCCAATTGACCCCTATCTAGCCACGTTTGATGACACTGGAGGAGTGTTGAAGCTGGCAACCGTTCCAACCGTTCCAACCGTTCCAGGCGGACTATCCTTTGGTCTCCTATGCTGACCTCTATCAGATGGCTGCTGCTGTATCCATTGAGCACGCGGGCGGCCCTAAGATTGACATGAAATACGGCCGCAAGGCACTGGTCGCTGGAGTGTGGTAGCTGCTGTTTGGTTTTTTACGTTTTTTTTTGTGGCTTTGAATATGCTGCTAGCTTTTTTGGAGAATGATGTGGGGAAGTCTAACCCTCAACCATCCCATGAACGGCTTAAAATACCTCCCAGTCATACAGGTATACGGTATACCCAATTTCATAAACCCCCAATTGGCGTTGGTTTGGGGCATTGGCTTTACCATGCTTTACCACATTATCCCAACTGCCCGATATGACTAGGATGTTTGGTCGGCGACCCATGTTGGCCCAACAGATGTGTTGAGAAACACTGATACCCTCCGGTGTCATCAAAGATGGCTAAAGGGGAAATCTATTGCTTCTAAACCATAAAATGCAGTCTTGAATGGGAAGATCAACTATTACAAATGTGAAAAACTCGGGAACTTTCCATTGCCATGTTTGATTACCAAAGGGCATTCGAAAGAGACAAAAAAGGGAGATTGACTGCCCTCACCACTCAAATCTGGGTGTGCTGATGGAAAGATTATTCCAACTTTGAGGCCACTTGAAAAAACAGGCTGGCGGTTGCATATGTCTGACAAGATATGGGTTTTCAATGAATTTCATGTAACTTCCATCTTGAAAAGCTTGACGATGATACGCCAGTTGACCAGTGCATTTGAAGTTTTCAGGCAGTGTTAGCAAGTCCGTTCACAGTTGTGGACATTACCCTCTTGTAAACCAACATAGATGTGCAAAACCCCATATTTCTAGATCATTTTTCAAGGGAAAGCATTGGCTTTACACCAAAAAATCGGTTGGTTTTCCGTCATCGCGCCATCCGCCAGGATGCGACAGGACCGGACCAGTGTCCGGACCCCAAATCTCGAGGCCAGACGCCAGACATAGCCATGGTTAAGCCATGGCCCTAATCGAAATAGATGGTTTATAGATAGTTTACCGAACTTTCCATAGCATGGTGGAGGTTTACCTAGCTATAAAATGGGTGGATCTTTCCATGGCGAACTGTGAATGTCATAACCAGATGGTATCATTTAAATATCGGCCAAGCTCATCCATTGAAAAACCATAGTGGGTTGACCTCCAAATGATCGCCTCGAAATCGCTGGATGCCATTGGTTGGTTGGGTTGATCCATGTTGATCCAGCGGGTATCCAGCGGGATTTTTTTGGATTTGAATTGACAACATCAAGGCATAAAGCGCTTGGGATCAGACTGGATATGTCTGAGTGGTTTGGGTACAGACCAAAAAAAATAAAGCAGAGTTGTTCATGAACTAAATTAGGGGGATTTTCTGCGAATAACAACAGAAAAACAGCTATCCATAACTGTTTGGTGAAGTTTTCATGGCTCAATATGGGTCGCCATAGTGGAATGTGATTGGCTCTAGAACATGGGTATACTTAAGTTACGGAGGTTGATTCCTTACGGGACTCGTCAAGCAGATTTTCACATGATCAATTCTTGTTACCCTCTGGTAAACTAACGTAGCTATGGCAAATCACCATTTTTAATGGGAAAATCCACTATTTCAATGGCCATTTTCAATAGCTATTTTGACATAACCGGAGGGTAGTGAATTTTCAAGGTTTGTAAGCCTTCGTACTCGTTGTTCTTTGTTGATATCCGATATCGCTTGCTGCTGAAAAATCCATTCTTTGTTGGTCAAAATCCTCGTTCTTCTTGGTGAAAAAATCCTTATGGTTGTTGGCCAATATATATATATACACATAATTATATATATATATATATATATACAAGGACATATATATATAGCAACCCCGAATAGATAGAAAAACTGGACAACGGAAAATATGAAGTAAATACCCCTAATTCACATTCTGGAAACATTTTTCTATCTTTTCGGGGTTGCAATATAAGTAAATACGACATATGTTCTTGCTTGATATCCCCCATTCTTAAAGCCGCGAACTGTTGCCATATCCAAGATTGTGCTGTACGAGCGTCCCAGAATTAGTTGTGAGTGAAAGTGTGGAGAGCACAGGGGAGAAAAGACCTCTCTATGATGGCGAAAGCCAAGGTCTTCTGCCAGATTTCCACGAAGATTCAATTCAAATTTTCTCAAAATTTTCAAAAATTCCCTTGAATCACTAGTTCAACTGCTATTTCTGTTTTTTTTTTTGGGAGCTAAACTCGTGAAAATTGACGAACCCCCCATGTTGCCACGACGGGATTCACAGGCACCGCTGGCAACGCGGGGCTCCCAGATGCGGAGCCGGGCCCGGAGGGGGCCTTTGGCTGCGGGGCCACGGATGCGGCGACGCATCTGCGAAACATTTTCTACAGGCCCACGAGGATCATTACTGGAATTTATTACCCTCCGGTTATGTCAAAATAGCTATTGAAAATGGCCATTGAAATAGTGGATTTTCCCATTAAAAATGATGATTTTCCACAGCTATGTTAGTTTACCAGAGGGTAACTACTAAAACATACTAAAACTGGTTATTACTTATTGTTGTTATAGTGACTATTAGATCTATTAGTTTTTGTTGTTATGATGGTGTTTTCTTTATTGTTGTTCTTATTGTTCCTAATCATTGTGAGTCTTGTTCATCATTATGTTTTTTCTTGACACGGGTTTGAAGATGTTTGAAGCGGAAAACAGATGGACCTTGACATTTTCGACTGACCAAAATTATATGGGGGATTTAAATCAACAACAATGGGCATACGCCTGATTCAACAAACCCACAACTAAGGATTGACAGTAGCCGACAAAATACAAGCCCATACATGAAATCATCAAAACGGGCCAATATGCGGGTACTAGCCAACGCACATGGGCATAACCGCGATAAACCCACCAAATAAAGAATATATGGGTATGTTTCGCAATTTTAGAAGGCCTTTGTTTTCGCAGAACGATGGACTGGTGATTTATTTTGAATGTAACCATCCCGTTAAACGGGGTTGATCTGTCATGGACCATTGGCGGGGATGAAGTGTTCGATGGAATTGGAGACTTGCAGTAAGTGGTAACCCGAATTGTTGAACCGCACAGTCTTTTAAGATGCGAGTTAAACCAGCACTATTCTTACTTCACAATTGTTACAATATGAAAGAACCAAAACCTTGTTGTGGGAATCCCCTAGCAATCCAACCCACCTTTTGGTTTCAATGAATTGTAGGTAAACTCCCTAATTTGTTTAGGTTCAGTATTCTGAACTTCCATCATTTTTGTGGCTCACATCCACTGGATCGTGCCGATTTCTCTCGGCATTTAGCTACGGCCTTTTACACACCATCAAAAGCCTGCAGCATCCTGCAGCAAAACCTCCAATCATCAAACCTCCATTGTAGTAGGCCACTATCATGAAAATCATTGAAAATCCTTAAGTTTTCCATCTTTTTCCAGGCTTCCACATTTTTCCAGGTCCTCAGGTCACACATGTTTGATCATTTTTGCAGGATGGGTTTCGACGACAAGGGCATCGTGGCTCTGTCGGGTGCCCACACCATAGGCCGCGCCTTCAAGGAACGTAGTGGCACGGTGAAGGAAGGCTATGGAGAGATCCTTGGCCATGGCCATAGTGATCCAGTGGATTTGGGAAACACCAGTTCCATCTGTAAATTTAAATGTTTGTGTAAACAAATTGGATTCCGAATGTTTTCATGGGCAGGCGGGCCAAGGAAAACCTTCCCGGAGGTGGTCTAAAATACCAGCTCGTTCATGAAAAAATCCTTATATTTAAATGTAGTTACCGTAATTTTAATTGGGAATTGGCGTAGGAGCTTCAGGGAAAGTTTGCAGAACCATTGTTTCTGGTGGATTTCCATTGCAACAACCCAGCGATTCGTGGTTCCTAATTCGTATCCTTGGATGTGTGATGTGGAGTGTTCTGAAAATTGCTCCCCGAAAATCCAAAGTTTATCATCATTTCTAGTAACTAGTAAACATCATGGATTTTAATCCATAAAATCAATAAAACGAATCTGCGTTTATCACTCAAATATCTCCAAGAAGTGGGGAATCTTCCAATCCCCCCATGGCTGAGGAGTTCGGGTTGCCCCTACACGGTTTCCATGCCCAAGAGCTGTCCTATTCGCAACGATGGTGGCTATGGAGTTGGGACGCTATGGCTGTTTAGGTGGGAGCCATGGATTGTTTTTTGTGGAGCCCTAAAAAGTTGACCCTTCATCCCGCAGCAACCTGGCAAAGATGAAGATTTTGGATGAAACATATGAGGTTTTTCACCAAAAAGATGGCTGCAAAATGCTGCAGGGTTTGAAAATTCGCATGAGACCACCTATGTTTAGGGTGACCAAAGATTTAAGGCACCCTGGTGAACATATCAAGCAGGATGAAGAACATACTTTTTTGTCATCGGATGAATCGAGCCTTGGCCGGGCATGGCCGGGGGGGTATTTTCTGCCTGGTTGAAGCCTGTTGAACCCAGGATGCCGGGCGGCAAATCCTGGACCACCAAGTGGCTCAAATTCGACAACGTGCCTTGACCGCTAAGCCACCTTTCGCGTCTTTCGCATACCTTGGGGAAAGGTCAGGGGTTTTTGAGGTCAGATGTTCCAATTTTTTTTGGGGGGGGCTCTATATAGCCCAAATTTTACTGGTGAGGCCTTTTTCGGAAGCATCTGGTATCATCTGGTGATGTACAGAATCCATCTAGATCCTATATCAACATGTGTATAATTGGCTCAGCTGCCCTACACAAAAGCAGCGCCCGCAACATCACTGGCGGACAAGATCGACATCCGAAACGTGCGACGTGCGCCCCAATGGGATGGGAGCAGTGGTTGGTGTGAAGAGCAGTGATTTGTCATAGCAAAAAATCATCGCAACTTTGAGAGGGGAAAGCCTGATAAATCAATGTGTTTTCTCTCCCATCAGTTTTTTTCAACAAAATTTGCCATCAGTCTTCAAGATCGGAGCAAGGCGGTTCATGACTTGGCGCAGTGCTTGTGCGCATTCCAAGGCTTTTGGAATGCTTCATTGCCACTGCGCGACTGTCGATTATCAGATCATACACAACAGGTATACCTCATTGACTCCCGGAATAGGATGACGAAGCACCATCCTGAGGTGCAAAAAGAACTTATAAAAGTCGTTTCCTGTAGCTTTTCCCCACAAAAGCCACCCAATGACCCAATGATTGGCCGGATAATCTCCTTCAGCCGACGGCAAACGTTAGCGGGTCCATGGGGTCCATGGGGTCCATGGGTGAACCCGGTGCCGGCTTCAGACGTTTTTCGCATTTTATTGTGCTCAAAACAGGGGTTTCAGAGATGTAAAACGACCAAAGCCTAATTGACAGAGTATGATGCAGTTCATGGAACCAAATCCCAGAGAATCATTAAAAATTCAGGCAAATCTGACAGTTAAACAATCAAGCATAAGTCATGCAGATGACGCACATTGAAGTTTTGGCCTTTTCAAAGCATGCCGTGGCGTTTTGACCTGAGCAAAGAACTCTTGGTGCACGTACTGAACCTTTCGACGGATGCCTCTGTGCTGCACTTTGCAGCGGCTTCTCGTGCGGTGAGGAATGCAGTGGAAGAATGCAGAGAAATAGGTAGCGCATGTAGCGCTGGAAGTCATGGCCCATGGCGACATCCACCAGCTACTTGGGAAGTCTCTGGACTCTGGAGATTTCTGGGCTTGGGAGACCTGAAGAAGATTCCAAAGGTGACCTTATGCTGTGAAACAGAGTTCCAGCACAGCGCCGAATTGTTGGCCTTTCTTAAGGCCGTCAAGGCCCTTGCAGCCGACACGGTTGATGGCCATGTGACTTTCAGCAACTTTTCGTTCCCTCCCACAGATGCAGCAGAGCTTTTCCATGGAGAAGACGAGTTCATGACCACATCAGGCCAGGTAGCGACGGTAGTTTTCAATGGCTATCACATCGAATGCTCAATAGATGCCCACTTGTGGATACATGAGGGCGAAGTTCCTACAATTAATTTGTGGGTGCATGAAAATGAGAAGGGCGCCTTGCCTGAGAATCTCTTGATTTGCTGCAGCAGCCTGCTGGCACCAGAACTCAGGCTACTTGCAAGTTGTGGAGAAAACATGTCTGAAGAGCTTGATCTTGATTCAGAGTCTCCTTTTACAGAGTTGGTGCGCGCAAGCAAGCCGTTACCAATGTTGTTAGGTGTTCGGGGCTTTGCGTCAAGCGGGTAGAAGCTTAGAGCTTCCCTTGGAGCAAAAGGAGAGCGTTCTGAATCTGCAGCTGCCGAGGTTGGGGGGGCCCTGGGGTGCCCTTGAACAATCCTTGGCGCTATCGCACATGAACAGCACCCCCCCTTTGCGCACCAGGTACAAGCTCTGAGTTATGGAGCTCCAAAAGTGGAAGTAAACGGCTTCCAAACAAGCACTGTCTTTGGGTTAGTCATCTCCTTTCTCTTGCATTGGCAAGCAGGACAAGAAGCACAACCAATTTCAGTTTTGGGATGTTTTGGGTGTTTCTTCGAAGGTATACAATGATACACTTAATCTTGGAAACCAAACATGTACATGATGCTTCTGCTTTTCTTTGCTGCGATGGTTTAGATTCTAGATATGATATGATACGATATGATATATTGAATCATATATACACGTTTTAACGTTGCATGATGTGTGGTATGCTGTCGTGCTAATATAGGGATTGCGAGGATGAACTTGGGTGTTGCTTGCTAGTGGGTATAATTCAAGACCCAAGTCACCACAGATTGGCTGATCAGTTTTAGAAAGCTATGAACCAAGCATTTTTTTGGGGTATCCAAGTTTCATCCCCACTTGTCGGAGCTACTGTAATCTCCTGGAAGCTGATCCATGCTTCATCTCCCAAGTCCATGAAATTCCGAGGAATATTTTCAGCCAGCGGTCTATGAAGAGAAAGACAAGGATCTTCTGTGGCTATCTTCCGATCGATGTCTTCACCAAGACGAGGGATTCAAGCAATACTTTATGCGCCTTGCCTATCCGGGCAGATCGATGGCCCAGAATCGGAGGCGAAGCGGCAAAAATATGCAAACATGTACCATATGTACCATCTGTAGCTGTGCATAAATGATTTCCCGATTTCGATAAAAAGCTAGGGTTTTTGCAGTTCCCACTTTTGATTGCCAGGGTACTAAAACTGACCAAAGCATACCAAAGCTTGTCAGTGAGTCTTTGTGCCCTTTGTGCTCTGTAGTATTGTCATGTCAAGATGTGATAATTTCCCAGTTTATTTTGTGTCTATTCATCATTTATTCGTGGTGAACTAGTAGTGAAATCCGTGCTTACAAGGTGACGTTTTCTAGTGCATCACTGGTAGAGGTGTAACTGGGAAAACCGCTGGGACACATGGAATTCTGCAAAGGTTCTCTCATTTTACTGTCAAGCCAACTCACGAAACATAGAAGATCCTACTGGTCCGAGAGGAGTTTTCTTTTTTTTAAAAATAACATTTGGAATTCCGGAGCCCAAATCATAAATTTCTGCAGTACCCCAGCGTTGGTCCAAGGCTCTACAAGGACGATCAAAGCGCTTTCTTCCGAGACTTTGCGGAAGCGTACAAGTGACCTGACCTGGTTGGCTGGTTGGATTCTGGGAGCAAAGAAGGGGAAACTCTATGGACCGCAGCCAGCAAAAATGTGGATGGTTGCGAAATCCTGCACCAGTTGATATCTATAGGTTTCAACATGTTTCAACCATCCTTTTGGTGGTGCAGGATTTCGCAACCATCCACAGTTTTTCATATGTCAGTCCATTTTGGCTGGAACGTCCACGCATAACCATGATCTCACATCCCACCTGGGCCTTGAGGCAATTATCAGAGCAGGGAGCCCAATTTGAGCCAGAGGCAGGCGTCACACTTTAGGGCAGCAAAGAAAAACACCACACCAACGGGGTGATTTGAAGCAGCGGTTTGAAAAGACTTGAACATATCTAGTCACCTAGTCTATTTGCCGGGAAAGATGACATAAGATGACTCAAGAGATTTATCTGATTTGAAGTGGGGTCGAATTTTTCAGCAGTGCTATGAAACAGTGATAATCCTTTCAAGAATGAAACATCACAAATTCGCGTGGAGACATCATAGTGGCTGCCTAAAATGGTAGCCGCTTTTTGACTGATGACTTGCAGTTGTCAGACATATCTGCATTCGACAGAATTGTCGAATTCCACTGAAGGCCACACGAAATGTTGAGTCGAGAGGTCCAAATCAGAAGTGCCTCACGTAGTGCAACACTGACATGTCCATCCCAAGAGAAACCTTCACTTACGATCACTTCTGAATATATATATATATATATATATTATACAGTATATACATTCTGTATATATATATATACACACTATATGTACATATATATATACATTATGTAATATGTATATATATATATGTATATACTATGTGATATTACAATATATTATGTGTATATATATATAGATATGCAATGTAATGCGATGCACTGCACTGCAATGTCATGTACATAATGTGTGCAATGTATAGATTCCCATGGGAATCCTGGGGAACATCCAACAAGCTCCAGGAGCTTCGGGTTAACCTCCAACCTGATAGGTTAATGGGTTATTTTTTGCCATTTTGATACGTATTTTGATGGCAACTTCGACCAACCAGCTGTAACATTAACATATGAAACCATTCTTGCAAGATGCGAGGCCCTTGGTTGTGCCCAGTGGTGGATTTCAGGTAGCAACAAAACAAGGGCCTTAACATTTCAGCAATTTCAGCAATCAAATGGGCTTGAACCCAGCCAAACGTGCACAAGACATGAGAAATCCCACGCCCAGGGCCTTCACAGTTAACACCCCGGCCTGATGAATTCGTGGAACTTTTCGAGTTTTCAGGATCCAGATCACGCTTCTGAAGCCCAGCAGATGCCACGACTAGGAAGCCAGATCCTCTGGTAATCTAAGATGGCTGATTGGGAAACCAATCATGATGCGGCCACATCTATATTGGAAAAGCATCCATAAACGGATACTTTGATGATAGGAACAAAACATCATCCCTGATGTGAAAATCGCTATGAATTACTACAACCGGTGATTTTGTTGTGGAAATCCACATGTTGAATTGGAAAATCATCCAATGGATATGGTGATTTTGTTGATTCCCTCTGTCCACTGGGCATTGCTGGGGACCTTCAGAGGGGACAGTTCAACTCCGCTGATGGCGTGGGAGAAAATCATCGCAGCCAGTGGTGAATTATCGACCTGACTGAGGACACTATGGCGACTATGGGATGGGGGAATACTTTTCACTTTTCAGTCACCAAATCTTTCAGGAGGTCTTATCAGCCAGGACCTGAAGATACCTGAAGTGAAGGGTACTGGTAGGTGACTCACTTGGGTGATATAACAAGGAACAGATGAGGGAACATCATATGATGCTGCTGCACAGTTACAGTTCCTAAGTTTACAACCATGTTGAGAGTGGATATGAACCAGTCACACGTTGCAAGGGGTGGGAAGAGAGAATCTATACTGTAAACATACAATACAATGTGATGTACATTTAGACAGTGTATATATATATTATTTATAGACAAAGATGCAACAGGAGTGGTACGTGTCCGATTTCGTATTATGAAGCAAGAATTGAAGTGCGGATCACTTGAGCCCGCTACCAATTAACCAATCAGATTTTCGGAAGGTTGACCAGGTCTATTGGGAAATCCTTCCTTTTTGCTGCTGAAATATCTTCAGTTTTTATGGTTGAAGTTCCCCCAAGAGATCATCCCAACCATATTTTTTGGTATGAATCCAGTATGCTGAGCAGCATCTCCCACCCACGATTATTCATTGTTTCAATCATATCAAATCCATTCAAATCCCTTTTTTGGATTGAATTTATCTGAATTCACCCGAATTCCAATTTTTTGAAAAGTTCAATCACAATTTTTCTTGCTTAATCGGTTCAAAAACTCATCCCATCCGTCCCTCAGCTCGCACCATCTGACACCTGTCCTGGACACTGAGTCGTGATCCAACGCGCGCGCGATGTGGGCGTCAGCGCATCAGAGGATTCCTGTGCAGCGCTGGTGCAGAATCACCTGAGAGAGGCGAGTGCCTGAGGGGGGCTGCGATTGAGAATGGGCATGGTAAAGGGGGATAAATAAACTATTATAAACTCTTAAAATGTTTCTGAATATACAAGAATATTGGATGAACCAGGCTGATTTCACTCCAATAAAATGGGCTTCACCTCTCTATGAGATGGGAAATTGCTGTTTGATGTTTTTGCAGCCGAGTTTTGGGTTTGTTCTAACCGGGAAAACCAAGGAAGGACATCTGGATCCATGCGGGAAAACCAAGGAAATTCAAGCAACAACAAGGGGCAACTTAAATGGGTACCCTCCGGTTTCATCAAACGTGGCTTTTTTGAAATCCGCAGAAATAGTTTGATGAATTTCCCATCAACACCTCCATCAGGGATTTTCCAGCAAGCTGCAGTTGATTACCAGAGACCAGAGGGTAGATTCACCAGCAAATACCAGCAATGATGGGGACCGTGAAGGATCTAACAGGAAAAACATGGGAAAGGATAGGGTAAACTGAGCGAATACAAAGCAGCAACAGTGGGGATGCTTCAAAACTCTTTACCACAAAGGTTGGTGGTTAGTTCAGTCCTTCGAGCCTATCTTAGTCTCTACAGTCTGTGGGACAATACAAAGTTTGACACCTACATCCTCAATAAAAATCAAAGTGAACCAACACATTTTTGAACAACAACAACAACAACAAAAACAACAACAACAACAACAACAAAAACTCACTGGCATGTTCAACCACTCGCAGCAGAAATGGAATCCCGGACGATGAGATGATCCCAGTTGAAGTGGGACAGCAGCGGTCCCTGAGATGGCCCCCATTGAAGGACTGGATAGTTTTACGTCCAAAGGACCACGCCATTTGCAGGTCCCTTGTTGTTGGGACCGGCCACCTGTTTTTTAACGGCTGATGAAGCTGTGAGGCTCAAGTCTTGTTCAGGATTATTGACTATTGATGTTATTGTTATTCTATTGGCTATGCATCACGATGATTATAACTTTCAAACCACGTTTTTGAATGTTTTTGATGGCTATCCGGCTATCCGATTATCCCATGATCTTTTCATCTTTTCAATATGATCGGGGGGAATGGGATCAGACACGTCGGTTAACGTGTCATAAGTGGTGTCCGTCAAAAACGTTCAGGTGTACTTAATCGTGATCTATTGTTGGTTGATTCCTTATGTTATTTAGGTGACTGGTCATGTTCAAAAACATAAGCTCCAAAATGCCCGGTCTTCAATTTTGCTGGTCATTTTTCCGCACCAAATTCCTGTTTCTTTCGTCAAATGTCTCCCAACAGCCGCGACAGGTGCACCAGCGTGCTTTGCGCGCCCTACAGGATTGGAGTGGACCCTATGCGGCCATTCTCTCAGACGATTCAAACATGGTATATAAATTAATCATTCCACATGGCAAGCAATTTGGCTATGGATCAATACCTATAAATACCATTTTTAGGGGGATGAACATCCATTTACCAGCTATTTTGATGTTCACCAGGGGAATAGGGTTTTGACCCATCCCCATTTCATAGTCTGATTAATTTAGGTTTGAAACTTGTTTGTCTGAAGTTGTTTCAAGGAAATTGTAAATAGTCATTGCTTCCTTTTGCCTGACATTAACATCCCATTGATGATATTCTGGGTCAAACTTCAACACCACAGTTCACAACAGATAGATCACGGGCAAACATGGTTGATGGGTTTCCGTTGTACATATTCTACATATACATATTATATATATATATGCTGTGCTTATATATATATACATCTATATATATACATATATATATATATATATTTACATATATATATATATATACATATATATATATATATACATATATATATACATATAAACACATATATATAATCATATATACAAACATGTATATATATATACAAACATATACATATATAAACATATACATATATAAACATATACATATATAAACATATACATATATAAACATATACATATATAAACATATACATATATAAACA
>Ga0126342_10006412_pt1 | contig 20851 bp, 17 predicted proteins | sample Cyp1metagenome_FD_92528 | JGI IMG/M metagenome (GOLD analysis project Ga0126342, IMG submission 92528) | Coral microbial communities from Lord Howe Island, Old Settlement Bay, Australia - Cyphastrea 1 metagenome | ecosystem: Host-associated > Invertebrates > Cnidaria > Coral ...
AGAAGGAAACAAGACAAAACAAGATCAACCCAAAAGAAAATGCCGGAACCCGAGGTCCAACAGTTGCATAACGTAGGTCCAACAGTGGCCAGGTGGAGGGTGCCTGACGTCATTTTCTTTTTGTACCTGTCCATTGTATTTTGCTTGGGTTTTCCTATCTTAGCTTATGCCCTCTCATTTTATTGGCATTTTGTCCTTAGGCCCCTGCATTTTATTTTATTTTTTTAGGGGTTCCACCCCCCCCTGGCAACAGACGAGGGTTATCAATCACATTTCATTTTTGATGTTTTTTTTGTTACTTGGACGTCACTTGGATCCAAGGTTCTCTTCCAGCCACCACTTGTCTATGACCTTCCCTGCAACTCTCCAGTCCCTGACCTTCAGCGATGACTTCAACGAGCCCTTGAGACACCTCGACCTACCGAACCTGGAGACCTTGTCGCTCGGGGCAGCCTTTAACCAGAGCCTGGAAGATGTGTCTCCACGTGTTTTTTTATCGTGTTTTTTTGTTTGTGTTGTCATGTTTTTTTTACGGCTCATCAAGAATTGAGAGTTAACCATCAATAAGTGGGATTTATATATAACCTGTAAAAAGTAGGATTTAACAAATAGAATACTGGATCAAGTTTCGTCTAGCAACGGGGGATACCCAAACATGTTCTTAATAGTAAAGAAGATGATAAACCATCCAAATTTAAATTCGGGCTACCTTGTTTTCAGACAAACACATACTTGTATGGACTTTGGTATCAACAAAGGATTTGTTTCCTTTCTTTCACTGTCAAGTCTCATCAACCGTTGTTTATTTGTGTATGCAAACGCTCCATCGCTTGAACTAGGAGGTCCGAAAAGCAACCAGGTACGATGGCCAAGCAAGCTGAAGAGTTTGAGTTTGGGTCGACATTTCGACCAGAGCCTGGAGCATGTGACGTTTCCAAGCACTCTTCAATTGCTGGACGTTGCTGGATGGATCGATAGATTTGTTGTGGACTGGGTGATGGGAAAATTGCTATTTGATAAGAATGGGGAAGACTCCTTAAAATTATGTGGCTGGATTGGGTTTGCATAAACAACTATAGATCTGTGTTGAAGTTGGTTGACTTTTTGGGCTGAGATGGGTAAACACCGTATTCACAGTATCCCCTGCCTGTTGAGTCATAGTTATATAAACAAACTTAGCAGGGAGTCAACTTTTAGCACTAAGGTTGGCATGATGTTCAATCGCAGTTTGGATGCGGTGGATTTGCCGAACCTCCACAGTTTGACGTTAGGCAACAGTTTCAATCAGAGCCTGGAACACGTCGCGGATCGCGTCATCAATTTGCAATGCTTATCGTTTCTGGGTGGATTCAATGCTGTTTTCTTACCCATAGGATCCATGGTGCTGGTATATATGCTAACATGACTGGGGTATATTGATGGGATCCATGTTACCATATATATATAGCATACATGGATCCTATGGGTTATGTTTTCTTTAATGGTGCTCCATTGGTTGTGTTAATTGTGTCCTAAGTTTGGGGTTTCAAAAAATGATGATCTCCATACAGTTTTCCTGCTTAGACAAATGTACCAACCTGGAGCATATGGGAATGTTTTGTACGGATGGAGCAAATAACCACAGGAATTGTGGACAGTCCACTTAAGGCGAAATCGTGGTAAAAGACCACGACTTATCAACTACGACTGGAAGCGCAGGCTGCCAGTCGTAAGTCGGCATAGTTACCCTCTGGTAAACTGTCCCATAACTATGGAAAATCACCATGTTCAATGGGAAAATCCACTATTTCTATGGAAAATCCACTATAAAAAATGGAACATCACCATGTTCAATGGGAAAATCCACTATTTCTATGGTCATTTTCAATAGCTATTTTGACATAACCAGAGGGTATAGGGGCCCAACTGATCCCCAACTGGGGGGTTAACTCTCCACGTTTTAAATTCACCATTTGTAACCGAAAAGTTCTGCAGCCCCAACTAGGTGGAGGCTGGCTGACCACAGATTTTTTTTTTCCGGACACCACATGGTAGATATACTGACGATGGGATTATAAGCAATTGTAGACCTATATATAAACCGACAAACATAAGTGACTGGGGGGCTAGATCTATAGTTTGTGGGATAGATATATTATGATATATTGATAAAGTTCAAATTTAGTTGTTAGATTACTTGACACCACCACTGGCCTTCTAGACCACTTTTTTTTAGGCTTGGTGGAGGCTTTAGCCACAGTTTGGAGCATCTGAAGTTTCCCAATCTGCGATCCCTGACCTTTGTGGACAGCTTCAACCGCGACGTCAGTGGCACCTGGCCCAGCACGCTCCGAAGGGTGACCTTTGGAAGGGACTTTAACCAGACCTTGGAGCGGATCAGGTGGCCTCTTCTGGAATCCTTGCGGTGTCTGGGTGCGGTTTTTTTTGGGCCCCCAAGCGATACCCTCTGGTAAACTAACATAGCTACTGAAAATGGCCATTTATAGTGAGTTTTCCCATTAAAAATGGTGATTTTCCATAGTTATGTTAGTTTACCAGAGGGTAGTTCACTTGTTTTTTTTGACTCGAATTTCAGGATGGTACTGAAATAACATCTTGCAACTACCCATGACGGATCCATAGGTGCTGGTAGAAAAATGCTAACATGAATGGGGTATATTGATGGGATCCATGTTGCCATATATAGCAGCACCATGGATCCTATGGGCTATAGTATTCATGGGGGTTGTAAAGAAAAAACATAACTGGGGGGCCCCACATTGTGGAACTTCCCTGAGCCGTTACCACCAAATTCGTACATGAGGCGCAATTAGCGATACCCCTAGCGATACCTTAGCGGTGCCATACGATACCCGTTTGTTCAAAATAACCCCAGACCACAGACCCTGTCCTCCGCCTTTCCTCTTCCGGAATGAGAGACGGTGCTTCCTCTTCCTTACTCTTTCTTTCCTTTTCCTTTCCTTTTTCTTTCTTTGTCCTTTCCTCTTCCTTTCCTCTTCCTTTCCTTTTCCTTTCTTCTTCCTTTCGTTTCCTTTTCTTTTCCTTTCCTCTTCCTTTCCTCTTCTGTTCCTTTTCCTTTCTCCTTCCTTTCCTTTCCTTTCTTTTTCTTTTTCTTTTCCGTTCCTTTTCCTTTCCTCTTTCTTACAAAACTACAAAACCATAGGTAGCAATAGGCCCCCCCCAAAGCGATACCCTTTTTGGGGAGCTTAGCAAAGACAATGAGTTTTGATTACTGCTCACATGTTTTCATGCTTATGGATACTTTGAGGGTCAAGGTAGATGTTCGGTGCTTATGTTTTTCAGTTTTTTTTTGGATGGGATGTTTTTTTTTCTTTCCCCAACTAAGGTTCCTGGAATTTCTTTAATTTGGGCAGGGTATCAGCAACACTGAGGTTTGGAGATGAGTTCAATCAGAGCTTGGCTCGCGTGCAGCTGCCGAGCAGCCTTCGCAGTCTGGTCTTCGGTCGACGGTTCGATCAGAGTTTGGAACAGGCTGAGCAGTTTATCAGTTTCAAAATACCCTCTGGTAATTCAACATATATAACATTATATAACTATTGAAAATTGCCATTTATAGTGAGTTTTCCCATTAAAAAAGGTGATTTTCCCATTAAAAATGGTGGATTTACCCATTAAAGATATGAGAAACGATCCAGTTGGTTGATTGGCGTAGAAGGGGGCCCATGCTGCCGTGAACCATTTTTAGGGGGATGGTCATGATTTTCCATGATGTTTCATGATATTTCATGGTGATTTATATGGATTTTATACATATATGTAAAATAAGGAATTCCATTTTGTGACGGATGACCATAAACCACGTTTGACCATAGCACATAAACTACCATGCTTAGGTTGTAGATGATCGCCCCACTAAGCCACCACTCTTCAGGTCAGTTTGCCGGAAGATCTGACGAATTTGACCTTCGGAAGCCTTTTCAATCAGAGTTTGGAGAACGTTTCATTGCCCTCTGGCCTTGAATGCTTGACATTTGGTGATCGCTTCAACCACGACCTGGAGTACGTGACTCGGTACCAGGAATATCAGGCTGGGTAAATTATACCCATGGTGCACCTTACAACTCAGGACAGGTGATTGGCAATGGGGGGTAATCGTCGGTGTATTTCTATATTTCTGAGAGTGGCTCACATTATTGAACCATATATCTCAAAACTACACTGGTTGGTGGTTTGGAACATGTTTTTTTTCCATATATTGGGAATAACAACCCCAACTGACTTTCATATTGTTCAGAGGGGTAGGTCAACTACCAGTACAGCTATTTGTGGCGCCCCAATGACTGGAACCGTTCACTTGGGTCTGAACTTTTGGGGGAATCCCTCCAAATCCCCAGGGTTTATCATAGCCTAGGGTGAACTTGCTCGATGTGGAAACCCAGTTTTCCCTAGGACAATTATCTACAAATGGAGAGTTTTAAAGCTTTTTTTGTATGTTTAAAGGAGGGTAAGTTTCCATGTTTAGATTCATAGAAATCCATCCATGTGCCCCCCCGAAAGTTCATTACCTCACCAAAGGTTTGGCGGAAAACAAGAAGGTCCTATCGTTGGGGGTTACCATTGGGGGTCACCGTCAAATGTTCCACTTTTAATTCCCGTTTTTTTTGTCTTATATAGACATATACATATATATATATATGTATATATGGGGATATAAGTTGATATAAGTTATTTGACAATAACATGTCCACTGGATATATCGGTTACATCTCCAGTGTGTTTTCTGTTCTTTCCATGTTTTTTTTTGTTTAAGGGATCCTAGCTGCTTCCATGTAATCTCCTACAAGGTGGTGATCACCCCTCTGGTAAACATACAAAAAACTATGGAACATCACCATGCTATTAGAGGGTAAATCAACTATTTCAATGGCCACGTTCAATAGCAAAATGTTAGTTTGCCATAGTTTACCAATGTTTACCAAAGGTGGGAAAACTCACCAGAAATGGTGATGTTCCATACTTATGTTAAATTACCAAAGGGTAATTATTTATGTTCTATTACCTGCACCCGTAAAACAAGTATATAAAAGCTTGGTTGTTTGATCTTTCCCCTGAATAATCAAAATTAATTCAATGTTTTGACACTTCTGATGATCATTCCCGTTTATATCCGTTAAGACTTTTTTTTATAACAATATTGGGTGAATAATCATGGTGATATATTGTTATGTAACGATTTGCACCATGATTTTTCTTATAACAAGATTAATCGTTACATTTCCGTACACATCCATGCATATCCATGCACATCCATGCATATCCATCAATATCAACTGCAATTTATATATATATAATATGTATTGGAACATATATGAAGAGTTCCCAATAATAATATATAAAATAATAGTACTCATTATATAATTATCATCTTTAGCCACTAGCCACGGTCAAGATTCGCCTTTATTCCCTGGCGTCGGCGCTCGCTTTAGGTGACCTTGCCAAGTCATTTGCGAAACTTGACGTTTGGGATGCTCGACTGCTCGACGTGATGTTTGGGGAGGTTTCTGCTAGATATATTGACTGAATTTGACATAGTCCATGGGGTTGACATGAATCCCTACAGATTTGTTTGTAAGCTGATAAATAGATTGCTTGTTGTTGGGGTAGATCGGTCGTGTAGTTTTTTTTTTTTTTTTTCGGTCGTTGATCTCCGTTGTTTTTGTCGCCTCGATCAGTTGTGGTTGCACAGGGGGTGCGTATCTCTAGCTCTGGACCGGTAGGACCAGTAGTCCCGTTGAAAACATCAAAGGTGCTGCAGCAATGGGGACACGATCATCCTCAAAATGTTGGGGGCACGAAGATTTAGCGTGTTGAAATAAGTGTTTGTAAGCTCATTTATCTACGTCAGTGTATATATATAATATTATATAATTAGTTAAATATACATATATTTATACATATGTATGTATTAGATACACATGCATATATACATATAAACCACAAGTGGGAAACCTATAGTTATACGACGACTTACTTATCAGGGGGCTCCACATTGCAGCTATGATGTCATATGTTTTGACCCGCCCCCAAAAGAGGGGTATAGAAGGCATGTGATATTGATGGGATGTCAAAAACTTATAGTTGCTTTTCTCAATCTTCATGGCAGTATCTGGTACTTAAGAAAGGTAAGGTGTTTTTAGTAACTGTTTAGTTGCGGGCCGCCACCAGAATCATGAAAATCGGCAGCGGATTGGGTGAGGTTCGCGGTAGGTTTTTGTTTAGAACCAACACATCATGTTCTCACTAGGATGCAGCATGTCTTTGAAGGTGTCTTTGTAATTTTGCAGCATTTGGCTGCCGGCCTTTTTATTTTATTTTTTTCTTGCATCATAGACCGCTGGTGCCTCTATGTGCAATTTAGGGGCGTGACTATATACGGAGGAATGTCCGAATGATCTACGCTTATTTGTTTGCAGTCTACAAAACGGTAAAGCACCCAAGGAAAGCACATGACATATTGCGATCTTTGTGTTTGCGCTCAATTATTTACAGATCCGGAGCTGGAATTTCTCCGAATAAGATAGAACTGTTTGCAGTACGTAAGTACATAGGCTGGCGCAGAAATTAGGTTCAGGGGACAGAGGCCATGATGTGCTGATTTTTGAACTATGATACACATAGGATCCATGGTGCTGGTATATACGCTAACATTTGGGGTATATTGATGGGATCCATGTTACCATATATAGCATACATGGATCCTATGGGTTACAATGGTTGCAGTGGTCACCTGGTCGGTCACCTCACCCACAACTGCTGGATGTAGTGTGGTGTAGTGCAGCTATAGTTGTAATTGTAGTTGTGGTGTGGTGTAATTAGTGTAATGTAGTCGCAGTTGCATTTGTAGTGGTGTAATGAGTGTAGTGTATTGTAATGTAGGGTAGTGTAGGGTGTGTAGTGTAGTGTAAAGTAGCGTAGTTGTAGCTGTAGTTGTAGTTAGTGTAGTGTAGTAAGTATTGAAAACTGCAATCCTTTGTGCGCGTGAGCTGACCAAAAATATTTCCAGAGATAAGGGGTGCATACTTATTTTATTCATGGTTAATATGGTTAAAACGTGGAAAAGGGAAGCAGTGAGGTGATTTGTGTGATCGCATAGATATGCAACGCTCCGGAGAAAATCTGAAATCAGGGTCATAGACCTCTTGTTGGTCCAACCCAGCTAAGTGGTGGCCAAGACCAAATTGCGCAGTTCACCTGATAAAAATGAATCTTTGACAGGTATCCCGTTTGCTGATTTTGTGGCGGTGTCAGAGCACAATCGGTGCAAATGTTTGTTTAATGAAGGCCTGTTTCATTTTCTACATGTTTTCATTCTATACTGGAAAATGCTGAAAATGCTGGCAACCTGGTAATGCCCATAACATGTCTGTAAATTGCCGGATTCACACCCTTGAGATAAGACACGCGTTTTCTCTTACCTTTGTTAGAACTTTTGATTTGACAAGAATGGATACCGGTACATGAATGGTATCGAACATAACTTTACCCTTTTGGTTAGTTGGTTTCTTTCAACCACCAGATTTACAAAAATAGAGGACGCATATTCAGCTGGAGTACAACTTGTCCGAACTGACCGTGCGTTTCGTGAATTTGAACAAACAAACCATATCTGGCAACCAATACCAGCTGAAATCCCTTTGAGGCACCACCAATACGGATGGATTAATCCCAATAACCCAGGTATACGGTTGAGGATCATGTGATGGGGATTGATATATTTCACAAACAGTCTGTCCGGATCCAAGCACCTCCTCGGAAGGTACTAGGGAATGGTTGAAACCAGACGAAACATGACCAAGGATGCACTTCACTCGGAGTTTGGAAGGCGTCACTTTCCCCACGAATCTTGAGAGTTTTTGCTGTGGCCGGCAGTACCCAGAGAGTTTGCGACAGGCATTGGGGTTGGTTGAAACAAACGAGTGGGCAGTTTCTTTGTTTGGAACAAAATTGCATTTAATACCTGCAAATTGATTTGATAAACTAGTGGGAAGATAATGAAGCAAGGGTCAAAACATAAGGTAATTCAATCGGGTGTTCTGGTTGACTGCATGTCTGGGGGTTGTCCTTTCCATGAGATGTTTTGCGGGAAAACACCCAGCAGGAACCTGAAATACCTGAACGTCCTGATTCACAAATCGTCAACTACCGAAGTTGTCTTTGAAAGTAGTGTAGAATATATTACAACCAACCTCCAACTGGTGAAAAAATGTACCATTGAATTCTGGTGATATTGGAGATTGCTGCGGTTTCCACGTTACTGGTTTTTGATATTTTAACATATTCCGGAGTATTTCAAAATATATATATATATATATATATATTTTTATAATGCATAGACTTAGGTTTATAGTAAGGATTCGGACACTGACTTGATCCACTCACGTGTAGGCAATTCCCTGGTGAGACATCTCCAATAGACACAACTTGCAGCCCAGCCATGTCAGGTGCTTTTCCCCGGCTCTTTGCGTAGCGTAGAGTGCCAGGGTTTGATGGTTGCAGTGAGCCCTGATGAAAAAGGTGAGTGGGACATCAGGATTTCGACCTACCAAGAAAAACATATGTCAACATGGAGGACATAGTCAACTTCCAAGTGACAAAGTGAAATTGACCGGTTGTTTGTTCCCCATTCCCCTTGTTTTCACAGAAGAAAATAGATGAGCAAATCCCACAAAAGCATATATCCAATACAACCGAATGGAGTACAATTATTTGTGGGACCCGGTTTTCTCAGGTAGTTTTATATAATTATTCACGAAGCGCGGTCCCACCCTGTTTCTCTCTTCGAATTGGATGAAAGGAACATCTAGAGAAAACTCTTAGGACCTTGGGATTTGAAGGTAAACACCATGCGTTTAAGCTTAGATTTCCCCAGAAACAAATCCATTTACTTTTTGACTAGCTATTGCAAGCAACAAGAATGGGATCATCATTCACATGTTCGATAATTTGTTGATAAATGATATCTCAACCATAACAATAGGGGTATTTAATCACAACTGTGGGACATAAGCTAGAAATGATGGGTATGGTTTGGGTCACCTATATACCCGGAGGATTGTTTGGAGATTATATGTTGGCGCACTTTGGAAACCCCTGTTACATTGTTCACCAAGCTGTAAAAAGGGATATGCCGCATAACTCAGTGAATGGATGTTTTTCTGTTTGGTAAATGTTGGTGCAGTTCCAGTTACAAGCGAGTATATATTGCTGTAGCTGGTTGGTGGTTTCAATCATTTTTTATTGTCCATTTCATATTATATGGGATGTCATCCTTCCCATTGACTTTCATATTTTTCAAGATGGTTAAAACCACCAACCAGATTATCATCCCATTATTTACCACTATTAAGCCACTATTAACCATAGTTACAATGTGAGGCCCCCAAGATAGCTAAGTTGGTTTATAACTCCAATAACTATGGTTTATGAAATTTATAACTATAGTTACCGGAGCTTATAAACCAACTTATAACTGGGGGGCCTCACATTGTAGCCATATCCCCATATCCCAATTATCCACACTTAAACAGTGCTTCCCCTAGTTCCCAAATAGCAATTTCTGGCACCTCTTAGTGGAACATGTCGTTGTGGGAGCGTTGTGGGAGCGTTGTGGGATGATGGGAAGCAACAAAGAACCAACGAGAGCTGAGATGGGCTGAGGATATTTCAGGAACTGCCATGATACCCTCTGGTTATTTAACATAGCCATGGAACATGGCCCATTTATAGATGATTTTCCCATTAAAACCTCCATTTATTAGGGATTTTCCATGGCTATGTTAAATAATCAGATGGTATTCATATTTTGTTCGGGCCGGTGAATAGATGCAATGATTCACACCCTGTGGTCAGGATACTCATGGATCCACAAGTTTGCCTTATGCCCTTGAACCATCCAAATTAGCCTCTGGTCATTTAAGATATTTAAGAGTTGGCTATTGAAACCATGGCCCATTTAGTTTCGATATGTTTCGATGATCTACAAAAAAACGCGTATAAATACGTGTTACCATAGCTATATTGGATTACAACATGGTAGAGTGAATCATGTTCATCAATGCCCAGCTGTACCCTCTGGTAAACTAACATAGCTATGGAAAATCACAATTATTAATGGGAAAACTCACTATAAATTGCCATTTTCAATAGTTATGTTAGTTTACCAGAGGGTAAATCAGATAATGAAACGGTTCTTATCGAAACTCATTTTGCCTGGACAACCCAAAGGTCGGATACTCGCTGTGATTGCTGACTCCTTCGCATTTTCAACAATGACATTCTGTTGCATAGCCAATATTGTTGTTTCCACTGCTGGATATGTCATTCATGATATTTCATTTGTACATATTTTGGAACACATGCTGTAAAACCTATGTACGTATGATTGTGTTCCGCACATGTTCCTTTGAAGTAAATTCAGCGACACAAGGAGCCATCAAAACACCAAACAACTTGTTGATTGGTTGTTCTGGTGGGTTATGAACCTACCTGTTTTGTTGGCGATCATGAATTTGGTTCTTGTTTGCACATGCATCTGAACCAAACTGTATGGATCGTTGGATGTTTGGATAACTGTTGAACACTACCCTCTGGTAAACTAACATAGCTATGGAAAATCACTATTTTTTATGGGAAAATCCACTACATATGGCAATTTTCAATAGCTATTCTGACATTACCAGAGGGTACCACTGCTAGTCGCCAACCTCGACTCCCGGAACAAGAGTAGTGGCCCAAGCCCATCAACGCGAACGCCGCTATAGTAGAGCCATTGAGATATATTGAGAATAAGCTACCCTCTGGTTATGTCAAAATAGCTATTGAAAATGACCATTAATAGTGGATTTTCCCATTAAAAATGGTGATTTTCAATAGCTATTTTGACATAACCAGAGGGTAGATCGCAATCTACTAAGGTTTCCCTGACCGTCTATCGCAAAAGGCATCAAAACATAAACTGAAGTTCCATTGGTGTTTGCAGCTCAGGTGAACGATGAATATGCCTAGTTTCTTCAAGGTGGCACTCTATTTTGACCGAGTCTTCTAAGGCATATACGGTAGAAATATGTTTTTTGAAATTCATTTCTCATCATGTCTATGATTCTCTATGAGCTGGCCTTGGAGCCGTTCATGGCTAGCCAAGTCCTCCTACTGTGCTCTGCCAGGTAACCTGCATGGTTTTTGGTTTGCAATTGGTGAAGACCTATTTCACCAAAGCAATGTGCACCTCTCCCGCTACAGGACTCGCGGAAATGTGAGGATTTCTGGTTTTGGAAACTGGGTGACTGGTAGTTTGGTACTCTCATACCTTCCAGGCAATCGATTGAAACTGTTGTAAGAATGAATTTGAATACCCCCTGGTTATTTAACATAGCCATGGGAAATTGCCCATTTATAGATGGTTTACCTATTAAAAATGGTGATTTTCCATGGCTATGTTAAATAACCAGATGGTAGATGGCAGCCAGCGGGGGAGTTGGTTCTCATTTTGACCCAGCCAACTCGTTGTCCTGGTTGTCATTGAGGATGGTCATCGATAGTCAAGGTTGGACCCAATAGCTGCTTTGTGCTTCATCCCATGATTCGTATATAACCCTCTGGTTATGTCAAAATAGCTATTGAAAATGGCCATTTATAGTGGATTTTCCCATTAAAAATGGTGATTTTCCATAGCTACGTTAGTTTACCAGAGGGTAGGTTACAAGCCTGTTTATATTGCAGAACGGCCCTCATGGGGGAGTGATTTTTGGACTAAAAATGCTGAAACAATATTGTTATTTACAATGTTTTGTGACAAGACCCGTTATTTTAGAGCAAAACATAGGGTTCACCTCCAAAGGCTCTCATATGCTACTACAAGCAATCAACACATAAGAGAAAACGCCTGCTGCAGAACATGCCACAAGAACGGGGATCTGTGCATCTTGGAACGGAATATACAGTAGCAATAGGTGGCTAGTGTGATAGAGGTGATGGATAAATTCTAGTGCTAGAAGCCATTGATATGATTTAGCTGTTTCTTCATGAACTTGTTAGATTGATACCATCTCAACATACATTGTATATAGAAACATGTGCGCTTGCAACAGTTCATTGACAGTATATAAAGGTGGAGGTGTGCATAAGGATATACATAAGAAATAAGTGGGAAGGGCATACATTATGTAGGTGGATATGCACAAGCACATCTATCTGGATAAGAAGGATGGTGGGAATGTTACAACTCAAGAGATAGGTACATATCTTGTTTATCATTATTATCTTGCAGAGTCCTGTCAGCAAGCTCATTTCAATAATTTTAATTAGAGAGAGAGAGAGAGCCAGACAGACAGAGAAGTGTATCATGCTGTTGCCTATGAAGATCAGGCCACCTGTGTGGTGGCATAGCTATTCAAAGATAACGGTATGTTTGCTTATTTTAAACATCAAATTAAAATATGACCAAGATCTAAACATGCATAATCTAGCCTGCACCCAAGGGGCAGTTGCAGTCACTATTGTCAAACATAACATAACTATCAACAAACTCTTTGCATATCAAATTTATCAACAAATGAAGCAATGCTTATCACTGACAAAGTTGGAGACATTTCCTGTTTGCAATCCTGTATCTTGTCTTGTAGAGCCTTGTTGGCAGATTCATTGTAAGCTGTACTCATTATTGAATTGTTTTTGAAATCCAAACATGTATGATCTAGCCTGCAGTCAAGAGGCAGCTGCAATTGAAATTCCTCAAGCCAATATTAGCATTAGATGAAGTAACAGTGATAGAAGGTTTGATGAAATGTTGGCTTTGATTCTTGATTGTTTTTGCTGCCTCTCAATGTTTTGTGAGGTCAGAGTCACCAAACCTGCACAGGGCCCCCAAAGAAAACACCAAACCACTGGATACATCGAATAGTTGCTAGTTTTTTTTTGTGCCTGTGCAGGTTTGGGGCATCTAGTGTTTTTTTTGGTGCCTGTCAATGTTTTTGTATGTCTCATGTCAAGATCATGATAAAAACACGTGTTACTATAGGGTTTCAGTCGTTCCAAGTGCATAAAACATCGGTATTTATATACAGTTTTTCATGATGAGTTTTAATGAAACATCACTCCCCCGCCGGGGTGCCGCTCATATTTGGGCTAAGTAGGGTTAGTCCATGTTAGTCCACTTATGCTAAGCTGGGTTCAGGAGGAAGTATCGTGAACAGTCCAACATTTGTACACATTTAGTAATGTTAGTAAAGCAATCCAGAAATAACAAACCTACATGTTGTTGATAGTTTTTACATGTTTATACAATCCATTATGGCAAAATTGGGGATGGTTTTCTATGGCTTTACTAACATTAAGTCATTTACCTATTGAAGATGAGTTGCCAGGCCAACTTGTTAGAGGCTAAAAGCATGTTTAACAAGGCCCTCAGAGGTAGAACGTGTTGAGAAAACACTCGCCGAATCTCTCCTAGAGATTTATGTAATGGAGGCAAATCAATGGTGTGTTTATATTAGTGTTTGTATAATGTCTATAATGTCATACAATACTGTATACAGTATATATGGCATATTCCATATGTGTATTATACAGTATATATGTGTTTATATGTGTATAATCAATGTCATACAATATTGTAGATAAATCTTTGGACGACACCTAGTCATATTTAGTCATATTCCACACGAAGAATCGTCCTCCAAGTACTTGGTGGCTCATCCCACTTAGTAAGTGGTTTATAGCCCCAGTTATAAATGGGATAAGTAGGGTTAATCCACTTATAACTGGGGTTATAACCCACTTACTAAGTGGGATGAACCGCCAAGTACCACCATGTGCCACCAAGATATCTTGAAAATGACAGCCCAATGTCCCAGCCACGGAGCCAGGACATGACCCAGTCTCATGTCTGGCTGCACAGAATGATTGGAAATTGCGCCCCTCCTGACATGTACCGTGCATGTGCAGGAGATAGGTGCACCTGCTGCAATTAGCTTCAACTTCAGGAGCTTTGTGAATTCATACAGATATACATACACTTATGATTACACGTGTATATATATATTTATACACAGCACATATAATTTGATATATATATATATACATATGCGTCAATATAGATATCTAGATATAGAGATAGATATGATAGCATTGACACAGATTTTATGCATTTTTTGTTTTTATTATGTTCATTATTGTGAGTGAATCGATATTCTTTTGCTGGTTCCAGTCGTGTTCCACATCTTCTTCTCACCGCAGGATAGAATGACATGCCTGACCACATTTACCCAAATGTCTGTTTCAGACTATAGCATGCGGTTGAAATTTATCTCATCTTTTGGACTGTCTAAAGTCACCTAGTCACCTAAAGATTCTAAAGATGAAACAGAACCCATTTTTGAGATTTAGACTTACACAGATTTTTGGAGATGCCTCCTTCAATTTTTCAGGATTATGATCCATATAAAGATGAGCCATGTTTCATCCCAGTTTTGGAGGCGACCCAGCATAGCCAGCACAGAGCGCCACAGTTTGAGCACCGTTCAACACATGTGTTGTGGAGGTGTCGAATCACCGACTCCACCAGTCATGAAATCTTAAATTGGGTACAGCCATAAATGGATATAATCATATATAAATGAGGTCTTAATGGGAACAGAATGGCTAATGATGGTTATTATTGATTCCACAATAGGTCAATATTGGGTTGATAATGGCTGGGAGATTTAATGGGATATTCTCTGGTGTCTTCAAACGTGGCTCGCTGGAAAATCCTCTATAAATCGAGGTTATTAAATGGGAATATCATGTATAAATGGTGGATTTTCCAGCACGACCCAGTTTTATCATTTGGGGATGCAATGGTTTGTGCCCAGGCCCAAGTCCTCTTGTTCAACACGTCTTTGTCTGTTTCGTAATTCATTGGAAGTACCCTCCGGTGTGGTTTCGGGAGCAAAAGATGGAAACAAACACATTCTTCGGCACCATACGTGTCCATAGTTTCTAGGGCAAACAAGTGCATGCAAACCACGTATATCTGAGTATAAAAGCGGTCAATAGTCGCAGGGTACGGAAACATGAAACATATGACGAAGATTGACGAAGTAAAGTCAGATGATCCACAAAGATCTTGACGATATGGGAATGGGTTCAATTTTTATTTCAAGCCATGGTGTTTTGCAGAGAATTCATCAAGAAAAACTGCGTTTGTTGGACGAAAAAATTGTGACCCATACCCATAGATCTGTGGCTGTGAGTCACACAGAGGAACGGAACTGCGAATGACGTCGTGGGCAAAGATAGTGCCGACTGCGTTTGTTGGACTCTGCATTGAGATCAGTGCTGATGTGACTCCGGGATGTGAAGCACATCCTTGTTCAACAGCATATGATATGTAATTGATATGTGGGATAATGTGGATCCGTATGGGGATTTCAAGAAAATTATAGAAAATGATAGGGTTCAACCCAGCACATATGCGGCAACCTGGGGATGTGAGCCAGCTTTAGCGGCCAAACATCACAAAGCATTTTTTTTTTAACGTCCATGACGAGTGTTCATTGAAGCTATACTGCAATTTGTTTTTTTTCACTGTGGTGAACATTAACATTATCATGATAAACATCAAACAACCATGACTTGTGAAAGTTCCAGGCCCACATTCTTTATGGAACCTACAAATTCTTGTGGGACCCTGTTCAATCATTTTGGGTTACTCCGAGTGGCAATCCTGTTGGTTACAGTACCACAGTTGCCTCCACACAGAACCGAGGACCCAAGGTCTTGTTCGCTTGCAAACAAGTTCAACATGTTCAAAGGTTCTTAGTGGATATATACATGGGGTTGGTGGGTGCTTGTCTCCAATGTATATCTACAAAGAGAAAGGATCGCCACAAAATAGCTATATAATTAGACATAAAAAAAGGATATGAAAATGCTTCGGTGATGGTTATATAATGTTGTATAGATGAACCTACATGAACCTACATGAACTGGAGACCTGATAGTATCCAGTTTTCACACTTTTTGTTATAGATACATACATATTAGTTACGGTCAAACTGGTTGAAAACCATTGCAGAATATTTTTTTTTCAGAAATGTGCCCGAAACACTGTAAAGCGATAGGGCACCCTCCAAAAGCGATAATGGCACACAATACTGGAAAGCGATATGCCCTTCCCCCCCCAAAAAAAACTATTATCGACAATAATGACTACTGAGATGTAAAGGATTTTGACGGGAGCTCATGCGTATCTATAATTATATATACACATATATAAATATATATATACATATAATTACATATATATATACATGGCATGTTCAATAAATTCAGCTCATTTCAATGAAGAAATGCTGCTTCGGTTCGGTCCCGAGTCGCGAGTCCATGGCAGCTTGGAGGTGTGCCTTGTTTTTCCAAAGAAGCGTGGCGTTGGACGAAATCCTGCCACGATCTTTGAGCGGGTGGATATACCACTATTTACACATATTTACACTACACATCATGTTTGGGATGTAGCCAACATTCATTAACCACAACTTGGTATGGGAAAAGGTATTTCAGGCAGAACCAATGGTGTTTTCAATCCAGCTGTTGCTATATTTTTAAGAGTCTACTGGGGATGGAACAATTTATTGAAGCAAAATGGACCACAGATTCTTGTGGTTTGGTACAATGTGAGGCCCCCGTTAGATAGCTAAGTTGGTTCATAACTCCAATAACTATGGTTTATGGTACTTGTAACATCTTGTAACTATAGTTAATGGTGTTTATAAACCAACTTATATATAACTGGGGGGCCCCACATTGTATGAACCATTAGCCATCTAACCTCTGGTAATTTCTTACACTTCGCTATTGAACATTGCCATTTTTAATGGGAACATCATGGAACATCAACTATTTTGACTGGGCCATTTTCAATAGCGCACTGTAACAAATTACCAGAGGGTAATATCCCATATCATCCCATGGTTCACCATTGCTAACCATAGAACATCACAATTTTCCTAGTGGTTAAATCACCATTTTCCTATGGTTTTTCCTATGGTTTTCCTTGACCTGTATTGGGCTACCCAAGGCTGTGAAGAACATCGCACTGAGAAGGCGCTAAGGTTGGTTTTGAACTAGGTGAATTCTGTGTTTTTTTTTACTAGATAAATCATGATATATGCATATTTAATATGGATAATTATATGGATTAAGATTAATAAAAAAAATATATAAGCCAACTTGGAACTGGGGCGTGTTAGTTGGTCTTTAAATCCCATACAGATATCGATAATTATATACATCATAAACTCATAAACCATCAACCTTGTTATAATCTTGTCTCTGGGGCGCCACTTCTTAGTTTGCTACTGTTGTTTCCTTGAGTAAACTCGCATTTTTTCAGTACTAGTCGGACTACAAACTAGTTACAAGATGTCAAGTCAAATTCTAGGTCCATATTGGTGCAATGTGAGGCCCCCCAGTTCTAAGTTGGTTTATAAGCCGCAGTAACTATAGTTATAAATACCATAAACCATAGTTATTGGAGTTATAAACCAACTTAGCTATCTTGGGGCCTCACATTGTAGGTCCATATTGGTACTGTACTTCATTTTTGGTCGCCATGACCTTTTTAAAATGACACAGAAGGCACACCACAGAAGTCAGTGTCGGCTGAGTAGGATTCCACTTGATGTCGTTCAGTTCTTCAGAACTCCCAGCGGATCATATGGAGATGAATCTACAGCTACAAAGGGCTACATGGCAGTGTGTCAAAACCCTGGTACCCCTGGTGAACATCAAAATAGCTGCTAAATGGATGTTCATCCCCCTAAAAATGGTATGTATAGGTATTGACCCATAGCCTTGTCTGAAAATGCATAGATATCTCGAAATGGAAAATACAATCGACAAATTAAAAGGAAGAACAACGCAATTGGAATTGATTAGGATCAGGAAAGATTTCAATGGAAGATTTCAATCAGGGAAAATTGCAATTGGACAATTCACCGATCAATAGACTTTACAGTGTCTACTGATAGTGCACGAACTCACAATGTGAACGTCTCCAGATGCCTATCTGGGAGCCATCTCGTCCTACCTTTCTTTCCTGAACCCGTGACCAACGGCTGTGAATGGTGTTACCTTCCAGATGCCTGGCATGCTCGTAAGGTGGCTGGAAAAAAATGTTGCTCACCTTGTGCAGTTGTGGCTGTGGAAACCAATTATACATGGCTATAACATGTTATAACTGGTGATTTCAATGGGATCATACATTTTATAACATCTTATAAAACCCCAATGTATAATCCCGTTGAACATGTATAATCCCATTGAAAATTATCCCATTGTACATTTTGTTAGTTATTTCAATGGGGTTTTGTTCTGTTAGTACTTATAACATCTTATAACTGGTATTGCGGGTGGGCCACAACTATGGGGATACTGTGGTAGATTGCTGCACCCTGGGAAGCCTGGGATGACTGAGTTACCGTAGTACCCCTGCCGGACGACGATCAAGGGATTGTGCATATTGGTTGAAGAAATGTGGGCAACTTATATCTATTGAACATGACCATTTAGTTCGTTGAATTACCAATGAAAAATGGTTATTTTCCATAGTTATGTTAACGTTTGCCAGAGGGTAATTTATATATAACTGTATAACTTATTCTGGTTGGTGGTTTGGAACCTTTTTCATATATTGGGAATAATAATCCCAACTGAGGAACTCCATCATTTTTCAGAGGGGTAGGTCAACCACCAACCAGTTAGGGATTATTACCTACTGATTAATATCAATGGGAATTTCAGGATCCTAAAATGGAGGTACTGTACCATTTTTCAGGCCATATTTTGTACCAACCAGTATTTCTATGAAGTATTGATTGTCAATGTTCACAACCGAGGATGTACCATGTTTAAATCTACCATACATTGTGGCGATGCGAAAAAACGATGGTCACGTCACCGTTGTCCGTTGATGGTCCTCACCGTTGTGGCTATGGTGCTGGTTTTTTGTCAGAATGGTGGACGCCTGGTGGAGCCCAAGTGACACATCCAAATTGTGCAAGTCCTTTTAGGAAAATTAATTGGATGTGGGTCAAAATGGAAGACCGATGTGGGACCACAGATGTGAATGTCTAGTTTAGTATTAACCATCCATAATTTTGGGGTACCTAATTTTGACCCATACCCAATTGTTTACAATTTATGGTTCCAAATTTTGAGAAACATCCATATTATGTGAACCAGTGAAAAAACATATATATATATATGTATAGATGTTTCTCAAAAATTGGAATCATAAAGCATGACATTTCCACGGAATGTTCCTTTGTTCATAGATATTGCCAGAAAGAAAAGATACAGCATCAAAGTAAAGCTCAATTGCTGCCCCGATTTTTTATGATTTTATATAGCTGGTTGGTGGTTTGGAACAAACATGACTTTTATTTTTTCATTCAGTTGGGAATGTCATCATCCCAACTGACGAACTCATATTTTTCAGAGGGGTAGGTCAACCACCAACCAGACAGTGACTTCAACAACCAAGTCCGAGCAAAGGTGCTTAGCATTTGGGATTTGGCATCTATTTGATGGCCAAAACGTCGGGGGAACATATCGTAAGTTCTCCAAAACCAGGGGGTACCCACGATGCCCCCAATTTCAGTACTCAGATCCCCAACTTCTGGTGCTAAAATTAAAGAATGACGGGGGGGAAGTTGATGACACCTGGGTAGCAAGTTGTTATAAGTTTTTCTGTGGTCATGAGTCATGACATATATTTCAAGGCTGGCGCCATCCCAGCAGATAACAAAAAACATTTGACTGCCTGATGATTGCCTGATTGATGCACGCCCAAGATCGCCCAAGTATCCCATATGGCCCATACTGGATGATTTGCACAGAGCTTCAAACAAATCAATGGAGATACTAACGATCATATGCGTAGCACATTATCCAAATGGAGGACTACAGAATGTGTTGTGTTCAACTTGGATTGTTCAACTCCAAAATTACTAGTAAAACCACAATTTTCGCAGCCCCAAGCTGTATCAATTCCCCGTGCAGCTGACATATAGGTATTACAAACGAGTTGTTGGCAATGGGGGATACAGGTACCCCCATGGCATAATCTCAAAAAATGATGATCCGGGGGAGTACCTTATTTTCAGATGCAAATGATCAATTTTGCGGAGCTCTCGGTACCGAGTATTTTTGAGCAGCACAGCAACTCATTGACGGGAACTTGAAGCAGTCAAGTGTGTAACTCTTACATCAGTGTTGCATCTGAAATACCGCAATTATATATACGTATATATATATATATGCATGCAACAACCCCCACTTATATGAAGCTATATAATATAATTAGATCCTATACTGGACATAACATATATATATATATATAATACTATACATTATTAAAATATGGTCCGTGCATCCATCTTGGTAAGTTGATAATAACCAATGCAACTTTTACAACTTACCTAAAAAAGGGAATGAACAAAACACATTTAAAAAATGTTGTTCAATGAGTAAATCCGCTATAAATGGGTGATTTTCAATAGCTATATGGGAATATCCTCAAGTTACATTATTCAATGGAGTGCTGGGTTCAATTTACAGGAAAGCCCCTTGAATTTAATGAGAAAAAACATGGTTTCCTGTAGGGTTTCTTTTAAACCAGTCCATTGACATCTGGATATGGAACTATCATAATATATATATATACATATATATATATACACATGTGTATATATAATATATATGTAAATATATATATAAATGTATACATATATATATATATGGTTGAAATATCCTCAATTTACATATTGCTTTAGTACGCTTTCCTTCACCG
>Ga0126342_10006413_pt1 | contig 20848 bp, 9 predicted proteins | sample Cyp1metagenome_FD_92528 | JGI IMG/M metagenome (GOLD analysis project Ga0126342, IMG submission 92528) | Coral microbial communities from Lord Howe Island, Old Settlement Bay, Australia - Cyphastrea 1 metagenome | ecosystem: Host-associated > Invertebrates > Cnidaria > Coral ...
TAGTTTCCAAATTGTGCTGCGCAGCATTCAGGCTGCGTTTGATCCACATGAATGCTTGGAGGTGGGACACAAAGGTCATAGCTTTTATGTTCTTTCAGTGTTGCTTCTTCCCACTTGGACCATCGAAAGCTCCTAGATCATTTTGGTTCCCATGTGTTTGCGAATTGCGACCAGATGTTGCTTCAGGCGCGAACTTTTTTTTTCCTCACCGCGTAAGCTAATGGGGTCTTGAGCGTAGATAGCTCCAGTGTGCTTCGGTGCAGGCAGCAGGTCCAGGTTTCGGCAGATTCCGGGAGGTTCCTGGAAGGTTCGAGGGTAATTTCGGGAGCAGTTCCCAGGCCAAAGTTCCGGGAGCTTGCTGCTTGTCTTTCATTTGTCTTCAGGGTCTGATGTCATTTGTCTCCTTCAGTTTTTTTTCACTTCATCTGTCACTTGGGCGCCTCCCAGCTTGGGTGCCTGTGGTCCGGTCTCCCATCATGTGTCTCCCAATCATTTGTCTTTCAGTCATTTGGCTTTCAGTCATTTCTCCCCAATTCTTGTTGCCAGCTTGGGTTGCCTCTGGTCGGGCCTTGCGTTCCCTTTGGTTGCTTATTAGGTCCACTTCGTCCACCTCTTCTTCCTTTCTTTTTTTGTTGTCATGTCCGTCTCTTCGTCTTGTTTCCCCTTTTATCTCCCTTTTTCGTTATTGTGATCAAAAATGCATCAGTTCCTTTTCGGGATGCTGCAACCAGGTTGTCACGGCGCTGCACATGGAATCTGATTTTCTTGAGAACTTCTTGTAGGACGACTAAATACTGAACTTGCAGTTCCAGTTGTTGGATCGTGACTCATGTGGAGTTAGGTGTTGCTGGTCCAAAATTGAGACGAACAGTCGATAGAGTTTCGCACTGTTGATGGAGGAAATTCCTAGTTAACGGATGTGCCGCATCCCTTTGTGGCCATTTGTCAGTCCCACCATCCTTTGGTGTTTGTCTGGTTCTTTCACACTGTCAGCTTTTCTTCAAAGTCCATGTCACATGCTTGGCATTTGCAATCTAGGAACAATGAATTGTTTCCCTGTTGACAAGAGCAAGTCAATACTGAATGCATCATCATCATCATCGTCGTCGTCGTCGTCGTCATCATCGTCGTCATCATCGTCCTCGTCCTCGTCCTCGTCCTCGTCATCGTCATCATCATCATCGTCATCGTCATCGTCATCATCATCATCATCATCATCATTGTGATCGTGATCGTCATCGTGATCGTCATCGTCATCATCATCATCGTCATCGTCATCGTCATCATCATCATCATCATCATTGTGATCGTGATCGTCATCGTGATCGTCATCGTCATCGTCATCGTCATCGCCATCATCATCGTCATCATCATCATCGTCATCATCATCATCATTGTGATCGTCATTGTCATCGTCATCGTCATCATCATTGTCATCATCATCATCATCATCGTCATCATCACCATCATCGCCATCATCGTCATCATCGTCGTCATCGTCATTGTGATCGTGATCGTCGTCGTCATCGTCATCGTCATCATCATCATCATCGTCATCGTCATCGTCATCGTCATCGTCATGATCATCGTCGTCGTCGTCGTCATCATCGTCGTCATCATCGTCGTCATCATCGTCCTCGGCCTCGTCCTCGTCATCGTCATCGTGATCGTGATCGTCATCGTCATCGTCATCGTCATCATCATCATCGTCATCATCATCATCGTCATCATCATCATCATCATCATCATTGTGATCGTCATTGTCATCGTCATCGTCATCATCATCATCATCGTCATCATCACCATCATCGCCATCATCGTCATCATCGTCATCATCGTCATCATCGTCATCGTCGTCATCGTCCTCGTCATCGTCATCATCATCATCGTCATCATCATCATCATCCTCGTCGTCATCGTCATCGTCATCGTCATCGTCATCATCGTCATCATCGTCATCATCGTCATCGTCATCGTCATCGTCATCATCATCATCATCATTGTGATCGTCATCGTCATCGTCATCGTCATCATCATCATCATCATCGTCATCGTCATTGTCATCGTCATCGTCATCGTCATCGTCATCATCATCATCATCGTCATCATCATCATCATCATTATCATCATTATCAGAAATGGTTTAGAAAGACATTTAAGTTACACGTTTGCGAGATGAGACGAGCAGATGCTTCTTCATCCATGCATTTTCCTAAGGTTCTTTCATTTTTTCATGTCCTTTCCACTTCAATGGGGGTCCAGTGCATTTTGACATGTTGCAAGTATTTTTCCTGGGTTACTTGATACTTGATTTGCATTGATTTGCTGGCTCTTGTCCAGGGCGGCGGTGATGGTGTAGCAAGCAACACAGCTGCACCGCAGCCAGCTGTATCGCCTGCTCGCCTGACAGAAGGGCCTCCGAATGTGGGGGCTCCCTAGCGCCAAGCGCTTCTGGTGAATGCTCTGGGGGTGACACCAAGCAGAGATGGAGTACTGAGCTTGCAGTTCCAGTTGTTGGATCGTGACTCATGTGGAGTTAGGTGTTGCTGGTCCAAAATTGAGACGAACAGTCGATAGAGTTTCGCATTGTTGATGGAGGAAAATACTAGTTAACGGATGTGCCGCATCCCTTTGTGGCCATTTGTCAGTCCTGCCATCCTTTGGCGTTTGTCTGTGCCAGGTGTTTCTGGCATGCTGGCGATTTGTATGCAGTGTTATTGCGGGCAAGGCTGGTCAATCAAGTGTAGCTTTGGAAAGGAACACCATTGGTTCCACAATACCCATCATCATTTCATTGAGATGAAACGTCAAACATAACACAGGCCCTTCATGTCGCAGGACCGCCAGGAGAAGCCGACTGACCTTTGCGCTTTTCAACGTGTGTGGCAAAAGAGGCCTGCTCGGGCTGAAAATGAGCACACGCTCCTTGAGTTCTCCATGCGTTTGCAGCATTGAGCACCGTTGAGGCCATGTCAGCAGCTGGTTCTTCAATGCCTAGATGTGACTTGGCTGAACGATAGCAGCTTCACATAGTATGAAGCGGTCACTCTTGCTGCGTTTGCAGCGCACACTGTAACTTGGAGCTGGCAGGTACAAAGTATCTTGTGTCTGCGCGCTGGACACAGCGATGATCAGCAGGCGTGATCAGTCGAGAATCTTCTGCCGCTCGATGGAAGTTGAATCCACGCTGCTTTGAGTCCAGGCCTATCGGAAGCATTTTGCAGAGCACTCAGAACACGCTTTCCCTCACACCAGGCGCTGGGAGTTAGCGCTACCCTTCCGTCCTTGTGCTTTGGCGGGGCTGTGGATTTAAATGTCAGCGAACCCTGTTTGGTTTTGTTCAGCATGTTAATGTGCAAATAGGTGCTGATCCCTGAAGGGCTTTCGGAAATTTCTCACTCAGTCCTGGCCGTTGCCAGGAGACCATGCTGCAACTCCTCGCAGGAGAAGTCCTGGCACAGCCTTTGGTCTCAATCATGCGATTGTTACACAGTGCTAGAAGAGACGGCGGTCGAGCCAACACTTCCTGTAGGTTGGGCCCAGGTTTAATTTCGCGGTGTTGCTGAATGTGTTTGAACTCCAGGGGCTGTTTTCCTTGACATGCAAATTCTATCAAATTCTGACGGGGTTTTCAAGCCTGTCAAGATGGTTTTTGGCAGCTGTCTTTCTGAGGTTTCAGGTGCTTGCTAGTCAGCAAATGTTTTCGGAACAATGCCGTCAAATGCCTGACAGACTGGGGTTCATATCCTGGTCAAGATCTCCTCTTGCGTCTTGCCTTCAGTTCCATCTGGGACTTGAGAGCTATCGGAGCAAAGAAGATGTTTGCTGTGGCGGAGAGCTTCGGACAAGACAAGCAGCGTCATAAGAGCTTTGTCGAGGACTTGATTGCGAGATGCAGGATGGTCGATGAAGAATGGACCATCTACGCAAAACATTTGGTGCATACACACTTGCCGCATCCTCGGTTCCCAGGGGGCGCCATGTGCATGTTGGACAAAGTCGAAAACATGCTCAAATCGAGTACCAGCCCGCTTGCAGAATACCCACTGTTGATGCTTGGGCTCCATTGGTACGTACGGAGACAAGCTCCGAAGAGTGCCAAAGCGCAACGTGTGTGGTCATACTTTGAAAAAGGATTTGCAGATGTCATTCTCTTCTAGGCGATGCGAAGGATCTCTTGCCGACCAAACAAAACGACCAACTTGATCAAGAATGTTTACAACAATGTAAGGAGAGTGGGAGGGTTGGAGGGTTGGAGCAGAGCTGGGATGCCCACATGACCAGGATTGGAAGGCAACCATGGCTGTTAAGCATCAATGAAGCATCATGAACCATGGCGGTCAGCCCTTAACCATCATGTAAAAACACTGGTTTGGTTGGTTGGGTGTTTCATGGCTGGGGAATTCTTTCTTAGAAAGAATTGAAAGATCACCATGAACCATTGCCTTGGTGGTCGATGGGTTGTGCTCGTGCTTGAGGTTGCTGATCATGATGGTGGCCGTTGTGTTGCTCTCTGAATTGTATATTTGGACCTAAGTAGCTGGTGCACCTTAGGGCATATTGTAATCCATGAAGGGAAATTGAATTGTGACTAGCTGTGACAAGAGATCGTGACAACAGTTGCCATGAGCCTACGTATTCAAGAATTGGATGATCATCCCTTCTAAAATGATGGAAATGTGCAATGTTCTGACTAGATTATAGACGTCGTAAGGGGTGTCCACGGGTATAACTTTGGTATAACCATGCGTTTGAAATGATATCCAGGGCGAGCTTGTTTGTTCGCGCCGCGACATCATGGCACTCTCTGCAACCTGAGCAGGGTCGAAAACCCAGCAGTTGATTCAGTGGATATGGTTTTACCAGCCCAGCGAAGAAGCGTAAATCATCATTCAGACTTGACCCAAGCAGCCACTACTGCTAGGAACTGCTAGTGGAAATGGGCAATCAGGAACAATGCCAGTCACTATGTCATTAGGCGCTTAAGTAGCCAACATAACATGATAGGAAATGATCGGTACTTAGCCAGCTTAATACACTAGCCATTTTTTGCTGGTTCGAAGCAGCCAGCTGTTCATCCATGGGCTTAATGACCCAATGTCAAGCCACCAGTCTGGCGATGGTCCGGATTTGGGTAGGGTTCAATATCGATGGTTTTGAAATATCCAACTATTGGGAAGCCTGTTGGGAAATCAATGACCGATACGTTACAGCAGTGTAGCGCAGATTGACAAGTGGTCACAGATGCCCGATTCACAGCGGAGTAGAAAGAGGTGTGTCAAGGTGGAGCATCACCATGTTTGGCCGGTGCTCATATGTTTGCTTTTCGAAAGCGTTCCTGACAGACGAAATGTGCTAGCAATCCCTTTCCCTCAGAATCATTGCCGCCATCAAACATGAACAGTCGACCTTATACAAGTATCATTAACCATCATGAATTTTCAGAAAATGTTATTGATTTTCAACCACCTTTGATGACCATGGAAGCGTCAGCCGTCAATAAACACCCCCTTTCCAATGGCAAGAACCGGAGATGCAGATGCGACTGTTGCAGGATGAAAGCTGGAATCGACGGAGGCGATACCTGATTTTGACATCCCATCAAGATGCTCAAGATTGCTCGAAATACAGACGAAGAGGTTTCTGACCCGCAGCTCTTGCACATGTACCGAGCTCAAGACGTTCGTCGCAGGAATTTACGCTTCAAGTCTGGGAACTTGACAGAGATGATACAGCAATCTGTAGAGTGTTCATCGATGCCAAGCTCGTGAAGGCTTTTGAAAAACGAGTTCTCAAAGTATTGTTCATTGAAGCTGTTTTGTTTGCTTTTGAGAGACTTGCGCCAACATTAAAGTTCTCTGCAAGTCAAACAGCTTTCGTGGATGCCACGTTGGCCTCAGATGCAATGAACTTCTCAACAAGCTCAGGAGCATGGAATGACATGGAGAAGCATTGGCTTGTCCACAACATGTTCTCCCCACGGTCACAAGAGTTTATTCAGCACCATCATTTCTCAAACCAACAAATCATTCTGTGGAGGTTGAAGTGAGTGCATGATGGCAGACATTAGCTGCCTACAGGGACATGTTGTAATTCCTTTAATATTTGCGTGGAGTTCGTGCTCATATTCAATGGCCTTTCTTGCAAGCTGTGTTCAAGTCCAGCACTGTTGTCCTTTTGATGCGGGGTCCATGAAGTTGATGCTGCGCATGTCCAAATGGCCGCCATGCTATTCGAAAGAAAGACAAACATCCTATGAACACATCCAAGACTTTGTTGTATTGCATCTTATCTTCTGCTCTGTGCTGGACATACAGAATTGCAGCGATAGGTAGATCGGTAGATAGATACACTGGACACGTGGATGTGGATCACTTACACACACACACAAACTCGCACATGCATACATACAGACATCACAAGAAGGGCCTCAACTGCAGACAGCATTTGTCACGCCATGGCTGCCCTTTTTTTGCTGGTCACCGCATTGGCTGCGCTTGCCAACGCGGCGCGTATTCACGGCAATTTCAGGGTTGATAATGTGGCCTGGAAGCAGCGGCCCCTGCCGTCTCCGTTCTTGAACTCTCAAAGCCAGGCAGTAAATTCCGGGTACCCAGCAAAAGACTGTGTAAAGATGAACCTGTTTGCTAGAACATGGGTCACACAGGACTCATTATGCATCTACCCTGTGCCCATGGTTGCGCACTTCTGAGTCCAGTCTTGGTGAACATTACATCCCACAAATAATCTAGTTTTGTTGGGATGTTCACCCATTTCTTGAATGGTTGTTATTGACCCATCCTCGCATGTTTGTTGTATTTAAGCATGGTCAAATATCATAATGAAGCTTAAAGCGGCCAATCAACATATCTCATTGGAGCGAATCTCATGGAGTGAATCTCATTGAACCCTCACAGGGGTCGCTGGGGTCGTGACGAGGCAGCCCACAACGATCTGGATGCTGCAGTGAAAATCGCGCGAGACATGGTGAGTCCTTTGCGCTTGGATGTGGAGGCACGGCGTCATAAGGTGCAGCTGCAAGTAGCAGGCGCACCGCAAACTAATATGCCGATGTTTGCAACCAGCCGGGTCATATCCGGTGGTGTTGCGCAGCCTGAAGAAGATATACATTGACGTGCCAGGAAGATTTGCCGATGCAACAAGTTCTGCAGTCAGCTGCTGCGGCGCAATTTGAGGCGCCAAGATCCCGTTGACCTGGGTTCAACATGATTCAAAGTGGAACAGACACACACACAGGAGTACCAAAAAACATCATGCAAGACAAGGTGTTCCAATTGAATTGATGTTAATCATGTAGGGCCAATTTGGCGACTATCAGAAGTACATGCAGGGCCCTGTGGGCTGGTTGGCTGGTTGGCTGGCTGGCTGGGTGGGTGGCCAAACTGGGGGCTCCTTTACTTTTCTAGGATATTTTTTTCGTTTTTGTTCGGATGTTTTTTTCCAGTTCCAATTGCAGTTTTACCTCTGTAGACTGGATATACCATTGGTTTTTGACGTCCAGATTAGTTTACCTTCTAATGTATATCCATTTGCTGTGGACATGGTTACCGGCATGTGCAAGTATACAGTCTTTGATATTAGTGCGTTCCGAAGCCATTCGAATCCTTCAAAGCCATTCTCAAAAGCCACAGTTCCAGGAAACGCTGAGGTCGCTTTTTCCGGCGCCGTTTGAAAACTTGAAAACATGAACATTTTTGAGAGAAATCATCCCCCTAAAAAATCTTTAAACCACTTCGAAATATTTGAAACAAATCAAACATCAGCATTTTTGAGACGCATCAATCAATCAACCTCTCAAGTGTTTGAGGTTAATCAACCAGTTTGCAGGCACCGCTGGCACCTCAAGTACCCAGCCAGACTGTGGTGGTGAAAAAGGAGCCTGTGGTGCCACGCAAGAAGGCTCCAGACTGGGTGAGGGGGTGGCTGCGGCTTGCAAGGATTTAATAGGTGGATGAATCATGAATAAGTTTTGTTTGTTGTTATAAAGTGCCTGGGGAAACTACAGTTGATATTTGAGACGGGGAGAGGTCCATAGTATATTTCAATGGATTGCATTTTTTTGCATTCTCTTACGTTGCCACGTCGCAATCGAAACAAAATATGACAGCAGTGCGTCGCACAACCGCTCTTAACCCTCGGTGTCATGTTTATCGAAAGCCAGAAACGCTTGGATCCTGTAGCTGGCATTGTGCAGATTTAATATGAGTGAAATGTTGTGGCCCATGCAGGTAAATTGAATGGCTCTGAGTGAGAAGCAATTATCTATTGCCAAGCGGTTCCTGCCAGTTCCGTGGACGATTCTACTGTAAGTGTGATTCTCTTACTTCGTTAGTCACCAATGAAGTAGGTTTCTTCTGTTGTTTTGTGGTTGGTTTGCGACTCAGTGACATGCTATATTCTTGAAAGCGTGAGCGGTCACGAGGCCAATCATCAGTCATACCAATGGCTTGTGGAGTTTAGACTTGGGCCAAGTACTCATTGATCAGTTAAGTATATAGACACACAGCAAAGATACAGCGCACTTCTGTGTATGTCATGTCAGTGCGGCCAGCAAACAAATTTCTACCCACGCAGCCCAGAAATGCAATTAGTTTCATGCTCAAAATGCCCAATCTCCGAACCTGGGAAGGACCAATGCTGGAATCTGCCAGGTCAACAGTCAACATTAATTCCAGTTTCGCAAACAAATTTCCTTCCCCCAACAATGGAACCACTGCCTCTTCCCCGAAAAAAGATGTATGTATGTGCTACACCGACCTCGGGGGTAAAGAACCCTAGCACCCTTCACCGTTGTCCGCAGGAGAAGCAGTTGTTCATCAAGTACGGCTTCAATAAGAATGGCACCCTGAACTTTCAGGTCGCAAAACCTGATGTTATGGTGTTGCAGTCCGTAGCTCTTGCGAAAAGAAATCAAGTTGAGGTAGGGAGTTGCTGTTGAAGTATGCTAGATCGGTAAGCTACCAAGGACCTGGAAACTAAAAATACTGGACACAAAGCTTGTGGAAACTACACCGTATGCTCCTTGTACTCAAGAATTGACCATGTTCGCATGCGATGCATGTGAGCTACAGACCCCGTCTTGGCAAGTATCATGGTCCTGCCAGATCTTGTCCAATTCCCTGCAGGTCCATGGTATTCCCGGTTTCTGGATCACAGACCTAGTGGTAGCTAGATCTGTTTGACAAAAGGTTGCAGACACAGGAGTCAGTTTGGATTTCCATTCATGGCTGCTCCTGAGTCGTTGGATTCTCCTGCTCACCATCCAACCCTTGCCAGGAACTACGCAAACTCCTGAAGAAGGGAGATGCCAAGGTAACTGATACGGAGGCGGCTTGCTGATGCTGACTGTGGTCAGTTCAAGACTGGTTCTTTGGGGTTGGTGCCTGGGCTAAGGGTTTGTTTTGCATCACCAGTTGGCGGAATCATTGTGAGTCAAATTCATCACTGGTCCCTGATAGAGCCAGCTACCTATTAAACGCCTGCAGTTCTTGTGGCTTAAGAGATTGATGGCTCACCTTTTGACACATGCGTGAAGCTGTTCTAGATTCTGTGTTTTTGTTTAGCTGATTGTATGTGTCTCTATTTGGTTCTATACCCACCCATACAGTGGTTTGTTCGGATCCTCGAATGGCTGGACATATTCGGATATGCTTGATGGCTGATGGCATCTACCCGGATCTACCCGCAATCATTTCCACTCATTTGTGTATGGCTTGCCGGCCAGTGGGCATGACATTTTGAATCTTGGGTCTTGGATATATTTGACCAAACACCTCTCACTCTACTAAAGAACAGAGGTCTTTTTGTATACGTATTGTTGACTAATCTAGCCGTGTTTGTATGGTTGATGTTTTGAATGCGTGAATGTATCCATGTCAGTGATTGTGTGTGTATCTATGCGTGTAAGTGTATGGAAATGTGTGTTTGTGTGTGTGCGTGCATATTTGTAGATTTGTTTTTCTCTCCCGCATCTATCCACTGATCCATGTATTGGTCTGCAATTGTATGATTTTTGTATAATGGAAGGTCCATATGCATTTATGTTGCATTTATGGATTTATATGGACTATTGCCTGTCAGGGGATCCTCCAAACTATTGGAAAATGATGATTCCCCCATGATTCCCCCTTGCCGATGGCGCGCCATGCCCTCCACTTGTACGACTTGAAGTAGTGGATTGTATACATTTTTGCTACTGCAGTACCACACTGTGGTTTGCAATAGTTGAAGATTCGGTTCTACACGTTCATTTTTTGCTTGGCTTCATGGGCAGATGCAGATCATACAGCATGATAGCTAAGCGTCACATATTTGAAAGAATCCTGGCGGAGGATTTCAACTTTCAACTACCTCAAGTCGGAGGCAAACCCTAAAGCTCAACCCGAATCTCCAAGACTCGAAAGTTTGCAGCATCTTGCAGCTTGCGAGTCGGAATCCGCAGGAAACAAACTCCCGGCCTGACGGTCCAAGTCACGATCTCAGAGGCAATGTCTCCAGTAGGCTACACAGGAGAGACATGGAGAGAGCCTCTGGCAGAAAGACATACTGACAAAATCTGACATACATCACACATGGCAGTTAACATCATTTGGGTTCAGAATGATATTGTCAAGGTGTGAACTCTACAGCAAGTACCAGATTGCCACGGCATGGTCCATCCGGGCCTGCTGGTTCCCCCTCTTTCGGTGATTTGAGGAGGACAGCAGTATGAATCAATTTCGTTTTGTTTGATTCTGTTTCATGTGACGCATGCTTTGCCAAAGTCTTGTGACCATGCTTGAACTCTGGACTGGGCCAGGATGCAGAAAGAGGCACCAACACCATGTGACAAGTCTTGGAACCGTCTTGAAAGAGATGGACAACTTCGAAATCGATTAATTAAGAATGATTAACATTGGAAACTTCTGAAAAAATCATTTCGAGCTTGCGAAGCAGAGGCGGAGAAGGCAGATGCCTATGAGCCGTCCAAATCATCCTCCCTGTGGCTCAGCTCAATTCAGAAAAGTCCTTGAGATATACAGATTTCCCTCTTGCAGTCCTTTGAACCAATGCTCATGTCGTATTATGTCTGTGAAGACTGTCTATATTAATGCTGGCGTTAGTTGTCCACATGGTTTCGAAGTGGCGATAACATTTACTCAAATGCCCCAACGGTTGGTTGGCTTGACACTCTTGGAGTTTTGGGTGTTCACATTGACTTGCCTGCAGATGCTGCAGACTGATGTGGTTGTAATTTGGCTTTGGAAACTCCAGCTGTGCAGAATTTGACACCCTTGTAACTTTCAACCTTCCGGCGGAACAACCGAATCAGAACGCAATGGAGAGCTGCGAATTTTGTGTTATCTGATCAAAGGAAGTTTAGTAGTGTGAACTTCCGTGTTGCGGACATTCAATAGTCAAAGAGTAGAGTAATCAAAGAGTGGAGTAATCGAAGAGTAGAGCCGTCAACGAGTAGAGCTTTCAAAGAGTAGAGCAGTCAAAAAGTAGAGCCGTCAAAGAGTAGAGCAGTCAAAGAGTAGAACTGTCAAAAAGTAGAGCCGTCAAAGAGTAGAGCTGGCAAAGAGTAGAGCAGTCAACGAGTAGAGCCGTCAAAGAGTAGAGCAGTCAAAGAGTAGAGCAGTCAAAAAGTAGAGCCGTCAAAGAGTAGAGCAGTCAAAGAGTAGAACTGTCAAAAAGTAGAGCCGTCAAAGAGTAGAGCAGTCAAAGAGTAGAGCAGTCAACGAGTAGAGCCGTCAAAGAGTAGAGCAGTCAACGAATAGAGCAGTCAAAGAGTAGAGCAGTGAAAGAGTAGAGCTGTCACAGAGTAGAGCAGCCAAAGAGTAGAGCAGTCAAAGAGTAGAGCTGTCAAAGAGTAGAGCTGTCGAAGAGTGGAGCTGTCAAAGAGTAGAGCACTCATAGAGTAGAGCTGTTAAAGAGTAGAGCTGTCGAAGAGTAGAGCAGTCAAAGAGTAGAGCTGTCAAAGAGCAGAGCAGTCAAAGAGTAGAGCTGTCAAAGAGTAAAGTGGTCAAAGTGTAAAGCTGTCACAGAGTAGAGCAGTCAAAGAGTAGAGCAGTCAACCAGTAGAGCTGTCAAAGAGTAGAGCTGTCAAAGAGTAAAGCTGTCCAAGAGGAAAGCTGTCAAAGAGTAGAGCTGTCAAAGAGTAAAGCTGTCAAAGAGTAGAGCAGTCAAAGAGTAGAGCAGCCAAAGAGTAGAGCAGTCAACGAGTAGAGCAGTCGAAGAGTAGAGCTGTCAAAGAGCAGAGCTGTCAAAGAGTAGAGCTGTCATCCAGAAGAGCAGTCAAAGAGCAGAGTCTTCAAAGAGTAAAGCAGCCAACGAGTAGAGCAGTCAAAGAGTAGAGCAGTCAAAGAGTAGCGCTGTCGAAGAGTAGAGCTGTCAAAGAGTAGAACTATCAAAGAGTAGAGCTGTCAAAGAGTAGAGCTGTCAAAGAGTAGCGCTGTCAAAGGGCAGAGCTGTCAAAGAGTAGAGCAGTCACAGAGTAGAACTGTCAAAGAGTAGCGGTCAAAGAGTAGAGCTGTCAAAGAGTAGAGCAGTCAAAGAGTAGAGCTGTCAAAGAGTAGAGCAGTCAAAGAGTAGAGCAGTCAAAGAGAAGAGCGGCCAACAAGTAGAGCAGTCAACGAGTAGAGCCGTCAAAGAGTAGAGCCGTCAAAGAGTAGAGCAGTCAACGAGTAGAACAGTCAAAGAGTAGAGCTGCCAAAGAGTAGAGCTGTCAAAGAGTAGAGCAGTCAAAGAGTAGAGCTGCCAAAGAGTAGAGCAGTCAAAGAGTAGACCTGTCAAAGAGTAGAGCTGTCAAAGAGTTGAGCTGTCAAAGAGTAAAGCAGTCAAAGGGTAGAACTGTCAAAGAGTAGAGCTGTCAAAGAGTACAGCAGTCAAAGAATTGAGCTGTCAAAGAGTAGAGCAGCCATCAAGTAGACCAGTCAAAGAGTAGAGCTGTGAAAGAGTAAAAAATTCAAAGAGTAGAGCAGCCAAAGAGTAGAGCAGTCAACGAGTAGAGCAGTCAAAGAGTAGAGCAGTCAACAAGTAGAGCTGTCAAAGAGTAGAGCTGTCAAAGAGTAGAGCAGTCAACGAGTAGAGTCTTCAAAGAGTAGAGCTGCCGAAGAGTAAAGCAGTCAAAGAGTAGAGCTGTCAAAGAGTAAAGCTGTCAAAGAGTAGAGCTGCCGAAGAGTAGAGCTGTCAAAGAGTAAAGCTGTCAAAGAGCAGAGCTGGCAAAGAGTAGAGCATTCAACGGGTAGAGCTGTCAAAGAGTAGAGCTGTCAGAGAGTAGAGCAGTCAAAGAGTAGAGCTGTCAAAGAGTAGAGCAGTCAAAGAGTAGAGCAGTCAAAGAGTAGAGCTGTCAAAGAGTAAAGCAGTCAAAGAGTAGAGCTGTCAAAGAGTAAAGCTGTCAAAGAGTAGAGCTGCCAAAGAGTAGAGCAATCAACGGGTAGAGCTGTCAAAGAGTAGAGCAGTCAAAGAGTAGAGCAGTCAAAGAGTGGAGCTGTCAAAGAGTAGAGCAGCCAAAGAGTAGAGCAGTCAAAGAGTAGAGCTGTCAAAGAGTAAAGCAGTCTAAGAGTAGAGCTGTCAAAGAGTAGGCATGTCATAGAGTAGAGCTGTCAAGGAGTAGAGCAGTCGAAGAGTAGAGCAGTCAACGAGTAGAGCCGTCAAAGAGTAGAGCTGTCAAAGAGTAGAGCTGTCAAAGAGTAAAGCTGCCAAAGAGTAGAGCAGTCAAAGAGTAGAGCAGTCAACGAGCAGAGCAGTCAAAGAGTAGAGCTGTCAACAAGTAGAGCAGTCAAAGAGTAGGGCTATCACAGAGTAAAGCTGTCAAAGAGTAGACCTGTCAAAGAGTAGAGCTGTCAAAGAGTAGAGCAGTGAAAGAGTGAAGTAGCCAAAGAATAGAGCAGTCCAAGAGGAGATCTGTCAAAGAGTAGAGCTGTCAAAGAGTAGAGCTGTCAAGGAGTAGAGCAGTCGAAGAGTAGAGCAGTCAAGGAGTAGAGCAGTCAAAGAGTAGAGCTGTCAAAGAGTAGAGCTGTCAAAGAGTAGAGCTGTCAAAGAGTAGAGCTGTGAAAGAGTAGAGCAGTCAGAGAAGACATGTCAACGAGCAGAGCAGTCAAAGAGTAGAGCTGTCAACGAGTAGAGCAGTCAAAGAGTAGAGCCGTCAAAGAGTAGAGCAGTCAACGAGTGGAGCTGTCAAAGAGTACAGCTGTCAACGAGTAGAGCTGTCAAAGAATAGAGCAGCCAAAGAGTAGAGGAGTCAAAGAGTAGAGCTGTCCAAGAGGAAAGCTGTCAAAGAGTAGAGCTGTCAAAGAGTAGAGCAGTGAAAAATAGACATGTCAAAGATTAAAGCAGTCAAAGAGTAGAGCTGTCCAAGAGTAGACATGTCATAGAGTAAAGCTGTCAAGGAGTAGAGCAGTCAAAGAGTAGAGCGGTCACAGAGTAGAGCTGTCGAAGAGCAGAGCAGCCAAAGAGTAGAGGAGTCAAAGAGCAGAGCTGTCCAAGAGGAGAGCTGTCAAAGAGTAAAGCTTTCAAAGAGTAGAGCAGTGAAAAATAGACATGTCAAAGAGTAAAGCTGTCAAAGAGTAGGGCAGTCAAAGAGTGAACTGTCAAAGAGTAGAGCAGTCAACGAGTAGCGCTGTCAAAGAGTAGAGCTGTCAAAGAGTAGAGCTGTCCAAGAGTAGAGCTGTCAAAGAGTAGAGCTGCCAAAGAGTGGGGCAGTCAAAGAATTGAGCTGTCAAAGAGTACAGCAGCCATCAAGTAGACCAGTCAACGAGTAGCGCTGTCAAAGAGTAGAGCAGTCAACGAGTAGAGCAGTCAAAGAGTAGAGCAGTCAACAAGTAGAGCAGTCAACGAGTAGAGCAGTCAAAGAGTAGAGCTTTCAAAGAGTAGAGTTGTCAAAGGGTAGACCTGTCAAAGGGTATCAAGCAGTGAACGAGTAGAGCTGTCAAAGAGTAGAACTGTCGAAGAGTAGAGCTGTCAAAGAGTAGAGCAGTCAAAGAGTAGAGCTGTCAAAGGGTAGAGTAGTCAACAAGTAGAGCAGTCAAAGAGTAGGGCTACCACAGAGTAAAGCTGTCAAAGAGTAGACCTGTCAAAGAGTAGGGCAGTCAATGAGCAGAGCTGTCAAAGAGTAGAGCTGTGAAATAGTAAAGCTGTCAAAGAGCAGAGCAGCCAAAGAGTAGAGCAGTAAACGAGTAGAGCAGCCAAAGAGTAGAGCAGCCAAAGCAGTCGAAGAGTAGAGCAGTCAAAGAGTAGAGCTGCAAGGAGTAGAGCTGTCAAAGAGTAGAGTTGTCACAGAGTACAGCAGTCAAAGAATTGAGCAGTCAAAGAATAGAGTAGTCAACGAGTAGGGCAGTCAAAGAGTAGAGCGGTCAAACAGTAGATTTGTCAAAAAGTAAAGCTGTCAAAGAGTAGAGCTGTCCAAGAGCAAAGCTGTCAACGAGTAGAGCAGTCAAAGAGGGGAGTAGTCAAAGAGTAGAGCAGTCAACGAGCAGAGCAGTCAAAGAGTAGAGCTGAGCAGTCGCCGAGTAAAGCTGTCAAAGAGTAGAGCAATCAAAGAGTAAAGCTGTCAAAGAGTAGAGCAGTCAAAGAGTAGACCTGTCAAGGAGTAGGTTTTTCAAAGAGTAGAGCAGTCAAAGAGTAGAGCTGTCAAAGAGTAGGGCTATCACAGAGTAAAGCTGTCAAAGAGTAGACCTGTCAAAGAGTAGAGCTGTCAAAGAGTAGAGCAGTGAAAGAGTGGAGTAGCCAAAGAATAGAGCAGTCCAAGAGGAGATCTGTCAAAGAGTAGAGCTGTCAAAGAGTAAAGCTGCCAAAGAGTAGAGCAGTCGAAGAGTAGAGCCGTCAAAGAGTAGAGCAGTCCAAGAGTAGAGCTGTCAAAGAGTAGAGCTGTCAAAGAGTAAAGCTGCCGAAGAGCAGAGCAGCCAAAGAGTAGAGCAGCCAACGAGTAGAGCTGTCAAAGAGAAGAGCCAAGAGTGGAGCAGTCAAAGAGTAGAGCTGTCAAAGAGTAGAGCGGCCAAAGAGTAGACCAGTCAACGAGTAAAGCTGCCGAAGAGCAGAGCAGCCAAAGAGTAGAGCAGTCAAAGAGTAGAGCAGTCAACGAGTAGAGCAGTCAAAGAGTACAGCAGTCAAAGAATTGAGCTGTCAAAGAGTAGACCTGTGAAAGGGTATAAAGTAGTCAATGAGTAGAGCAGTCAAAGAATAGAGCTGTCAAAGAGTAGAGCTGTCGAAGAGTAGAGCTGTCAAAGAGTAGAGCAGTCAAAGAGTAGAGCTGTCAAAGAGTAGGGCTATCGCAGAGTAAAGTTGTCGAAGAGTAGACCTGTCAACGAGTAGATTGGTGTACAATGTTTAGAATGGTTGGTTGGGAAGGGTCTATCATTGTACCTTGAAACACTAGGGTCTTAAGGTTGGAACTTGTGCATTTTTGCTTCAAGTTCCTCACTTCTTGTTTCCCCGCCCACCCACCTTGGATCTCCACTGCGGGGTGAAGGGGATGTGGGTCTTTGTTGAGGGATTTCTCACACCCCCATACACCTGCAGGCTTGGTTTACTTCCGTCCTGTTTAGGTATGTTGGGTGTTTTGATTTGTGTTTATGACCAATCAGCGCTGGTTTGTGATCCACAACAGTTCTTGTTTGGGACACAGCCGATACCCAGTGTTATTTGGTAACATTGTTCCCTCTTAGGAGTTTTAGAGTAAGTGACCTCGAGCGGTTCCGGTAAGAAAAAATAGTGTCAACTCTCAAGCCCCGTGTTTCTTTTTCAAACAGTAGAGAAGTCAAAGAGTAGAGCAGTCGAACAGTAGAGCTGTCAAAGAGTAAAGCTGTCGAAGAATAGAGCAGTCAAAGAGTAAAGTTGTCAACGAGTAGAGCAGTCAAAGAGTGGAGTAGTCAACGAGAAGAGCTGCCAAAGAGGAGAGCTGTGAAGGAATTGAGCAGTCAAAAAGTAAAGTAGTCAAAGAGTAGAGCTGTCAAAGAGTAACGCTGTCAAAGAGTAGAGCTGTCAAAGAGTAGAGCAGTCAAAGAGTAGAGCAGTCAAAGAGTAGAGCAGTCAAAGAGTAGAGCTGTCAAAGAGTAGAGCTGGGAAAGAGTAGAGTAGTCAACGAGTAGAGCTGTCAAAGAGTGGAGCTGTCAAAGAAAAGAGCTGTCAAAGAGTAAAGCTGTCAAAGAGTAGAGCACTCAAAGATTAGAGCAGTCAAACAGTAGAGCTGCCAAACAGGAGAGCTGTCAAAGAGTAGAGCTGTCAAAGAGTATTGTTGTCAAAGAGTAGAGCTGTCACAGGGCAGAGCAGTCATCGAGTAGAGCAGTCAAAGAGTAGAGCTGTCAAAGAGTAGAGCTGTCAAAGAGTAAAGCGGTCAAAGAGAAAAGCAGGCAACGAGTAGAGCTGTCAAAGAGTATTGTTGTCAAAGAGTAGAGCTGTCACAGGGCAGAGCAGTCATCGAGTAGAGCAGTCAAAGAGTAGAGCTGTCAAAGAGTAGAGCTGTCAAAGAATAAAGCGGTCAAAGAGAAAAGCAGGCAACGAGTAGGGCAGTCAAAGAGTAGAGCTGTCAACAAGTAGAGCTGTCGAAGAGTAAAGCTGTCAAAGAGTAGAGCTGTCAAAGGGTATAGAGCAGCCAAAGAGTAGAGCTGTCAAAGAGTAGAGCTGTGAACAAGTAAAGCTGTCGAAGAGCAGAGCAGCCAAAGAGTAGAGCAGTCAACCAGTAGAGCAGTCAAAGAGTAGAGCAGTCAAAGAGTAGAGTAGTCAAAGAGTAGAGCTGTCAACAAGTAGAGTTGTCAAAGCGTAAAAAGCAGTCAACGAGTAGAGCAGTCAACGAATAGAGTTGTCAGAAAGTAGAGCAGTCGAAGAGTAGAGCTGTCAAAGAGCAGAGCTGTCAAGGAGTAGGGCTGTCACAGAGTAGAGCTGTCGAAGAGTAGAGCAGTCAAAGAGTAGAGCTGTCACAGGGCAGAGCAGTCATCGAGTAGAGCAGTCAAAGAGAAGAGCTTTCAAAGAGTACAGCAGTTCAGGAATTGACCTGTCAAAGAGTAGAGCTGTCAACGAGTAGAGCTTTCAAAGAGTAAAGCTGTCGAAGAGTAGAGCTGTCAAAGAGTAGAGGCTGTGTACTTTCCAGGCACGTGGAACACTTGAGATCATCGATGGCCTTCAAAAGTTCATCCGGACATTGAAATTGTTTACAAAAGACACGCAACTTGCTGGGGTTCGGATGTCCTAGGTTCCGATGCAACTTGAATAACCATGATTGTTGTTCTGCCGGTAGACTGAGAAACTTGGGTTCATGTTTCTGGCTGGCCAAATCGACAATCTCCTTTGGATTATATCCAGGATCTGAGTCTTCTTGGATTCGGGCTCTCTTGGCATCAGGTTCATCGACCTGATCAGGTGGAGCATGAATTGGCTTCTCTGCAGACACCCTGCCCTCGGCGACAGGTGTCGGTTGGATCGGTTGACCCGAGGCAAACACTGTGAGACTGAGTCTTGCTGGAACGCCGGGCTTTCGAAGCTTGCGAGCTGAGAGCAGCTCCCAGTTCAAAGAGTAGAGCAGGCAAAGAGTAGGGCAGTCAAAGAGTAAAGCAGTCAACGAGTAGAGCTGTCAAAGGGTAGAGCTGTCAAAGAGTAAAGCTGTCAAAGAGCAGAGCGGCCAAAGAGTAGAGTAGTCAACGAGTAGGGCAGTCAAAGAGTAGAGCAGTCAAAGAGTAGAGCTGTGCAAGAGTAGAGCAGCCAAAGAGTAAACCTGTCAAAGAGTAGAGCAGTCATAGAGTTGAGCAGCCAACGAGGGCATATCGCAGCGTCATCACAGCAAGTTCACTGTTCATTTTTTGAGAAGCCTCCCAACAAAGTTTCGTTCTTACATTTAATTGTGGCAGAGTTTGGGTGCTATGTGTCAAGACGACTAGCGAGACCCACTTGCGCGACCTGTGGTTGCGCTGCCCGTTCGTGTGGGTTTTCTTGCCAGTCCAATCTGTGTGCAAGTTCTTTCCTCTAATCTTGAAGTTCCGCTTTCCTTGAGGTTCATCATCTCGGCCGCCGTTGTCTTCATCTTTGCCGCCGTTGTCTTCTTCTTGGGCGCTTGGATGATGTGGCTTGTCCCGGCGACCCGCCGCATCGAGCACCTGGAGTTCCTCGTTGGGCACTTTCAGAAGTTGTTGAGGGAATCGGACAGAGCCCACGATGCAGCGCAAAGTGTCCTCTTGGCAGAGCGTATGGCTGAAAGAGCCCGGTACAGCCACTACAGCAGGCCTCTGCTGGAATTCGTATCCCAGGGGCTGTTGATGGAGGCAGGTGAAGATGACAGGCTTCTCAGCTGCAATGTGTTTCCGATCAGTGAGCTGGAAAAGGGGGCGGGTCTCACAAAGCTATGTGTTCAATCTTTGCGGCGCCCCTGCAGGCTGGAGCAGTTTGCTCTTGACAGAGCGGTCGACGCAGGCGAGCTGCGCTTGGAGTTGCTGAATTTCTTACGAGATGGTCTGGCGCGGGGATTCCCTTCGCCGATGCGTTTGGTGCTCAGACCACATTGCGGGGCAGCTCACACTTGTGGAGTTTTCAATGATTCTGAGCAAACTTCTGAATTTCAGGTGCTACATAATCATTTTTGAAGATTGGGCAAATCGGACACGGAAACAGGCCTTTAGGAAAACACATGCCAAAACATCAAGCCGTGCCTAGCTGGATTTGGTGGACGATCGGCGGCAAACCGCTCTTCTGCCGAGTCCATGCGACGGCTGCGCAGTCTTCGCAGCCAATGACCCAAGTCAGCCGCGGATTCCGAAGCCGAGCGGTGCGCCCAAGATTTTTGTTTGTTTGCTGTTTTGGCAGATAGCCGGTTCAACGTTGTTCATTTTGGAGGATGACCTGCGACGAGAAGGAGCATGGCACGAGTGGTCAAGCTAGGCCGGGCAGGGGCGCGGATGCGGTAATCAGTTCCCAATTTTGGTTCTTGATGTCTGGCTCGACAGGTGCAAATCGGCGGCGCGTGAGGCTGGGATTGGCTGGGGCATGGAGCTAAAAGTCGTTGTCTGGCTGTCTGAATGCGCAACAGTCGGCGCCTTTTTTCATCCACGTGTTGCGTGCAAGTCATAGTGAGTTCAACGTATATTAGCAACTGATTTACGAACATGTCAATCAAGGTCAGGAGCTTGTTTGGGCCCGTGCGTGCATGTGAGCGTGCTGCAAGTTTATCACGATGTTGGCCGTCAACCCCCCACTTTCGGTCCCTTGCATCATGCGCGTTGATTTTTGCCAAATGGTTCGTCGGTGAGGACAGAGTGGCAAACCCCAAACATTTGATCGTTGACCCATGTGAACACAAATCTGAATTAGTTTGTCTTCGGGATTTTCTCCCACCCTTCGCAACCTTCAGATCTTGACGGTTGTGCCGCATTACTTTATGAGATGTCCATGGGCAAACCAAAAGTATCGATCATACATCATGGTTGGAGGGAACTTGCCACGATGACTCCCGGCCAGGCTCTCAAAAGGACCATCTGAGACATGGGTGTTGGCAAAAACCGCTGCTCGATGGATGATGGGTTGGCGGGGCACTGACGCAACCTCAGGCTGGGTAGCCCAGGCGTAGATGTTCATTGCCATTCGTTTTATTTGTTCCTGGTTTGACATTTTATTGATATTTCTTGATGAGGCTGATAAAGTTATATCGCAAGTGGCGAAAAGTTTCGATTTTGGTGGTATTTGCCATAGCAAACTTTCAAAAAACAGACATAAAACATAACTACCCTAACTCTCTCCACTCAATTTTTTTCAGTCGGAAAGTCATTTTTCAATCGCTATTGATTTTTGTGTCAAAATCAATCGATTCGCTTTTTTTTCAATAGGATCTCGTCCACGAAAGTTCAATAGGAATTACCAAAAAAAA
>Ga0126342_10006414_pt1 | contig 20845 bp, 12 predicted proteins | sample Cyp1metagenome_FD_92528 | JGI IMG/M metagenome (GOLD analysis project Ga0126342, IMG submission 92528) | Coral microbial communities from Lord Howe Island, Old Settlement Bay, Australia - Cyphastrea 1 metagenome | ecosystem: Host-associated > Invertebrates > Cnidaria > Coral ...
AAAAGGGAAAGGGAAACTCACTCGCACATACCAGGGAGAAGGGACACAGGTGCCTACAGAGCCTACCTACAAAATGCACCCTCCAACTAATACCTTGGGAATTTCCTTGACCAAGAAAAGTTTCTGTGAAGGAAGAACTTTGTAGCCATAAGTTCCGAAGAGAATATCCCCTATATATCCCTTTATATCCCAATGCAATTTAATTTTATAGCATATATATTGATATATCTAAATATATTTAAATAATTTTATAGATGAGTAAGACTAAATATATATATATATAAATAACTATATATATATATATATATGATTATAAAAATATTTATATATATATTTATATATGACATATTATGACATATTATGATATATTATGGCATTATATATATCATTATATAACATTAATGTGAAATATACTGAAATATAGTGAAATAATGTGAAATATAATAAAATGGATTGACATGGTAGTCCTCTACAAAATGCCACCTCCCAGTGAGACCAGACACACTGATAAAACCACAAATAAATTGTCGACAAGGTCTCATTTTGTTTACGTGACATCAGCCCCCCTGCATCCCATGGTCTCAAGATGCTTCAAGACTCAAGAAGCTCGATGTTACTCACTTTTCCTTGCATTTCATCGGGAGGGTGCCATGCTCAGCTCACGAAGCAGACTGGATCGCATATGTGCGGCAATCTATATAACCTCGTCACACTCGGAACAGGTCAGCCGTCAATCACTATGACATCTTGCCGTCTAGCATTTTCCTGTACCACAATGTAGGCCCTAAGCCAGCATTGGAACAACGCATTACAGAATCTGACCGGATACAGTGCTGTGGGCTGTAAGTCCCGCCCTCCTGTAAACGTTTTCTTCCCAGTTGTCTTGGACACACCGGTTGTGTAGTACACTTTCACTTTCTTTCCAGCACGACGCAATTTTTCAAACTTGCGTGCCACACGTGCTCTGAAAGTAATGTTGGTACAGAAATGGCAACCCTTAAGGAGGTCCATTCCGAAAAATCCAAGGTAGGTCAAGAGGAAGATAAAGGAATAGCCTTTGACCAAGGATTTGTACTTGGGAAGATTCCAAAGCCTCGACCCTTTTGGTTGTTCTATGACAACCCATGTTTTCGGTCGCCACTTGAGAGCCAAGCTGATCAAAATCAAAGCGTTCTCTGCAATCATGTTTGCCATTCTCACTTGAGATTGGACACGTCTCCAAATACCCGCCATTCCTGAGCGAGCTTGCCACACGGAGAAGGGTTCGAGAAAAGCATAGAAAAACATAGAAAACCCATAGAAAACAATTTAGAATCAGAAAAGTAAAAGGAATGATTTAGAAACAAGAAATCATATGAAATCATGAGAGATCATTTGACATGACATGAAATGACATAAAATAACATTCAAGATCGTTAAGATGGAAAACCATGAAACTCGGTATTTTTTCTTGTGGTACTTGGGGTCAAAGCAGCTGTTCGCCGATGCACACTCGCTGATATGCTGATAAACAAGCAGCACGGGGGGGCTGCCATCAAGAGTGCATGGTCACATAGCCTGTGGCAAACGTTGGAAAACCGAACGGTGGGAAAATGAAAATCACTTGAAATTCTTCTGGCGCCCTCAACATCCCCTCAGCATCCCAAAAAGAAAACAAATAAAATCACAGAAAATCTCAAAGAAATGCATGAAGAATTGAAAGCTGGTCTAGTTCTACAGCTGTAGGACTGTAGAACGCAGTGAAGCGCCAGATAGAATCCAGCACGTGAAAGGATGTCTTCAGACGGAGAGGAACGGATATCATAGCTCCGGGCTCGGAAGCCTTTCCTCTCAAAACTGCAACTCACTCTTCTGGAATGGCTAAAGAAATCGAAAACGTGGAGGGATCTCAAACCTTCCCACTGCTCGCAATAGGCATCGAGTTCAGCCAGACGCTCTGAGGCCACAAACCAATCTTTTTCTGTAAGCCCTGTCGACATGTCCAGATCCTTCTTCTGAGTCTTGGCGCCACAGGTCCCTAGAGAAAACCATGCCAACCATAAGAGAATGAAGGGCACATACCTGGCCATTGCTACAAAAGCTCCGCGATTTTGCGATGGGTCGGGCAATCCTAGGGAGCCAGCTAATATCACTGGGGGACCAAAAAGGGCCGGATAAATGCAGAAGTACAGTAACTACATGCAACATCATGCAACACCATGCAACTACATGTAACTACAGGATACATCAGGATAATTACTACAGGATCCTATAGGATCCATTAAGATCCTATAAGTAACTCATGCATACTCATGCAAGCTGAGAACCATTGGGAGACATGCTCTTGATTTGTTGAATATCTTTGGAAACCGGAGAGGCATACAAAATGCATCCTCCCAGTGAACATGAGATCCATGCTTGCTGGAAGACCAGAGGCACGTGGAACAAATCATTTTGTAGGAATTTCTAGGAATTAAATATTACAGAGGCTTGATGATTTTTCTGATATTGTGTGCATGTTTTGTCACGGCAAAACTGAAAGCACTCTTGCAATCTCTTGCATACTCTTGCCAGAAGGCAAACAATGACATTCACATGCACATGCTTCGCTTTGAGCGGTATTTTTCTCGCCGGCTGCACATCATTTCGATCTCGATGAATCTCAAATATTCTACTCATATCATCTAATATCTACTACTCATATCTGATCATGGCCAACCAACTGATCGATCCAAGCCAAACTAAATGGCCTTCACACCGCATCAGTATTTTTCTAACTTCATTCATCCAAGCCAGTGGAAGTGGCCTTGATGCCTTTGCAACACATCTGCCATGGAGTAAGCTCAGAGATTTTCTTTGCAGTTGTCAAATGCGAGCAAGAACGAACCATATGCCAACGAATGCTGCTTGGGGCTACATAGAGAGCTGTGGAAAAGTCACACTGCACAGCCGCATCTCTCAAGGTCTTTCTCCCAGCCAAAGCCCGGGTACTTGCTAGCAACCAACAGCTTGATAAAAGCAGCACCGCAATCGTCAACAACATGGTTTCGAAAATGTAGCCATACCCATCCTCCATGGCCCGACTGAAATCAAAATATTGCAATCTTGATGATTTTTTTCCCCACTTGATCCTCACATGTGCCAGCGGAGCAAGTCTGACATCTCCATATAAACCCAACAGAAAATTGGGAAATATCATGGAATATCCATTTAATTCCATCCTATTCCACCTATATAGTTCTATATCCATCTATATCATTCATTATCATTCTATATTCTATATTATTCATTCTTATTCTATATCTATCATCTAAGATCCTCTAAGATCATCCAAGATCCATCAAATGATATCAAATGATATCAAACGCATTCCAACCTGGAGGAGCCCACAGCTGCTGCGCCTGCGTCCGCTTCTTTCTTGGCTTTTTTGCACTTGGAACCTAGCCGCTGGACCCACTCAAGCAATGATTGCATATGCATGCATTTGCATGCATACGCATGTATATGCCATGTACCTGCTTGTTGATGCCAAAGTACATATCTCTTGGTCCATCTGGATCCTACAAAATGCATCCTACAATCAAAGGCTACAAGGCATCACATATGGAGCTCTGCACTTTGTCTTGCCTAAGCATTTCGTAGAGTCATGTGCCCTGCTGTTCTTTTCCCAGATACAAGTAGGTCCTAGATGGTCCTACAAAATGCCCCCTACAAGACGGGCTTAGAGATATGGTGTGGGGAGCCTACGTTTTGTTCTGCATAAGCATTTCATATACAATATTTTCTAAAGATTTATAAAGCATTATAAAGCTGTGTGCCTGCAATTGTGTTGCCCTTGGCACACCTCCTACCGCATCCTGCACCCGCAGCCTGCCTGTCTGTGTGGTGTTCTCTTCTTTCTTCTTGACTCCTGCGCTAAAGAGCTTGCCAAACAATGCCAAACACATCCAAGCAGTGTCCTGGATAGCCCTTCAAATTCCGTCAGCATCCATCATCTTAACATATGTATATACTTGTATATGATAATATATGATGTATCATGATTACATACGATTGCTACTATATCAATCTATATCAATCTATATCATACTACCAACATCTACCAACCACACATCCTCAGGTCATCCCCCCTGCATCCCTCCACATCCCACTACAAAGCGCTTCCTCCAGCACAGCTGGGGAAACAAATGAACAAATACTGTTCTGTTGACCGCCTCAAACATTTTGTATACTACACATGCAACCCCAAGAACTGCAAATGCATTCTATTTCTCTCTGTGCCCCTCTACAAAATGCCACCTAGTGTCAGCCAGGATAAGCACATGAAGAGATGTGTATATTGGTGCTGCCTGAAAGCATTTTGTACATTGACGACTATTGAATGTCACTGATGTACAATGATGATCTCAATGATGTACATTAATGATCATTAATGTACATTGTAATTCTGTGAGGTTCGTTGACATTTCTGAAAGTAAATGCCCAAATATTACCAACATTTCCCGACTTGTCTAAAACACACATTGTTGAATGTTGTTGAGGGTTCGGGCTGGCCTGTTGTATTCTTCTCCGCCTTAGCCTTAGCTGGTTTCTCAAAAGCTTCGGGATGCTTCTTGAGGACAGCGCTGTAGTCGGGCCACTCCTGCAAAGGCGGTTGGCTAGGCAATACACAAGAGAAAACCTCAAAAATATTCACAAATCCAGAAAAATTTCACAATTTCACACATATCATCAGATATCCAAATAAAGATTGTATAACATTGTACAATGATAAAAATGAAATATGATGAAATCAGTATTCGATAGAATTCGATACTATACGTAAATTATTGATGTAGCATGATTAGCCATATGATGCCATACGTAGCCTAATTTATCCCTGAAAACCAGAGAACTAGTGAGAACTCGTGCCCCGCCTTCGGCTCATCAATCTTTTGTTCTTTCAAGGCGCCCCTTGCCTTGACCAAACTGTTGAAGCGTTGATGGCCAACCCAATAGTAGCCTCAAAGCAAACGATGCAATGAAACCCAATGGGATGCAATGGGCATCAATGGATCACAATTGCAAAACAAACAAGTACAATCAAATATACTCAAATCATATCAATTCCGATCAAATATTCTACCTCCATCATCCTACATCTACCTCCCTGATATCTGTTGAACATTCTCGTCAATTCGCTCTTCATGTCTCATCATGCCATATGAACCAAACTGAGTCAAGATCTGTCCAGAATTCCAACTTTGTTCCCCTTCGTGCGCATAATCTGCTGCCGCGCCAAATGAACCATGGGGGGCATGGTGGCTAAGCAGCAGTGTCGATTCCAATGTGTTCTGCGTAGCTTCCAGCATGATCCATTTGGCGTGGCATTTTTTCGCGTATGATATATACATCTTGATGTGGCCAAAACATGCCAAAACTGTTCTGACATGATGCTTTGAACATCTCTCAGCTTGTTTGAGCCATCTATTTTTCAGCCAGCGATGGTTTTTTTTTTTCTGTGTGCTTGGCCCCCCCCTTCTGATATATACATATATATATAATTAAATATATATATATATATATACAAAATGCCGCCTTCCAACAACCATGCTGGGGTTCTTGAAAGTGTACAAAACAAATAAAGGCGACACGGGCATCTCTACAAAATGCACCCTTCTTCACACCGGGCACACCAACAAACATGTGAAATAGTGCAACTGTGTGGGCTACAATATGCCTCCTGCAGAATTGTACATGACATATAGAAATATGTCAAAAACAACCTACAATATGCTTTCCTTTTGCCGTGATTTTTGGAGATTATATGAAATAATCAGGAGGCAAATGGTAGGCTAGTTTCCCCCCTATTAGGAGTATACAAAATGCCATCAAAAAAACTTGCAGGAGCATTTTGTAGGTCTTAAAACATGAGGCATTTGTTAGGCTACAATCACGGGGGATTATATGTATGTATATATATATATGTGTGTATATATATATGTATATATATATATATGTATATATATGTATATATATATATGTATATATATATATATATATATATGTGTATATATATATGTATATATATATATATGTATATATATATATATGTATATATATATGTATATATATAAAGAGATAATAGACTGTATTTTGAACCAGGGGGGTTTAGTGTATTTAAATTAGGGATCCTGTCATATCCACATCCTGCGAACGTGAACCTGTTCCCAAATTTTCAGGTTGGGGGTCTATGTACAAACCTTTTATTGGTGACTATCGGTGTATCGGAAATGACAAAAATGAAGAGAAAGTGAATAGGGAAATTAATGTTAACAGTGATTAACAGGTGCCTATTTGCAGACAAACCCAGATTAAACATCTTACCCTCTGGTAGTCTAATATATCTATGGAAAATCATCATGTTTCAAACATTTCTAAATAGGTAAACCATCTACAAACGGGCCACTTTCCATCACATATCATAAACATAAGAATATAAGTATTTTCTATCATATCCACAATGTATATATATATAATATTATAAATGATTAATAGTGTACATGGTTTTCCTCTTCTACCATCATTTCTCCTGGTGAAATCCCCTCATTTCCGGTCCATGATGGCCCCATCTGAAACGACCCGCCCCGGGGCCCCGCTCCCCGCGCTTCGATGGCCGCGATGGCCGCGATGGCCGCCGTCCTCGCAGGCGTTCTTCATCTTCGCCAAGCCCTCCGCATAGTTTGGCCCGCCCCGACGTACCCACACGCTCGTGCCGCAGGCTTTCCTGGGATGCGGAAAGCCAGGGCCGGAATTTGGCACGGGGCCACCGGGAAAACAGGTTGTCATCTGCCAACCAAAAAACAAGAAAAAATGGAAGAAAATACGTGATTTCATTGGTAAATGAAATGGTAAATGATGGTAAAAGAATAGATTTGATCAAATCTAGCTCTAGCCCCCAAGAGATTCTTCAAAGATTAGGAATCTAAGCCAATTTTGAGCCCGATTAACCCGATCTTGCAAGGAAGGAACCAAGGGCCCTGGCCTTCCCAACAGAATGGTCCGAGATAAGGAGATAAGTAGGGGCAATATCCGCCTATAACTGGCCCATATGCTCCATGTATGGTATATTTACCTACATTTGGGTGATTTTTAGGGCAAATGTTGGTAAATATTCCATACATGGAGCATATGGGTGGGGTTATAGCACTGTACGAACTTGGATGAGCCACCAATCAATAACGTCTCAACATTTTAAGGGTGACAGGTGTGCAGACAATGTACAAGCCATTGAACTGGAAGCCCAGCACAAAATTTGTCTGCATGAGGAGTGAACAATAGTGAACACTTACTCACCTAGATTCGAGTTTCGGATCTGACACAAGAGACATATTTGTTGGTCATTTACCACCAGCGTATTCAGAAGAAGCTCCAACTTTGGAATTTGACCTATCTACACGACTTTTACTGAAAAAAGTACCCTCTGGTAAACTAACATAACTAACATAACTATGGAAAATCACCATTTTTGATAGAGAAATCAACTATAAATGGCCATGTTCAATAGCTAAATTACCAGAGTGTAACACAATTTACTTGCGATGTTGGTCAAACTACATCCCTTTTCGCCTCACCGTAGCGAATGTTTGGAAGCCCCCATTCGATCATCTTCGCAAGACGGAAAACACACATCAGAGCAACCACCGCATTGGGATTGTTCACCAACAAACGTCGGATCTGAACATTTCATCATTGCAATTTTTGGTGGGATCATGACATAGAAAAATGTTTTGTTTTTTCTTAAAAAATTGATATTTGACTAAGAAAATGATATATGAAATATGGAAGTGTGTTTGAAAATTGGTTGTATGCCAGCCATTTGAGGTTTTTTATATATATATATAATACAGAGAATGATGAACCAGTGGATTTAGGTGCAATTCTCAGACAAAACCAATTGGTTGTATTCCCTAAAAAGATAGAAGAGGACAATCCTGGATGTTACACTGGGTGATTCATGGGAAATATATGGAACATATGTTGATTTATTGGAAAAATATGGGACATATATGGTGATTTATGGACGTACTACCTGACCTGGTAAACAAACAGTTTGCTATTGAAAATGGCCCAGTCGAAAGTTCGTTGATTTGCCCAGCTATAAAATGGGTGGATTTTCCATCGTTATTAGTGGAAGTTTACCAGAGGGTATAGATTTTCCCATTTCATGTCCATTATATATCCCATTATATTTCCACTATATTCCATTAGATATCCCATTAAAACCCAATAAATTAAATAATATGGAAAATGATAATCCCAACATATCCAAATTTTGTACAGGTTGTACCCCCCCATCTCATCGTGGGATGCACGCGTCACCCGGCATGGAAAATCCCCGGAGGTTTCAATGGGAACATCGACATCCCAATTTCCTTGGTGAAATCTTCTGCATCTCTGAGATAAAGTTTCCAATAAGCGAGTTTGTATAACTCCTTACACTAACCCACACTAACCCATCAAAAGCTGGGTGTAACTATGTAGCTTCAGAAAGCCTCGTTGACCTTCCACTGATTTTTTCGCCCATCCGGCAGCCAAGGTACAGTGCAGAACCAAATGCGTTCAGGGCTCTAACCTGGAGCTCGCTGATTTAATGGGGACAATTTATCGAAAACCCTGGCGTAAACTAACCCTTGCCATGGAAAAACACCGGTTTTAATAGGTAAATGATATACTTTCAATGGCAATCTGGTTCATAGCTCTGGTAGTAAACACTGGAGGGTAGCATCCATTTATTCCTGGGGATTGTCCTTTTTTGTTCTCCAACTGATGTATCTCATAATATGGTTACTACTTACTAAGTTCTTCGCCAGTAGGGATAAGAGCTAGGGAATGTGAACTGGATCCTTGTGCGATCCCAGTTTGAACAAAGAAAGCGAAGAGAACTTTGCACAGGCTTGCTCCGAACACCCCAGGTACAAGGGGGGTAAATTGATGTAACTTGGGTAAATATTGAGGTCAAATGAGCCATTTACTCCCCTTGTGGCTCTCATTGACCCATGATGAAAATCTCTCGATGGAGATCGCAGAACCAACAAAGGCTGGTTGGTGGTATACCTACCCCAGTGATTTATAGTGGTTTATAGATCTTTATAGTGGTTTATAAGTGGTTTATAGTTGTTGAAAATGGTTCACTGGTTGCTGGTATACCTACCCTCTGAAAAATATGAGTTCGTCAGTTGGGATGATGACATTCCCAATATATGGAAAAATAATCCAAATGTTCCAAACCACCAACCAGATGGGGATTGACCAATTCACCAACAATGCTGGGCTTTGTCGAGAAATCGTGCAGGATTTTTTCCTCATGACATTGGCTTTGACAAATCCAACAGGTAAAATAAATGAATAGATTGATGAAATTTATCAGACCAACTGTGACTTCGAAGCTGCTACGAGCAGCCCTGTTTTCCACAACAGGAAGGGTCATCGGCCGGGGCTAGCTATTTTAATCGCAGACGTATCCACCCGGCAAGTACAGCCACAAGAAGTCGTCGCAACTGTCGGAGAAGGCGACGACTTTGACGCCACCGAAGGCGTCGCTGATCTGCTTTAAGCTGTGCCGCTATTCCCGCCGACGACGCAGACACATATGGCTTTGATGCCGTAGCATCCAGCGAGCCACTTGAAGTCGCAGCCGCCGACCCCGCAGGACATGGTGATGCAGATGCAGCCGTTTGCGTGGTGATCCTGATCGACCTTGCTAAAGCAGCCGCAGCTGCCGTGTCCGTCGACGACAGAGCAAAGCTCTTGGCATCGTTGGCACCTTATACTTCACCTCGACTGCTAGTGATAGAGTCAGCGGCGGCACTGTCGCGCCCGCTGAAAATGCTGGCGGACCCCGTCTCGAGACTCGAAAAACCTTGTTTACCGCAGAAAGCCCTGAACTCGCTGCTCATGTTTCCATAGTTCCAGCACTTGAAGCTGAAGCTCTTGCATGAGACGCAGCAGCCTGGTCCGTCGAATAGCGAGTTCAGGCGTCCTTGCGCGTAGTAGCCGCCGCAGCTACATAGTGGTTGTAACATAGTGCTGAGTTTCCAGATGCAACCAAGCTCAAGGGTGGTCAGTAGCTGGAACAACCTCCCACCAACGTGCTCAACACATAACTTGATTAAAGCTACACCAATGGAACATATATATATATATATACCCACTATATTTGGGTAGTACTACCCCCATTGGATGCTGATTGCTACCCACAAGAATCTAAGCAGGGACTCCCATTTATGCTTGTTGGTTTATGTTGTGTCATCCAGGTAAGGAACCCATCCGGTCCTTGGTAGCCTAGTTACGAACCAACTTCAAAACCTCGCGAACTTGGGGCCCACGGCGCCCGGTTCGGCACCTTCCTAATGTCCCAGGGTTGCTCCCAACACCAAATACCCTAGTCTTTGGCTAAATGATACCCTCTGGTAAACTAACATAACTATGGAAAATCGCTATTTTTAAAAGGTAAACCATCTATAAATGGGCCATTTTCCATGGCTATGTTAAATAACCAGAGGGTAGTCTTTCGCTAAATGATAGAGTTCCAAAGCCAAGTTCGCGCCCTTGTGGCAATCATTTACCTGCAATCGTTTGGGACAACGCTGCGTTTCTTGGATAATTCCTCCGGCTGCCATGTTTGGAGATGATTGTCCCCATCACATACCCATTATATCCCCACTATATGGCTTCATATATTATTATCTTGTATCCCCATTAATTGCATACACTATGGGGCCCCCAAGCTATATATACAAGTTGGTCTATAATTCCATCTACTAACTTTAGTTATTGCTGCCATAAACCCTAGTCAACCAACTTAGTTCAGCCAACTTATAGCTATCATAAATCAAACGAAATCCGCTATAAATCCAAAAAAACATCTAACATCACCATGTTTGTTAGCGTTTCGCCACCATTTTCCATCATCGCTTTAGCGAAACCAACGAGGGCACCACCACCTCGGAGCCGCGATCCAAGGTACAAGGCCCTTGAAGGTACTCGCCACATCAGTGAAGTTGGCCACTCCTCCACCAATCAGTAGCACCTGCACCGCGGCCAGGGCGCCGGTCCCCCGCTTTTTGCTGATGGTTACCCGGCCTGGTAAACCATAGGAAAACCATAGGAAGATGGTGGTTTAATGGGATTTAGTGGGAGTTACCCTCTGGTAAACTAACAAACTAACAGTTTGCTATTGAAAATTGCCATTTATAGTGAGTTTTCCCATTAAAAATGGTGATTTTCCATAGTTATGTTAGTTTACCAGAGGGACATGATAGGATATCAGGATATCCAGCTTTATGATCAATATTGGTTCACCAACCAAACTAGGAGTATTTTTCAATCCTTGCGGGTATCTCAAAGAAAAATTGAACGTATGGAAAAGCACGTGAAACTTTCAGCTCTCATACCCTCTGGTAAACTAACATAACTATGGAAAATCACCATTTTCAAATGGGAAAATCCACTATAAATGGCAATTTTCCATAATTAGCCATGTTAAATTACCAGAGGGTATCTATTTGGTTTCCAGCAACCTCCAATGATGGAAATCCCATTGCCATAAGCTTCCCAGAAATACTTCCGAACCGCGTGAAATCGTGATCCTCAAAGAATACCATATGGGGGTGTCTTAAGGGGGATCCCCAACACCATTCCAACGCTAAACTAAAAGGATCTTATTTTGGATGATTTGGGGGCATCCCCATGACTTAGGAAACCTCCATATCTGGTTGGTGGTATACCTACCCCTCTGAAAAATATAAAAGTCAGTTGCGATGGTGAAATTCCCAACTGAATGGAAAAATAATCCAAATGTTCCAAAACACCAACCAATATATATATATATATATCATTACTCAAGCAACGTCCAGCCCCACGTGGCCTTGCCATGTGGTTCCGGTGATGACGTCATGACACCAAGGATAATCTTGGCATACTCGTAGACGAACTCCTGAGGCATGTCACAATGCACTGCATCCCCAGTGATGCAGCAAACAATACATCAATGGGAATTCCAGGATCCTAAAATGGAGGTACTGTACCATATAAGGCCATATTTTGTGGGGATATTCTCTTACATAGGCCTTACATAGGCCTTATATATGGTAGGTACCTCCAATTGAGGATCCTGAAATGGCCATTGAATACATGGATTTACAGTTGTTTGTCTATCAAAAACAACTGGTTGGTGGTTTTAACCATCTTGAAAAATAGGAAAGTAAATGGGAAGGATGACATCCCATATGTGACATGGACAATAAAATTCATGTTTGAAACCACCAACCAGCTTTGTATTGTTTTATACACCAAGGCAACTGTAGATTTACCATCTGGTTATTTAACATAGCCATGGAAAATCCCTTGTAAATGGAGGTTTTTATAGCTGGGAAAATCATTTATAAATTGGCAATTTTCCATGGCTATGTTAAATAACAAGAGGGTTATACACCAAGGCAACTGTAGATTTACCCCTCAGAAATCCTATTGTTCCAGGTATGGGTTTTTAAACAGCAACAACAATAACAACAACAACTACTACTACTACTACTACTACTACTACTACTACCACAACCACCACCACCACCACAACAACAACAACAACACCACCTTCTGAAACATACCAAATTGGATATTTATGATGGATATATCGGTACATCTACAGTTGTTGATTTATCAATAACAACACGACTTTCGCAGCCACGCTCCTCAGGCGGATCCCCAGAATATTCGCCATAGTTGGCCAGCTCTTTCGCGAAGCCGTACTCGCAGATGGTGTCGGTGTAGACCTAACCCAAATAACCATAGGAAAACCATAGGAAAATGGTGGTTTAATGGGATTTAATGGGATTTAATGGCACTTACCCTCCGGTAAACTGACATAACTATAGAAAATCACCATTTCTAATAGGTAAATCAACTATTTCTATGGGCAATTTTCAATAGCACACTGTTAGTTAGTTAGTTAGTTTACCAGAGGGTATATATATATAATGGGATGAACATATTGGGATATAATCATGGGATATACTGGGACTAGAATGGGATATAATGGGAAAAATAATGGGAATATCAAACTATCATCGGATATAATGGGATGATAATAATGGGAAATAACATTCATGGTTAATACTGGTGCTGTAATCGGGATACAATGGAATATTCATGGGATATACTGGGACTAGAATGGAATATCGATCCTCCGGTGTCATCAAACATGGCTAGCGCGGCAGTATCCGAAAAAAACATGGGCATATTACCCTCTGGTAAACTTTCACATAACTATGGAAAATCACCATTTTGTTTACCAGAGGGTATTTCAACGAGAACATCATCTCTATAGATGGTTGATTTTCCGTTGCGATGTTGATAAGGTGTGGTCAACACAAGTGGAGCCTTAAACAAAACACCTGAGGTTTCGACCAAGAAATCTTGCGTTGAAGCAATGCAACAAACATATACAAGACTTGGGTTTTAAGGTTGAAGCATCAACATGTTAGTTGGATGTTCATCACAGGCAGTAGATCTGGCGATACTTGGGTGACACAATAACATCCAAGCTCCTGAATTTCATTGATATAGAACCACCCAAGTCTATTATCAGTTTGCTTCAATATGGTACAGTACTTATATCATAATACAATAAATGGTACAGTATTTGAATGACAAAATAATTGTGTACAGATATATAACCACCTACAAAAGAGAATTATATTACCTGTTGCTTTGGGATTTAGAATTTAGACTACTTATAAATGCATTCTAAAATAATACTGTACTGATAGAATATGTTAAACTTCTAAACTGTGGTAATCCCAACGCATGACCTTCTTTGCCAGCGAGATCTGGATGATCTGGATGCGCGCCCCCAACGCAGGTTGTTTCGTTGTGAGGTTGTTTGACAACTTAGACACACATAGAGAAAAAATAGAGTTATAGGGGTTTCCTGCAAACATATGGGAAAATCATGGGTATATCATGGAATATTCATGGGATATAGTGAAATATTGACGGAATATGAATCTGGATGGTGGTTCCAACCATCTTGAAAAATATGAGTTCGTCAATGGGAAGGATGACATCCCATTTATGAAATGGGAAAAAACATGTTCCAAACCACCAACCAGAAATGTATTGCTTATGAGATGCAATAGTAATAATTGTTACAACACCTATCAATATTACTGATTGTTTGGAACTGTATGCTGTATATAGAAATATCTGTGGCAAATTAGAATTCTATTGCAAAATCTAAGGTAAGCACGTCTTGGGTTCAGGATTCCCCCCAAAAATCACTTATGTCTTAATCACCAACTACTTAGAAGTGCGGTTGGGGTGAGGTTTGTGGGACTATGGTGATGACTTCAGTTGGGTCTCCCAGTGGTATGAGTCACCTGCAGGCCTGAGCCATTGCCGTAGCACAAATTGGTAAAAGCAAAGCTGGGTCGAATGTGATCGAACGCCTTGGTCAAGTCAAAGGATTTGACTCGCGCTGCAAACCATATCGGGAATGGCGAAACTGACCGATGAGCCAAAATTTCAACGCCGCTTTGAGCCACGCTCGAGCATTCGCGGTTTTTGCGGCTGAGCAACTTGTCATTCATTTGCTTTAGGTGTATTCCGCTCACACCTAGGGTTTTTGTTCGTCTACGACTCCAAATGTCGTCGAGTGCAACATCTGAGACCTGCTCAGTACGAAACTTGCTTGGGTCCAAATGCTGCGAATCACACTCTTTGAAGTAGGACAAATAAGGGACGTGATCCTGCAAAAACACAATTCTGAGGCTCTGAGGTGGCTCCCTTCCAAGTGCATTGCCTACGACTTGTCTGCGTCTTCTTCACAGAAGTTATAGATGGTCTCATAGATGACTTGCGTGTACTTCAACTATTCCCCATTCTTGTACCCATATGGTGCAATACTTCAATTGGCTAGATAAAAACTATAATGGATATATGATATAAAATATAATATTGGTACTATAATGATAATTGATGATAATTGAACTATACATGGTGAATAATCAAAAAATAATATCTATCCGAGTACTCTCAGTAAGTTATCTAATCTATCTAGTCTATCTTATCTATCTAATCTATCTAAGCTGTCTAATCTATCCAATCTATCGTTTCTATCGATCTATCTAATCTATCTAACCTGTGTAATCTGTCTAATCTATCTGTTCTATCGATTTATCTATCTATCTATCTATCCATCTATCTTGCTTTCTATCTATCGATCTAACCATCCTTCCATCCATCTATCTATCCATCCATCTAGTTTTCTATCTATCTATCTATCTATCTATCTATTTACCTATCTATTTACCTATCTATCTATCTATCTATCTATCTATTTACCTATCTATCTTTCTTTCTATCTATCTATGTATCTATCGTTCTATCTATCTATCTATCTATCTATCTATCTATATTTCTTTCTATCTATCTATCTATCTATCTATTTACCTATCTATCTATCTACCTATCTATCTACCTATCTATCTATCTACCTATCTATCTACCTATCTATCTATCTATCTTTCTATCTATCAACCTATCTATCTTTCTATCTATCTATTGTTCTATCTATCTATCTATCTATCTATCTATTTACCTATCTATCTATCTACCTATCTATCTACCTATCTATCTATCTATCTTTCTATCTATCAACCTATCTATCTTTCTATCTATCTATTTTTCTATCTATCTATCTATCTATCTATCTATTTACCTATCTATCTATCTATCCATCCATCCATCTATCTATCTATCTATTTACCTATTTACCTATCTATCTATCTATCCATCCATCCATCTATCTATCTATCTATTTACCTATTTACCTATCTATCTATCTATCTATCCATCCATCCATCTATCTATCTATCTATTTACCTATTTACCTATCTATCTATCTATTTACCTATTTACCTATCTATCTATCTATCTATCTATCTATCTAATCCTACCTACTTACCTACCTACTAGAATGAATATTTACACAAATATAAAATCACATACATACTCATACATATAACTCTGAGGACTCATCATTGGATGTCTTCATTCCCCAGACCGGGACCTCGCTGCCAGGCTGCCACCGACGCCCCACCGCCGGCGATCAGTGTCCACACGCGGCCCTGGCGGTTCAGCAGGGTGAACTTCAACGAGGCGCCTGGCACGACGCCACGCCACAACGCCACGCCACGCCATTGTGAAGCCGTGGAAAAATGCCGGGGTCACCAGGAAAAATCTGGGAAAATCCTGAGAAAAATGCTGAGTTACCAGTGAAAATGCAGATTTAGCCGTCCAAAAAAAAAACTGTTCATAGTTTTTCCATGTTGTGCCTCACGTTCTTTGCTGATATCACCTATGATCATATCATGACGCCACAACTCCCCGTGATTTGCCTGGTTTTGTGCAGTTCCGGTGAGCTGACAAATTAACGGTAGTTATAGCGGATATATCGGCATTTTATGGTGGGTTATAACCAATAGCTATGGAATATAGTGGTTTATTGGGATATCTAATGGGATATAATGGGATATATATAGTGGAAATGTAATGGGAAAATCTATACGCTCTGGTAAACCAACATAACTATTGAACATCACCATGTTTAATGGGTAAATCAACTATAAATGGCTATTTTCCTTAGCTATGTTAAATTACCAGAGGGTATTCTACCCATTTGCAACCTTGCACCCCCAAGTAAACGTGAACATCAATATTCTATCAATATTCCATTATATCTCATTAATATTTCCATTGAATCCATATTATTGTTGGTTGAATAACCATTAAAGAACACATAATATCCCCATTGTTGTTGATAAAATTCCCTGAAATCGACATTAAAGCCCACTAAATCTCACTAAATTCCGTTGAAAACTTCCATCAAAGTAACATTAAATCAATGGCAACTTCAGGTATCTAAATTGGAGGTACCTGCCATATATGTTTGGACTATTTTTTAGGCCTAAATTTCATGGAATATCCCCAGAAATATGGCCCAAATATGGTTTTAACGTACCTCCATTTTAGGATCCGGAAATTACCATTGATGAAGTGTTTCTTGGATCAGTTAACTATGGAACATATGCTGGTTTCCATGACTGGTGGTACCCCAAAATGGTTGATTTATAATGGAAAACCATCATTTATAATGGAAATGACCATTAAATCAACATTGCTTCCACCCATCCCAACCATTTTCCCATGGTTCCCCACCTGTCCGCGCATCCAGGTCGTGTACCAGTCGTTCCTCGGGCAACTCTGGGCGTCCGAAGCCCACAGGGAAGCGCAGGGGGCCCCACAGGTCGTGGCAGAGGTAGCCGGCCGTTTCCTGCTGAAGTTGGGCAACGGATGGAGGATTACTTGGAGGAATTTGGAGGATTAGTTGGGAGAAATTTTAGATTTTAATGGGATTCATTGGGATTCTGTTGAGATCCTTAGTGGGATTTACTTGGATTTTTTCATGGGATTTGTTGGGATTCGATGGAGGATCAGTAATGGGATAATGGGATTCCAAAGGAAGGATCTACGAAAGTAAAATGGCGAACATCATTGAAGGGACCTATACACAATGATCTATGCAGCAATCCCTTCTAGATGATTTTGAACAATCTGCTATAATGTGGAGTTACCGAGAGTAAGCCATCGTTTTTTTTCACAAGTCCCTCTGGATGACAACCAACATCAAAAACTAATGGTGGAGTGACAAAAAAATAATATTAGATATTGTCCAGATAAGATTGGTGAATACACACCATAATAATATGGATATTGTCACAATAATGGTTCAGTAGATATTCGATTACCTAAGATATATTTGATATCTAATAGGATTATGATTCATAATAAGATTTCCCAAACGTCAATATCTAATACGCTCAGTTCATCAGAACTACTGAACCAAAAGGGATCGCAACTGAATGAACTAATCATAGTAACTAATCGGATTCCGAATCCTGGGGAACTGAGGTCGCCCATCTGCTTGAAACGGCTGCCCATCTGCTTCCTTTGAAGAATCACAGTGAATTTTTCAGCATCAAAAGTTTCATTCTCATAAAATCTGGATGGTGCCAGTACAGATGTGCTCAACAAAGACAGGGAATCGACCCAGAAATCAAAGCACCGAGGTGTATAACTTCCCTTTTGGTCGAGGCTCGTCCAGCTGCAACTGTGCTTCTATGATGCAAGGGGTAGAGCCTTGGCGGTTGCCACAAAAGCGACGGGAATCTTTGGAACATCCCACCTGAACTGGGGGGTAAAAACCTCCCTATCAATGGGGGGGTACATACCCCCATAGCTGGATGGTTTATTTCATGGAAAATCCCATCTCGAAATGGATGACTTAGGGGCACCCCTATTTCAGGAAACCTCCAAATATATCAAACATGAACTCAGCAGTTGTAGTTATCACCACCCGTGTTGTCATGGTTAAATCCCCATGAGGGTTCATACCCCCACTGCTGATAACCCTATATATTTACCAAGTATAGCCAGCGAACATACCCTCCAGTAGTTGAACCTGGCTTTCTTGGACATCACCTATTTTGTTCCATGAATTTTCCATGTGTTCTCATATAAAGTTAGGATTTTCCAGCCATCAAGCATGCAAAATTACCAACACACATAACTACGGGGTATAAAGCCAGCAATCTATAGATATTTATAGATTATAGTTTGCTAGGTCCATTAACAAGACTATACAAGATGGTGCCCCTAAAAAAATGCTAAGTTGATTTGTAGCTAGCAGCTTACCTATGTGGTGTTCCTTGATTTCTACATACATCGAACTAGATACTGGGCTTTCTAAACCTACTTACATATCATATCCATTGATATATGGAAGGTCATCATTTAAACGCATCCATTTCCAGATAGTTTCCCCATATTTTCCGTGGAAAAAATGATCTGATCCAGCTAGAATAAACCAACTTATAAGGTTTATTCCTACATAGTGGTGCCCCATAGATAGCTAAGTTGGTTTATAATTACAATAAGTAGGACTTATGGTAGATATATCTATAGTTGATGGGGGTTATAAACTAACTTATAACTGGGGGATACCACATTGTATGGGTAAATCCCCATTGTTGAGGGTCAAAGACCCCCCCATTGTTGATGTTTTAAAATTCTAAGACTGAATATTTTTCTTTCAACCCAAGACCAGAAGTGTTCTTAGAACCACGATGTACTACGTCATACAATGAACGTGAGTCAGTGACCATCACACCCTTTACTTTCCTCAGAAGAGCACCTGGGTTTCTCAAGGGTATGTCGCATCCTAACATCTCGCTCCACTGCAACCGTACATACATGAGTTCTTCTTCAGCAATGCTAAAAGCTTGGATCTCAGCTGAGAGTGAGCTCCTTGCAATGCGAGGCAATCTCCCGGATTTCCAGGATATTGGATTGATAGGACTAGGCTTTGACTCCAGTATTGAAGGTTCTGTGGCTGCTATAAAATACCCTCCTGTGCTGGAGAGGTCCCTGCGGTTTCCTACAGCCGCATCAGTCCACGCAGTGAAGGTGACATCAAAAGGGTCAGCAGTGTTGAGCCTGTGGTACTTGATGCCTACATGCCTGTGGTTGTACACTTCTCGAATCAACTTGTTCGTCTCAAGCAAGGTCTTCACTGTTGGATTAGACAACTGACTCTGAAGGAAACTCAATCTCGCGCTGTGTTGAGGGGCACTTTGATATGCCCGCCACTGAAGAGCTCCAAGTGCACCTCGTAGTTGTTGTTTCTCTGTCTCTGTGGCCTTCTCACTTCCCTCTCTTCTCTCAAACTTGATGGGCTCAATAGACTCACAGTAGTCACTGTGATTCAGAGTGGTACTACCATCTGCTGCTTGTATGATTTGAATACCACAATGAGAATAGCTATCGATTTCCCAAGGTGACCATTGATAAGAATCATAGATGCCTTGGAGAGCTCTCTGCCATACTACTGAAGTTGATCACCACCGAACAAAAAGTCATCCACATGGGCGACAACTAATCCTACTAACCGCTTTTCCCCAGACCCGTCAGTTTCTGTGCAACGCCAACAACAAGGTTCTGTCTGAAGTTGTTCCAACCCTAAATCCTCCATTGTAGCAGCTACACTTTCAAACCAACGAATAGGCGCATTCGCTAACCCATAACATGCACACGGTCTCCAGGACTTCGACCCAAAACCGCTACGGGGAGACACAACGGGGAGAAGGAAAGGGGAGACACAACGGGAGAAGAGCAACGGGGAAAATGATGCAAAATGAAAAATGACACTTTTATAGTTTGTAAACCAGAAAAAGCTGCTCTTGTAAGATATTGAAATGTTAAAATTGTGCATATTTGCTGTATACTTTGATACTTTTTAAAAAGTAGTTTCTATCCATCAATTTATAACCACAATCAGTTTTAAAACATTTAGTGGTTCATTTTCAAGGTATTGGAATGAAATTTTAAACTTTAAAAAAATGTCAAAATATGTTCAGAAAACCTAATTTCTATCCATCAGTTTATGTCCACAATCAGTTTTTTGACATATTTTGACAAAAAATAGGTTTTATTAAAAAATAAAAATTCATTCCAATACCTTGAAAGTGAACCACTGAATGTTTCAAAACATGGTTGGTCAAAAAAACCAGTCTTGCTCAGTGCCGGAGAGGCTATCCAGACCTTTGGGGGTCATTGGAAATCTATGGGTGCAAAAGTCTACAAATTAAAATGCATTGGAAATCTAGTTGTGCAAAGGACTAGACCTAACATGGTTGGTCAAAAAAACAGTCTTGATCAGTGCCAGAAAGGCTGTCCAGACCTTTGTACGACCTGGGGAATCTAGCGTGGC
>Ga0126342_10006415_pt1 | contig 20843 bp, 16 predicted proteins | sample Cyp1metagenome_FD_92528 | JGI IMG/M metagenome (GOLD analysis project Ga0126342, IMG submission 92528) | Coral microbial communities from Lord Howe Island, Old Settlement Bay, Australia - Cyphastrea 1 metagenome | ecosystem: Host-associated > Invertebrates > Cnidaria > Coral ...
AGGACGACGAGGACGACGAGGAGGACGAGGAGGAGGAGGAGAGGAGGACGAGGCAGGAGGAGGCGGAGGAGGAGGAGAAGGAGGAGGAGGAGGAGGACGAGGAGGCAACTGACATAAAATCTAACAACCCTCACCTGGCAGGTGGGGAAAAATAAAACACCCTAGAAAATTGCAATGAGAGTGAACATGTTGCTACAGGGCTTGGATAAGCCTTTCAGTTACCTGTATATCCGGAACCGCGGCAGTTACCAACATACTGTATTAGGTAACCAAGTTTCAGTTACGGAACCAGGATTGATAACCACAAGACGGATCTCAATCCAAAAACAATGATGCCATGCAAGCCACCATTACACATCCCAACGTGTCATATCGCCATCTTGTTGGAAGTGTTCAGAACAAATAACAGCCATTGTTGAAGCTTGAATTTGACCGTTGCTGTTTAAAACCACCCGTGGACGCTGTGAACTTGTCACCGTATGGAGACCCCACAACCATCTAAAGTCACTCCGGAACCGTTAAAAAGGGGACCGGAACCGTTAAAAAAGGATCGGAACCGTTAAGAAGCGACAAGGATTTTCCGCATTTTTCTTCCATGGGCTACATTAAATCAGTGGTGCAAAGCACACCTCAAAGTAAGAAGTTTAAGTCTAAAGTGCTTAAAAGATCTTAATGGGGCACTTTCTAAGGCGATGTCAATCGCATTTGGTGCAATACAACACCTTTTGGATCCTTTTGGATTCTTTGGGGATGAAGAAACAGCATGGAAATGCCTGGGCAAGGGTTCTAGTTCATCGCCACAGTTTTGGTTCCAGAAAATGCCGGAACCAAAGCCCAGTTACCAAAAATAGAGGTAACCAGGAAACATAATATACATATCCAAAGTTAAAAACAATTTACAAATCAAAATGCACATCCAAGTAGTCTACCTTCAGTTCTCAGTACTTAGTCCGTCCAATCTCATCCAGAACTGAAACATCAGTAAAATGAACTACGCATGAGTTCTCATTGGGTTGACCACATGATATAAATGCTTGGTTGCATAGTACGTTTTACTCTTGGGTGTACCTTATGATACTACGACTACAAGTAGGTTCTACAGTACCATGTCGTTGTACCCATCTACTGTATACAAAAGAAAGATCTACAATCACAAAGAACAATGTGTCTTCTTTCTAAGAATATCCAAAATTCATCAAAATTCAATGATTCCGTGATGTTCCGTCTAAGGGAAACTCTACGGTTGAAGGCATGGTTTCACCCCCCCCCACTGCTGACTCAAGGGCTTTCCCGTCGGTCGAGGTGCCGAAAACAGCACTCCACAGGAGGCAGAGGGCCTTGGATCAGCAACAAAAAGATGGCTGCGAAAAATGAAACAAACGAAGAGTGAGAATAATACACCATGAAATATGATCATATACAAGAATAATGCGACTAAAATGGCAACAATAAAAGTAGTAAACTTTAATAAACAAAAAATAACAATGATAACAAGTTAACGCCATATAACAACAATACGTATAATTAATAACAATAATAATGATAATGATATGGGTTGAACTGCATGAAACCATATGAAACCCACAGAAATGGGCTGAAACCTTGACATAAAGCAAGCTTAAAAAGTTGCAAAATGCCTCGGTAGCATCAAGCCTCGTCCATCCATCAGTTGCTGGGAACCATATTTCCAGCGGCAAATCTCGGAAGATTGGATTTTTTTATGCCACAAGACTCATGCGCTACAGATGCCAAGGCCCTTAGGCAAAATCAGATTCAAAATGATTCAAATGAGGCAAGGTCATCCCAGCAATATCGCTAAAAAGACGCTGTAAAATCCTCCAAAACTCATGTGTTTTTGGATGTTTTTGGGACTCGTACATGATGTGTGTAGGAACTAGGTAGTTGAGTTGGGTACCCGCGGCTCATTTGACATAGTTTTGACATTTGACATAGTCATGGACATCACCATTTTTCTTAATGGATCTTAATGGGTAAATGTTCGCACCAAATGTATCAGTTTCCGTAGCAAGCTCCAAGGTCCATGCTCTCGGGAACGCCTCAACCCGCTTGGGCGAAGACTACGGAATTTCCACAGAATTGCTTAGCTTATGAAACAAGTCTGAAAGATTCTGAAAGTCTTAAGCCAAACCAGACACATTGATAAACATTGTATAGTCAATAGGGATCATCAAAGGATTTTAAGAAAAAGATCAACCAACAATCAGTGAACGTATTTGGTAGTGTGGATGATGATGTTGATGGCATTGCTGCTGCTCATGTCAGACCCGTGCGCCTGTTAAGACTTGATTTGAACGATTCGGAAGAATGAAGTGGTGACTCCAATGGCCACTGGTGGTTTGAACTTCTCTGAACATATATAAAAGTCTGGATCATCAAGGATTTGTTTTAGACTTGAACATGAAAACAAAACTAGCTTCTTTCCACTCAATTTCAAAGGCTAAGTCTTCTAAGTCTGAAACACCGGATTTGCTCACTTCTTCAGGTCTTCGGTTCCTTCGGTTCCTTCGGTTCCTTCGGTTCCTTCGGTTCCTTGAACGGTTCCTTGTGCAATCCGTCAAATTCGCGGCGCCAACCTTTACGACCCCCATCACTGCAGGCCGCCTCAGCATCACCATGAAGACTTGTAAAGCCTCCTGAAGGCGGCCCGTTATAGCACTGGAGGTGCAGGATCCGGGGCAGTGGTGAACCAACCATTGAAAAATCGGGGCATAAATCCCACAGAGTGACATAGTGACCCCTGATATATTAATGGAATTTTAATGGATCTATATCCCACAACAGGGTTATTTTATAAGGTCATCACCAGGTCCTCGCCAGAATCCCCACTTTGGGGCCAAGTGAATCAGCTTTGGAGATGATGACAATGTCCATTGATTTCCCCTGATCCTTTTAAAAAAAACAATTTCAAATGATCTCTGGAAATGAAGAGATCCAATACTCAATCAGGCTTAATCGGGGAGTCCCGGGAGGCCTTTGATATTAGGGAAAGGTTGGGAAAGGGATGGTGAAGAATTTCATGCCAACAATGGGACGCCACTGTTTCGAATGGGTCAAGCATGTCTTTCGTGTCAACTCTATGTACAATCAACCTCCTGGTGATCAATTTGTTATGCAAAAATCGCCCCCATCGTTCCCCAAAAAAGATACAAACCGTAGAATCCTACTGAATTAGTGGCAAGTTGAACCTTTTCATATTTGTATATAAAGAAACCTTCGGTGTCATCAAACGTGGATTGGAAAACCCCCCATTTAGTTCCAGGATTTACCAGCCACAGAGCCTTGACAAAGCACGTCAGCTGTATCCCATCCCAGTTTGATTCACAAAAAAATTCGGTCAGATCCCAGTTTTACCCTCTGGTAAACAAACATAGCTATGGAAAGATCCACCATTTTATAGCTGGGTAAATCAACTATTTTCATGGGCCATTTCCAATAGCTACTTTTGACATAACCAGAGGGTTCCACCTTTATAAACACCATGTTTGGTCAAAAAAATCAACATCCATCAACCTCCCATCAACATTGCTGATCAATCCCATCCCCAGCTATGGACAATGGCCCATTGATTTATACTTCGATGATTCATGATGATTTAGTATTGAAAATGGTGACTTTCTAGTTTGCTACGTTGAATTGCCTTATGGATAAACCGGTAAAACCCATTAAACTACAATTAAATCACCATCAAATTCCCATAAAATGCCGTTAAATCATGTTAAATCGCCATTAGATCCCATTAAAATCCCGAGGTAAACCTCCATCCTCACCGAAAATATCCAGATCTTTGATGCTTTCGGCCTCCTGCTCCAGGGCATTCAGGCGCGAGGCGCGTAGCTGCCGCAAACACAGCGCCATCTGGGTTTGCAGTGGGAAAAATGGTGGGTTCAATGGGGATTTTAATGGATTTTATGGGGATTTCATGGGGATGTTCATGGGGATTCTATACTTAATAAGGGATTTAATGGGATCTGATCCCGTTTAATCATTTTAATCCGGGGTGAAATTGGTCTTATCATGTTAATTATATATATATACCCCTTAAGAATGCAAAGTTTAACGGAAGAGGCAGCTGTTGCATGATGCGTAGAATAAAGTAATCCACGCATATCCCCGCCAAGTCAGGGTCTGCACCCAAAAAACCAGCGGGAGTGTGGCTCAAAAACAGAGGAACAACCATGTCGATGTAGCAGATGTAGAAGGATTTAGCCAACAGAAAATCGAGCGAGTTCATGCAGAATTATGTGGATTCAACGGGTGGGAAAGGTAAGGATTTTATCAACAGAACATGAGATAAAACAGTAATAAATAGTATATATAGTATATATATATATATATTATATTAGTATATAAAATTTACATATCAGATTATCAGATTTACATACCATGTGCAATTCACCAGTCATGTGAATTCAACCAGGATTTTTTCTTCTGGAGTCAGACCTTAAACCTTTTTTTTCTTCCCAACGTCTCGGCTTTCCAAGCAAGTTTTACAAACATGGTGGGTCAAAATTGGCTGGTTTACCCTCTGGTTATGTCAAAATAGCTATTGAAAATGGCCATAGAAATAGTGGATTTTCCCATTAAAAAAAGGTGATTTTCCATAGTTACGTTAGTTTACCAGAGGGTACTACTGATAGATCATGGATGGTTTACTACTGATAAGTCACTATAGATTATTGAAAATTATTGGATCCCAAGAATGGATCAAATGGATGGTTTACTGATAGAGGCCAGCCATGTGTGAATCCATACGAGTATCCCAATGTTGACCTTGACCGAATTAGGCATAATAGGCCAATACTAGGCGACTTTCCCGATCACAAAGGCCATAAATTAGACATTCTTCATTTCGAGAAAAACTGAGCATAAAACCATTAAAAAAAAACTGGGTCCATGTTACTGTTCCCCGAATCTAGGATATCTTAGGATATCTATGTATATCATCAGCTGGGCAAAGATATATAGTTGGAATGTAGAAGGCTCCCATCTGGTGCAACGTCGCCAAGCTGCCAGCAGCTTTTGATGTGCTATTCTCATGGCTTCTGGAATTGAATGCAGTGAATGCAGGTGCTTTGGTCGTGTTGAAGTCATCGTTGGACCCGAGATTTCTCAGCTTCCCCGGGTCCCAACGAAGCGGTCGCAACGAGGACCCAACAAAAACACCAGGCCACCGGGCCAATCTCGGCGCGAGATCTTTGGTGTTGCTGGCATGCTGCGACACCACCTGCACACGACTGTCAAGATATGGGGGCTTTTCATGGCTTTTCCAGAGTCATGGAAAATCCCATGGAAAATCACATCTATATCATCCCATCTACAAACGGATGATGTCTAGGGGTACCCCTAAACACACCCAAAAGACGCCTCCAGAGCGTCCAGTTCAAATCGCTGACCTAACCGCAGCATCGGTGAAAAGGTGAGGTATGTGAGGTGAAAACCCTGAAAAATGAGGGAAAAATGCACAAATAGATAGAAATAAGATATCTGATGACATGAATGTGGCTTCTTTTGGATGCGGATGGTGATGATATTCTTCTGTGCACATCAGTGGATTCATCCAAGGATTCGTCCAACAGAGTTCCGCTTGGTGCCCCAACCACTGCTGAGAGCTAAGCTCGATTTCCCCCTGCGGAGCGCCACCGGTGGCATCAATCCCAAGTCTTGGGGTTTCTCAAATGAGAGATGTGTCTATTCTTCGGGTTTATCATAATTACCATACAGTTTATCACAGTAATCCCAAGAATTGATCAAAAGTAGAACTTCTATCGCAGTTGTCATGTGGTTGAAACCATCCCAGGCGCCGAAGGGTCACCTAGGGGCCCCAGGCCCCGATAAAAAAACCATGGTATGCAACTCCTTGATATAAATATAAGTGGCTAGTTTTAGATCCCATTCTATCCTATACTGTATTCTTAATTCCATGTTGTTCCATGATATAACTATATTCTATTGGGGGGCTCCTTAGATATCCTAAACCCTTCATACCCCTTGGAATACTTGATAAAATTAATTCCACCATGCTCGGGCCTTCTTCATCATCACTTATAGTTCTATCATATGAATCATATCCCATGAGATTCCTATCCAATGTATATCACATGAATTCCCATGTTATCTTCCACTCATATCTCATTTATTCTATCACAAGTGATGATGAACACTGGATTTTAGTGGATGATTTTCCTTGGGGAAATCATCACTTGTCACTTAGAGTGAAAGATTCCATATAACATGGATAGGGATATTCATGAAAAAAAGGATATATTATGATATATTGGATATGATAATGATGATATATAACGGATATTTAATGGATATTTAATGAATATAATGATGGATATTTAATGATATTCCCTATTTTGGGGTGGGAAAATCATCCTTGTTCATCACTAAAAATCCCCCATCTTTCAATGGATGATCCTCCCACCCCAAGTTCTCCGCCGCAACGCCTCGGTCTTCGAAGGTCCAACCTGGCGCCAGGTTGGACGGCCTTGAGGGATGAACCGATCTGCCAATGGGGGGCTATGAATCAACCATTGATGGATTCATCTAATCTAATTACCATTCGTCAATGTTCATTCAGATTACCATTAATTATATTAATATAATTGAATCATAGCTATGTTAAATTGCCATTGATGTTTTTAAGTCGGTCGTTCCAAGATCAATCTCCAGATGGCACCAGCTGTGGATGACCCGATTTTTTCATCCTGACTCTTTTTGTGCTACGTCTGCTACGTGCGTAGGGGCCTGAAATCCCTGAAACTTGCTGGGCTACGAATAAGTTCCGAATGGATTTCCAATTGGTCCATCTGCAGCTTAACATGCCAGGCATTCCAATTTTTTGATTAACATTGATTGACATGCTGGAAGCATCGCAATCGGATACAATTGGTGCATGACCAGCCCTGATCATCAATCCATCACCCAACGACAAATTCAACAGCCATTGGTTCCAGCACTGATGCAATTCACAAAAGTAACAAAAGTGATTCACTGTCATCACTCAAATAGAACAGTTTTGGTCATATTTGGGGAAGAAGAATCTTATCTAATGGTTGTTATTTGATCGTGTTCCATTCAAAACCAGCATTTTTGGTATTGTAAAATAGGTATTTGATTATTCGTAGTAATTGTAATGTGGTTTGAAATCATGAGGTACTGTAAATCATTCAAATCATTCATTACTTTTTGGTATCATGAAAATTCATAAAATGATGCTCTCTGGTAATTTAACATAGCTATGGAAACTGGCTCATGTATTGATGTTTTACCTATATTTACCTATAAAAAATGGTGATGTTTCATAGCTATAGCTATGTAAAATAACCAAAGAGTAAATCCATGTAAATCCAATTAAATCCCCATTCAGATTTTATGAACAAATTACAAGATTAAATCCTATTAAAATCACATTTAAAAAAATCACATTACAATCACACAAATCCCATTAAACATTTGGAGGCCACCCATTTTTCCAGGGACCCCAACCACCCCCCCGGGACACCCCAACGCTCGTTGGATGGGGGAGGCTCCTGGGCCCCAGCTGGGGTCCCAAGTGGACAATTGGCTGTTACCACTAGAATCACCAAAATCCTCCAAAATCCATCAAAATCCATGAAATAGATTGATGACAGTACATCATAGGTTGATTTTTGGAGTCCCCAAATTAATTTTGTTGCTTACATCCTCAAGTCCAGATAAATAACGCGTGGTTTTCTTTGCATTTTGTTTGCTGTTGTCCTCATGTGCCTTTCTGAAACATCCCGTGTTGCCCATTGTGAAGCCCTGTGTTGCCGCCACCAAGAACTCAACCAAACCTAACCTCATTAAAGAAACTTTGGAACTTGAGTTGTGTAGATACAATTGTAAGTTCATTCAACAGGTGTTCAATCATATTCATAGATGATGTTCATTGATATTCTCATCAAAACCTTCATTTGTAGAAGGATTTCATATTGCCACGTTTGATTACTGGAGAGTCATATAAAAAAATCGATTCATTAAAAACTGTTAAACTTCCAGATTTGATGGCTACCATGCGGAAAGTTCAACTGTCAGCTTCCCACTTTCTGACAGAGCGCCTGGTGTGCCACGACCAGGGGTCTGGCGCACAGGTGACAGGCGGTTGCTTCAGGTTTTTTTTCCTCCATCATGCGTCATCATAATGTTCCAAGATCAGGAGAATCTTCAATTTCCAACATAGAAATAAGAAAGAACATCCAAGGCTGGTTTTGATGTGAAACTAAAAAGGTTTAACATGGTCTAATATGAATTGATGAAAATCGACAAAAAGTAGTGATTAACAAAAAAATCCGCTCGCACGGAAGGTGCCGAGGCGTGATAGTTTAGCAGCGGATAATACGAATTGACAGTCTGTTCAACTGGTGCAGCTTCAGCCGGGGGCTGCATTTTCGAACCGAGCAGGCCGAAAAAAAAGCACGGAACTTTAGTAATTTGCACATTTTGCATATCGGCCCACTTTACTTCGAGTGATCTCCACCATGGCATTTCAAGGCATCTATTCTGACATATTGTCTGTCAATCTTCATACAAGTCCACCATCTCACAAAAGAAACAGTATGCTATGGTTTTGAAGAAAAAACATGCAATGCTCTTGAAACAAACCAACAAGGCACTACCGTGATAGAAACACCACATCAAGTTATCACATCACATATGTTCTGGCATTCTATCTGACATTCTATCTGACATTCTATCTGACATCTTGCATTCGCAGTTGATGTCCGGCAGTGCCCACTGAGATCTGGCGCTCGCCGTTGAGGACGGAGTCCGAGGCGGGAGGAGGAGGCAGTGGGGAGCATGCAGCTCTGATAAAATCTAGAGACCCTCACCTGGCAGGTGGGAAATAAAATGTAAATGCGACCTTTCCATGAGTCCCCAGGCCTCCGCCTCAGGCGATAGGTCGGACAAGGCGCGGAGCGGCCTGGGATGAAATTCTGAGACGACCAATGGGGGGGATTAGCTGTAGAATCATGGAACGAAATGAGATTTTAATGGTGATTTGGAAGTTTATAGAGATCAATTAAAAGGGATTTTGATCGTGATTCATTGGGAGTTTATAGGGATTTTCCAAGGGATTTTCCAAGGGATTTCACGGGATTTTCATGGTGGTTTCATGGGATTTCATTCAGGGATTTCAGGGATGCAATTTTCGGTGGGAGGATGTGAATCACAGATTTGTTTGCCCTCTGGTAAACATACAAAAAGCTATGGAAAATCGCAATTTATAGTTGATATATATATACCCATTAAATCCCATCAATAGCATGGTGATGTTCCATAGTTATGTGGCTGCTTACCAGTTTACTAATAGGTGGCGTACCAGTTTTCATTCTTAGTGATGTGAAAATCAGCAAAAGTCTCCGCAATTTCTCACCAACTTGGATAAAACCCAACATGTGCCATGGTTCTAGTTACTTAATTATTTGGGTGTGTTACCCCCAAAAATAGTTTTCGAAGTCTTAAAATTGGTACCACCCCTTAGTATCCCTTAGAAACAATGGGATTTAATGGGTTTTAATGGGATCCAATGGGTTTTAAGGGGATCTAATGGAATTCAATGGGGTTTAAGGGGAACTAATGGAGATATTATCTAAAAATTTTTGGCTGCCCTGGGTGCCCCGGGCGTCTTGACGCTGGTGGCCGCCGAACTGCTTGAAGGCCGGTGACGAGGGGAACTGGAACGCCTGCGGTGGAGTTTTGGTTGTTGGGATGCTATTTGGATATTCTCTGTTTAGAGATTGGTTGAGACGTAGATACTTCAAAAGCATTTTATATATATACTGCATATAATTATATATATTATATATATAAGGATGGCTTTGCGTTGCCGATCCATTTTTCTTGGTATTTGACTTCACCAGAATCACCCTGCGAAAACGTCGAAGCACCAAAGTTCCACCTGAAGGGCAGCGACACCACGGGCGCCGCCTGGATGTTGTGGGATCTCATAGGGATATCATGGGCTTATCATGGACATATACCCGGTAATCAAACGTGGATGGCTGTGAAATTTCCTATGGCCATGGAGGTTTATAGCTGGGGAAATCAGCGAACTAAATGGTGGATTTGTCCATGGCCACGTTTGATTTTCAAAGGGTACGCTATGAGGTACAGCAACTCCCCAGCCAAAACATTCCCAAACGTTCGTTTTTACATGTGGGATGGTTTAGCCCAAATCAAACTGTGTGGATTTGGTGATCAAAGTTTTGATGCTTCCCAATATGGGATGGCTCAGTGAGGTGGGTCTCTCTCCCCACTGCCCACCGCCACCTTGGGGGTCCATTAGTATTGGAATGAAATGAGCATGACTATTATATAATATTAATATGTATTTACAAATTATATACATATATATGGAGGTTCCTGAAATGGGTGGTTCCCCAAATCTTCCAAACTTAGAATCACCCATTTCAGGAAACTCCCATGTATGTATGTGTGTGTATGTATATATATATATATATATATGGTTGCATTATGTGGATATTAATATATATATATATACATGAAACCGTTGTTTACTGGTTGTTGTCTGTAAACCTTGAAGGGGCTATGGCCATACCTGCAAGCGTTGGATGTTCTCCGTGTATTCATCTAAACTGCTTCATACCCATTCCAGGGCCAATGGTCAGCTGGTCACCATTGATACTACTAGGACCAGAGCCACTAAGGAGCTAAATGATGGCCACGGATATGTTTTTTTTTGTCCGGGGAAACACATGTATATCATGTATCAAATGGAATCCCTTCCCTCTAGTATCAAACACGCCCTCAGAAACCATGGTTTAGCAGGGGATGAAAACAGGTCATCACCATTTTGCTGGGTGGGCAGCCAGGGTCTTAAGAGGGGAACGGCCTCATCTGCGCTGAAGATGCTACTCACGGCCTAGCGCAAGCGACGGCTGGACACTCAGTCCTCAAATCAGGGCAGTGTCACCTACAAGAAACATTTGCATGTAGAATGAATATATATATATATATATAATATATATATATATAATATATATTATATTATATTATATTGTGTTAAATCATATTATATTATATCATATATCATATTATATCATATTATATTATATCATATATTATATTATATCATATATTATATTATATTATATTATGTTATATTATGTTATATTATATTATATTATAGTATATTATATTATATTATATCACATACTACACTATATATACATATATTGATATATTACTATACAAATTCAGCATGATTATATAAGCAACAACAAATGGAATTAAGACATTGTCATCATGAGAATATAATTTTACAGTAATAGAATCATGATGGGGGTCAACACCTATTTTCATCTGGATACCATCATGTTGCTATTAGGGTGCATGTATTTTAATATACGTATATACACATATTGTATAACTGTATATATATATGTATATATTCATATATATATATATATATGAGCCATGCCCAAATAAATTAGAAGCATAATCAATCAAGCATGTCTGCTTGGAACTTTCTAAGCAACAATCTTTTGTCGCTGAAACTGGCAATATCTTGCACTGATACCTGGAGAACCCTGGAACGAATGGAAACCTCTAAGCTTCACATGAGGGACGTTTTGACAGGCTATGGGTTCTTTAGGGGTACCAGTAGAGTTGTTGATTACTTTCGGAAACATCTTCAAACATCTTCAAACATCTTCAAACATCTTCAAACGTCGTTCGACTGCCATTAAGATTGAACATCAAGAAAGTGCCTCACGGAAACTCACACGGGAATCTTAAGAAATAGACCACCAATACAGCGCGTTGGCGCGTTGGAAGATCACAAACAATTGCCAGTGGTCCATGGTTGATCCCTCTGCAGCCTGGATCGTGATTTTGAGCTTCACGAAAGAGCTCTGCGCCTGTCGCAAAAAGGGCGCGACGTCACGAACGGGTGGGGACAGCAAAACGTCCGCGGCGGAATGCAGGCTGTGGGGGAGAAATATCTACTCTGATTCAAGGGATGTTTTGAGGATTTTCTAAATGTAAACTTCGTGAACCACAGCATTGCCTGAGATAAAATGCTATGGGGCCCTGCAGTCACCTCGGTCAATGGTGGCTGTCTACTCCTGGGCGAAACCTTGAGGGTCAGAGAGATTTTTCTTAGACGAGCCAAATCCAAAGGAGGTGACATCGGGTGAATGTTAGTAAGGTCAATAAACCACCCCATTTGGGGAATTATTTATACCACCTCGAAAAATGGTGATGACTGGGGGATGGTTAGTTTATGGCATTCTTTTACCCACATGACATACACAAAAGCTGTTCAAACTGCCAAGCCATCTTCAGAAACCAAAATTCCATGACGCTTTCAACACAATCAGTGACAATCAGTGACAATCAGTGACTAACCACTTATGGGCAACCAGGGAGTAAAGGATCCCATCCATCTGTGAACAAACGGGATTTTCTCATAAGTTGATTCCGAAAGAATGGCTGAATTGGGGGGGGAATATATAAAATATATTTAAAAAAAATATAAAAATATGGGAAAAGCTACAGGCTACAGCAGCTATTAGAACAACTCTGGTTCATCACCAAATCAGCTCAAAAAACCGGTGCTTTCACCCTGGGGATCAGGTACCGCCCATCGAATCTGCAGGCTACAACAACGGTCGCGACTGTCGAAACCAACCGCCGTTAAGATTCGATCTTCTCACCTCGAAAAGGTGTTGCAGAAATGGCGTTACCCTCTGGTAAACAGCCACATAACCATGGAAAGATCCACCATTTTTAACGGGAAAATCCACTATTTCTATGGCCATGTTCAATAGCTATGTTTGTTTACCAGAGGGTAGGTCATCCCACAAATTGCTGTTCAAGGTGCTATTCGGCGGCTTTTGAGTTACGAAAAAGGATGAACAAGGTCCCTTAGGATTTAGAATTTAGGATCGGAGGGCAAACAACAAAGCAAAAGCCTTTTTACACACGTACTGTAACAGAGCCCAAAACAAGGTGTGTTGAGAAGTCTGTCTTGTCACCATACATTCTACATGCTTGATGAAGACTATCTAAGCTATTTGGAAAAAACTCACCCAACCCTTCTTGCGAGGACTCCAACAGGCACATGGAGTGGTGGATTTGGGATGCCCCAATTTAGGATAATTTGCTTACGGCTACTTGTGTGTGCGTGTGAGCGTGTGTGTGTGTGTGTGTCCTGGCCCCCGGAAGATTTGTGGTCGGCATCCTATAGGTCCACAGTCCCCATCATTCGCCCTAAGTTAGTCCCGCTGGTGTTGTGAAACAACACATCCCATGAGACCCTCCAACCAACAAAGATTTGAGGTCAACCTTGGTTCAACCATCCCTCGTGATGTGGGGATTACACTCTACAAAGCGAACTTGACATGGGTCCGGTGTATGAGCCAAAGCTTGAGGTGTTGTGTATGAACCATTCATTTGGGGGATCGAAATGAAAAAAAACACATACCCAATTCAAATGAGATCAAAGGGTTTGGATATCTGGATTGTGGGTTCAGTCGAAAAAGGCGGATGGATTGGGCTGTGTTTGGGGTTGCTCCAGCTGCTTTCCACGAACTTTCCATATCCTTGGCGTGGCTGGTGTGGACTCCCTGAGTATTGTACACCCAACTGGGACCCCACCCAACTTGGGCATGGGGTTGATAGAAATTTTAGGCCACAGCTACGAACAGTACCATCCCAGGGTCCCAGGAGTAACACCCAACTCAACCAACCAACAAAAATACATTTATAGGGGATTTCCCATTGCCACGTTCGATTACCAGAAGGTATATTACTATAGTATCACATAATTACATAATCCCTGGATTTTTTTCCGCTATGTGTAAAATATGTTTTGGAGCGGATAAACTCGCCACACCGACGCGAGAAAGTCTGTTGCAACCTATGTGTTGGTGGCTATCGGCACGAATTGAAGTGCTCCTTTCACAGAAGTTTTTGGGATAAAGGATGAAATATCCCAAATGAAAACACGAAGATTTCGCTGCCGCCGCTCCACTTTTTTGTCTCCGCCGCAATGTCTGCAACGACCCACTTGTGTCGTGTGAGATGTCTTGTGTGATCCACTGATGCCATGTGCTGATGCTACTGATATGGCTTGGTAAACCACCACACTCATTGTTTGGTGGCAAGAGGTTGGTTCGCCCTTGAGACATTCTAAATCACTCGAACCTGTCAACCGTAGTGCAATGACTACAGAAAATTGTCTGTTGCCTTGAAGCAAACAATAGAGGACAATGATTCAATTTGAGTATGCTGCATCTCCCGAAGAGGATGTTGGAAATCGATTGTGGATTGCGGCGTTCTTTATGGTTTGTCAAAGTGAGTGGGTCTCAAAGCTTTACCAAGCCTTTTTTCGTTCCGTTGCCGTGCTTGGCATTGCTGACTGCTGACTGCATCATCTTCTATCCATTGGGTCATGAGTCATGTGGGTCATTAACCCCTACCCCGAATATATCCCCAAAATGAAGCCTCGAAATCGATTCTTTACTCGGTGGTACTAAAGTTCCTAAACTTACTAAAACCTGCACTGGGAGCGTCACACGACCCTGCACAACAAGAGAACTATATAATCTCAGGTAATCTTACATGGCAATGGACAATTCTCCTGTTCTATACATTCAAAATAAACACAAACAGGAATTTCCCAGACAGCCAAGTTTGATTGCCACAAGTTGTCCAAGAACCCAACCCCTTCCATTTCGTCTACAGTGTCTACAGCGGTTTCTCTGGCCACTACGAGTTTCCCAAAGCTCTTGGCAAAATCCCTCAGGCTCAGCAAGTCTATAATACAGGTAGCCGGCAATAGAAGTAGTGAGGCAACAGGGAAATTCCAAGTTTGACAAACAGTAGGGAACAACAAACAGTACACAAAAATACACAAAATGGGTCTTGCTTCGTAAAAGCCATTGGTTGTTAACCTCGCAACAGAGGGATCTAGATCTTGTGCAGTGGTGCATCCTGAAGGGCATTGAGTGGATTACGCCATATTACAACTTGCAGTATAACCATAGCGAAGTCAAGCAATGCTATGTTGCTGTCACCCCAATTGCAATATGTTGATTTGTTGCAATCATGCATTTACGAGAACAAAATACAAATACATAACTGGTTGTGTGTGACACTGGTCATAGTGAAGTTCACAGACAAATCAACCTCTGTTCCCATTTTTTAGAAGAAATTGATGGTGCATGATGTTACTTCGAGATGATGGAAGAAAAATCCTATCATAGTCACAGCACAGCTCGACCGAAGCGAAATCTCCCCGAAGTGATTTCGCCCTGTTTACAGTCGGATTGTGACAAATGTGCTTCAACACCCCATTTTATCAGCATTTATCAGCCTAAGATTGCTGGAAATCCTAAGCAACAGCCCCAAGAAAAAAACATCACATGGGGATGGGTCAAGCCATTCAAAGCCCCTAGGCCGGGACCACAGATTTTAGTATAGGTTTTGTATCAACCATGAACTTATTGGGGGTACCAAAAAACTGGCCATACCCATGTATCACCAATGTCTTATGCCATGGTTGCTGCATGTAACCGGCTGCAAAGTGACCCAGCGTGGCAATGGCAGTGCAGTCGCCATAAATGGACAGCTGATCTATTGAGCTGCTCCAGGTTCAAAAGACCGGCATGGGCGCCATCCGCTTCATTGGGGGGGTTGGGCCGCCTGAAAATGTTTTTTTCAAAGTTGGGTCAGGCTTAAATAATTTAAATATGCTAAACTATGCCAAAATGGGTGGATTCAGAAAAAGCGAACCGTCTGGAAATGTACAACTGGATCATTGATTGGATTTCACGATCCCAGTGACTGGTAGTACAGCCCTGACCATAAGCAAACCGTTGTTTAGGTTGTTGATGCTCAAACTATAATACCCGTCTTGCTTTGTTGGTATTGCATGTTCGGACTGCGTGCATAATTCATTGCCACCCAACTTCAAGTCCCAATTTGTGTTGACTTACTGTGTATGGTTCCAAATGTTCGCATGGTCATGCGGCCACTTGGGATTGCTGTACACCATACCCCTTTGGAGGTTTCTTTTAATGGATCTATACCAAGCCTATGCTCGATATACGGAATATTTCCCAACATCAACAGAACATCGTCCAAATGTAGAATATAATATACAATATACAAAATAATATATAATGTATAATGTATAATATATAAAATATAATATATAATATATAATATTTAATATATAATATATAATACATAATATATAATATAATATATAATATATAATATAAAATAAATAATATATAATATAATATATAACATATAATATAATATTTAATATATAATATATAATATATGATATATAATATATAATATTTATTATAATATATGTTATATTGATATGATATATATATATTACATTATAATATATGTTATATTAATATATTATATATATATGTTATATATATTATTATTATTATTAGTATTATTATTATTATTATTCTTAGTATTATTATTGTTGTTGTTATTGTTGTATTACATATATAGGGATATATAGGTATATTGTATTATACATATATATTGTATTATATATATATTGTATATAATATATAATAATATATATATACGTACTTCCATATGGGGAGCACAATATATGCCAACTAGGCAAAGAAATGGTGCCTGCTGAGCCTCTCGAACCCGCAACCCCTCACAGGGGCCCTTTCGTTCACCTGGTGCCAAGGGTTTGCAAAAGGACCGATCGTGGTGAACATCAAAAATCATTAGCATCATGAGCTTTATGGATGTTCGTTCCCCAAAAATTTGGGATTTCAATGGACTTCATAGGTTGGAAAACCGGTACCATCATCCCAGTTTTCTTTCCTGTTGGCATATTTCGACCTACGCATCCTGGTCATGAATTCCGTTGCCGTAACGTTGGATTGTTTGGGTTTTCCCGAGTCGCCAAGTTGAAATCAATTTCATGCAATTCATGCATCTAGAATCATCTGGAATCATCTAGAATCATCTAGAATCATCTAGATATATAACTACGAACAATTCTTGATGACCACTTGCAAACATCAACGCCATCTGAGCTGTCCGCACCGTGGCTACCATCCCTTGCCGCCTTGGATGGTGAAAACACGTTGTTTTTTTGGGGGGGAGGGAACCTTCCATTGAACATTCTTAAATATCTGACTAGAAGATATAACTGATATGCAATATGCATGACTTTTGATGAAAACATGTGTGATCTCCCAATTTTGGGTTAGCCACTGGCCGTGATTATATAATTTCCACTATAATCGCCGCCCCACCAAGCTGCAATGAGCCTATTGTCACGATCACTCCAAAGGGGCGAACAAATCGCAACATATCACAATCACATATATATATATATATACAACGGATATATATATATATATAATTATATATATATATACATGTATGATGTATTGATAGTATCACATATATGTCACATATAATGTACACTGATTGATAGTTTCAACCAATCTGAAAAGTATCAGTCAATGGAGATCATCATCCCGTTTTTCTATGGTTGAAATTTTAAAATGTTTGAAACCACTAAACAATATATAAATATATATTTATATTGCATTACATTTACATTTACATTACATTTACATTACACATTACATTACACATTACATTACACATTACATTACATTACACATTACACTACGTTACACATTATATACACATTACACAGTATATAAACATCACACATTACATATTAAGCATTACACATTACACGCTACACACACTACACACTACACATTACACATTACATAGTACACGTTACACATTACTCGTTACACATTACACGTTACACATTACACAGTATACATTACTTTTCGCATTACATTACATTACACATTTCGTTACATATTACATCTTATTACGTTACATTACACTACATTGCGTTACATACATATAGCCATGGAGTAGATAGAATCTGGACAATTTAAAAAAAAAAAACACACACTAAAATGGGAAATCGTGTCTATCTACTTCAGGACGATATGTTATCAACGTATAGTGTATATATACATATACATATATATATACTGTGTATGTATTGTTGTATATTATTTATATACACTATTAGTTACACTATACATTCTATTATATATAGATCTATTATATACAGAATATCCGAGACCAACCAGTTTTGAGCCCAAAAAGCTCCAGGTTCCCGTCCTGTTCCCAGTTTCGGTCTGTGGTCCCACACCCCATGGGTCGCAGCCACAGCCCCAGCTGGGATCCCATCCTGGAGATGATAGGATTATGTGAATTATTCGATGTTTAAAGGATATGATAGGATGATAATTGGCATGATCATTGATTATCTGATATGTTTTTTTTCAAAGAATAGTCTTATTGTGTTCTTTTGCTTAATCTCTGTGGGAAAATCTGCTAGAATAGGATATATGTTGCTATACAGTAATCAAATTTCATTTTTTGATTGAAACGGCCTGATGTTTGTGGAAGATGATTTTGAACATTGGCTACTTAACTAGTTATGATTAGAAAGGATGGTGACACCATGGTTTAATGTAAAAAAATATCGGACCATAATGATTAGTTCAGAGGGATATGTAAAAGAATGGATTGTCACATGAAATTATCTTGGTTGGTTAACAAGGATTCCTAGTTCATGGATAATAATGATCCCCAAAATAAAAAGGATAGCACAAGCCCTGGAACACTGTTCAACCCTTACCATCCGCCCATGCCATGTTCGTTGGCGGGATGGTAACTGGTGCCTTGATGCGAGTCCGTGGGGCCCATTTGGCTATCATGAAAACTTCTACATCAAACACGCGCCCATTTAAGGGTGCCCTTGGCAGGCATGGCCCAACCTTAGATTTCCCGCAAGGTATCTACATATTTATCCATCTATCCATTTATATGTATGTGTATATATATATATATATATATATACGTATGTACATATGTGATCATATGTGTATATACAATCATCTATACTGTATATACATACATACATTACATTACATTACATTACATTACATTACATTACAGTACAGTACAGTACATTACATTACATTACATTACATACATACATACTTACATATATTACATTATATTATATTACATTACATTACATTACATACATACATATAGACATAGATATATCAAATAAATATGCTCCATCTGGCGCCCAGCCCGACCAGATAGGGAGCCAAGGGGCCCGATCCATCGTCCCAGCCGCCCTGGTCACATGATGTCACGTGTCAAGGTGCAATCTGAGGCTATGGATCAACAGCTATAAATACCATGTTTATGCCATGTTTATCTGATTTTATATTCATAGGCATTCCGTACTTCATGTAGGTATTCAATGGTATCCATCCATGGTATGAGCGTCGTTGATATCTAGTATCCATCCCAGAACTGGTAATGGTTTGTATTGGTGTATTATCCTGCTTTTAGCAGTTGGGGATTGGTTAATCCAACTACATGGTGGTAACCCACCTTGGGATATGTTATGGGATAGTTTGGAATAGTTTGGAAAAATATTGAAAATATTTAACATGATCATATGGGGATGGGTCAAAACCCTGGTACCTAGTGAACCCCAAGTCATAGCTGGGATTTATGGATGTTCATCCCACTATAGTAATGTATCTATAGGTATTGACCCATACCCATATGATAGTACTCCCTCTGGTAGGGGATTTTCCAGCCACGGTTGATTGCCGGGTGGTTCCATATGGGTAAAGTGCGGCTGGGGAGTGGTTTAATCCAACTACCCTCTGGTAATGACTAACAGTTTGCTATTGAAAATGATCATTTATAGTTGTTTTACCTATTATAAATGATGATTTTCCATAGTTATGTTAGTTTACCAGAGGGTACATAGTAGGTTCAATTCATCCAATGCCATACCTTTCTGATCCGTCAATAGTTGGTTTAAAACATGAGTGGGGATTAAACCAACGATTCAGCATGCCCTTTTGGGGATGGGTCAAAACCTTACCATAGTTGGATAGATTTGGGTGGATAGCCATGAATCCAAGCTGTTTTGAGGTTCACCATGGGTGAACAGGGCATCGCCAAATGTCGCTGGCTCCTTGTACCTGGAAGGTATACGACGATTTCAGCAATGGTATTCTTATGTATTGTGATATGTTTTTGGAAGCATTGCTGGCTAACAATTTTGAGCCAGCTAGACCTCCCAAGCCTCGGTCTATAAAACGTACTTTGATGATCGAATCCTTTCTTAGGAGGAACTAACATCTTGCCAGGGTAGAATTTTCATGTGTTTCACATTTCAAGACCCCGTCGATAGTCCAACAATGTTGGGTATGTTCAATGAAGTAAAAACAGGAAAAACAATTCCATTATAATTGAAACACTTTGCAGATTTTGAATGTTTTTGAAACATAGTTTGATATGTTTTGTATTTTTTTTGTAGAGAAGGAAGACCTATATACCTACCACTTTCATGGCCCGATTCCTGCGACACTGCAACAGATCCCCGGCCTGGCTCCAATCATCACCTGGCAGGTGAACCGAAGCAAGTGTGTGTGTGTGTGTCTGTCTGTCTGGGTCTGTGTATGTGTCTGTATGTATAATATATGTATATATATATATTATATTATATTGTTTTATAGTATATTATACTAGATATATTATGTTATATTATATATTATATATTAAATTATATTATATTATATCATATCAAATTATATATTATACAATATTTTATACAATATATTATATTATATATTATACAATATATTATATTATATATTATAATATATATTATATTATATATTATATTATATATG